>Ga0257122_1001446_pt1 | contig 16694 bp, 17 predicted proteins | sample SI106_120metaG_FD_190146 | JGI IMG/M metagenome (GOLD analysis project Ga0257122, IMG submission 190146) | Marine microbial communities from Saanich Inlet, British Columbia, Canada - SI106_120 | ecosystem: Environmental > Aquatic > Marine > Inlet | place: Canada: British Columbia | collected... | reverse complement strand
TCGATTTTTCGTGCCGGGCTGAGCCCTGTCCTTTTTCCCAATGTAGTCCTCCTGACCGTTCATTTTACCATTCCTTTGGCCTGGAGACTCTCATTCAGCTGATTCCAACTACTAGGCGGGCAAGACATCTTACTATATTTTGACCTACCAAAAGGGGGCATTGGCCGTACAAGCGTTGCGGTCTGTCTTCGGCGACGACGAGCTATTCTACAAATCCATGAAGGCCTATCGGGCAGATCATGTGGCGAAAGAAGCAACGCCGGACAGTATGCGCGAAAGCTTGGAGAAAGCCTCCGGGTTGGACCTTTCTGTTTTTTTCAGTCGCTGGATCTATGCTGCGGGATATCCAACCTTCGAGTTGGACCTGAAACAGTCGAAGCTCGATTCCGGCTATTCGGTACAGGTCACGGCGGCTGCTCAGCAGGACTTCGGATTGCCGCTTGAGGTGGAACTCCTTTTTGCTGACGGGAGCACTCGGCGCGAGAGGCTTAATTGGGAAAAGGGAAAGGCCCAAATCAAATACGAGGGCATTGTGGCATCCGAGATTGTTGCACTCCGTGCGGACCCCGACAGAAACGCCCTGGCCAGAGTCGTTGGCGTATTGGATGGGGATGTCGACTACAACGGCGAGGTCGACGGAATTGACCTGATCCAACTCGCTGCGGCATCGGGAAGCAAATTCGAATATCTCAACGACGGCTTTGACGACCGGCTGGACCTGGTCTTCGACGGTATCATCGATAGTAGTGACGTAAGTTTGGCCATGGAGAACTTCGGCAAAGGGAGCGGTGAATAGCATGTCGCGCAAACAATCGAGAAGATGGGTTCCTTTTGCGGTCAAATTGAACAGGATTGCCTCGCTGGGCTTGGTGATGGTGGTATCGTCAATGCTCGGCTGTGGCTCACGATCCACGGCGGTTGGCGATCCGGCGACGCCGCCGACCGATGATGCGGGTGTGACGGCAGATGCACGCCCGGTGGATCCACCGGTTCCAACGAAGTGGACCTTCGTTCCGGATGTGCAGACAGGAGCAGAATCCGCCGTTTTTCTTGAGCTCACCAGCCTTGACGGAACCGTGGCTGAGATGACGGTAAGCGGGCGTGCGCTGGGGAGCCTGCAGGGACTCGCGTTTCGGCTCGATCTGGCCGGCAAAAACGTCGTGGTCGATAGCAGTGCAAAGGATGAAACCTGGAATGTCCATGGTCAGACAGCCGAGGCCTGGAAGAGTCAGACGAGCGGACAACTCTGGGGGGGAATAGGCCTCGCTGGGGAAGTGACAGGAATTCAGGTCATTGACACCGTTGTTTTGGCCCATCTGAAACTGAAACTACCCGCGCCAGGCAAGCCCATCGCCCTCAACTTCTTGCCTGGGCGGAATATGGTCCTCTTGGCCGACGGGAAGACGAGCAAACCAGGGTGGTATGCGGGTAGTTTCGTCGCCGAATAGGCTCATGCTTAAGGCACCGCCACAGCCAGGTGTGGGCGCTTCTGCCTTTTGGCATCGGCATGTTAGTATGCGGCCGTGTCTGACCTCGTGCGCGGAACCATAATCGATAATGCCTATCGCATCGATCGCCTGATCGGTTCGGGGGGAATGGGGAAGGTCTATTCTGCTCACCGTCTCTCGGACGACGAAGCCGTCGCCTTAAAAGTGCTCGACGCAAATGTGGTGGCCGATAGACATCTATTGGCACGCTTTGTCAGAGAGGGGGAAGTCACCGCCAAGCTTGGGCATCCCCACATTGTACGGGTATTCGGCTGTGGCCAGCTAGCCAACGGGGTGCCCTACATCGCGATGGAATTGCTTCGTGGCGAAGACTTGTCCGAGCGCCTACGGCGGCGAGGGAAACTCCCTTTGGCCGAGATCGGTTCAATTGTACGTCAGTCGACCTGGGGACTACAGGCTGCGCACGACGAAAGTATCGTGCATCGTGATCTCAAGCCGGCGAATATCTTTCTCAGCGAACAAGGTGAGCGGGATGACTACGTCAAGGTTTTGGACTTTGGCCTGCTGAAGATTCTAGGCGTTCAAAGTTCCCGGCGAAGTGACGGTACAGTGCTCGGAACCCCTTGGTATATGGCGCCCGAACAGATCGCCGACCGGCCAATAGACCATCGAGTAGACATCTTTTCTTTTGGCGCGATTCTCTATGAGATGATTACCGGCCGGGTGCCATTTCTCAGTCAGTCAATACCCGATGTTTTGCATTTGATCGTCGCAAAAGACCCTGAACCACTGAGCAAGTGGCGCCCTGAGATTCCACAGGCCGTCGAGGCGGTGGTATTGCGCTGCTTGATGAAATATCCCGATGAGAGATTTTCTTCGATGAGAGCATTGGCCGCTGATATGGCTAGTGCGCTCAGCGGTGTGGACCTCGAAGCCGACGACGGGCGTCAACTCGTCGAGGAGGCCGCGACTCTTAAGGTTGACCTACGAGCGGATCTCACGTCGCTCGATGCGAACATTGAAGACGTTGACTTGATGCCTGAGTTGGCCACCTTTGAATTGGCAGATACGGAAGAAAACGCGGATCCTAGCCATCCAGACCTCGCCAAAATTCGTTCTGATGGGGCGCCCCAGGAAGTGTCGGAGCAACGTCTCAGCGGTACGGCGGATAAGCCCCGGGGGCATGCGGCGACGATTACCGATTCGGTGCCCGCATATCTACTCGACGACGAGGATGACGACACACTGCTCGACTCTAGGCAGGATCCCGAGGACGGCAGTACCGTACGCGATTTTGAGCATAACGGCGCAAATGTAGATGCCAAGGTTGTTGCAGCGGCTGCCGCGCCCGTAGGCAAAAATAGCTCGGCGCTTACGAGCCAATGGAAATGGGCTGTCATCATCGCGCTCGGTTTGGGTGTGGTGGCGTTCGTTCTCGTATTCTTCGTCCTATGAAAGTCTATATCGCTGTCCTACTCGGTATGGTTTCGTCTGTGGCTTTCGGTTCAGCATGCAGCGGCGCGCAGACAGCGGTTGTAGAGCCGAATGAACGCGGCGCGGATGAGGGGGCGACTGCACCATTGGATGCAGCAGGGGAAAAGCCGCAACCGGGGAGGGGAGGCGCTCGGCTTCGAATCGACCGAGACGAAGCGAGTGGGGAGGTGTTTTATCGAATCACTCCCGACCAAGGCGGCGCTTCGAAGGGCCGTTTTCAAATCCACGCGACCACCATTGGAGGTGCGGGTAGTGAACCGGTGAAGGAAATACAACTGGGTCTATCTATTGTTGGGCCAGGAGCCATGGCGCTTCCATGCAACTGGCTGGGCTTTGTCGCTGCTGGAAAGGTTGTCGCGGGCAAGGCCGAGACGTTCAAGCGCTTACTCCCACCTCTGGGCACGCCGGTCGTCACATATGCAGTCATGGTGCCGGTGGAAACGGCTAGAGCGTTGGCAGCATCTACTTCCGTGAAGTTTCTTCTGTGCAAGAAACGGGTGGTTCTCAACGCTGCGGACACAAAGCTCTTTCGAAACTTCCTGAATGCGTTGAGCAACTAAGGTAACCAACCAACAGGTGCCGCGCACCGAATGGGTGTTGTTCTGCGTGCGCGGCAAAACAGCACTTTTGATGGTCAGCTGTGCTACCCTCTTAATCGACATTATACTTAAGGAGTTTTCCATGCAGATGAACGGGTTTGTTCGCTTTCCGCTGTCAATGTTGAGGAATGTGCGCCGGATCACTACCACGGGCTATTGGCCTTCGCGCTGTTGATTCCAGCCGGCTGCGAATTGCTTTCCGACGCGCTCAGTTTCACCATCTATAGCGATTGGGAAACCGTCACGATGGATTCCGCCCAACTCGGACTCACTTTCACAGGCACGGTGCCGCCGGTTCCCTGTAGTGCGAGCGCGGATGTGTGTTCCGCCGCCGCGTCTCTTCAGTGCACGGGCACGGGCTACACCTGCACGCTGCAATGCGGAGGTTCGGGCAACTGTGAAATTGTTGCGAGTTTTGATACGAGTACGTCGATCAATATCTCGGAAGAGGTCACTAACGAAACGGCTGCCAGCAACCTAGACAAAGTCACCGTACAAGCCGTTCAGTACCAGGTATCCGAGAATTCCTTCAACTTCGCGACGCCGGGTATGGATATTTACGTTGGACCCAATACGGCGGCCGCAATCGGCGACAGCGGCGTGACCCTGTTGGCGAGTATTCCGGCGATTGCAGCGGGCGCAAGGCCGGACGCGACGATGAACACCACGTCATCCGGGCAGGCTAAGCTGGAGGAATTAGCCAAGAATTACAAAACACCATTCAAGATTTTCGCTCGGGCCACGGCGACGTACGCCAGCGGTGATCCCGTGCCGACCGGGAGAATGACCATTTCCATTCGTGCCGGCTTTAAGATCACGCCTCTATAGTCATCGGCGCCAGTGCCGCATTTCTGTTCCACCCACGAAATACCCATACAATTCCCATAGGAAACAACTCTGGTATGGCGGGGGAGGCCGTCGGGCACGCTAAATCGCCCAACATCCAATGGTGGATGCTGACTACAAGATCTGGCGAAGAAGCTTGGGGCACGCACGTTTAGCGACGCGATCTCAAGTTCGCCAATACTCGCCTGTTGAGGGCGAGGTTATAGCCTTAGAGCCGTAAGACGGCCGAGCTAGTTGTTATAAGGCGTGAATCCGCCGCCAGTAGAGCCGGTATTCGGCGTGGCGGGTGCTTCGGCAGGCGCTGGCGCGGCAGAAACTGCAGCAGCTTCTGCGCCCTCGGCTCCTTCATTCACACGTTCTTTCAGCTCTTTGCCCACCTTGAAGAAAGGCAAACGCTTCGCCTTAACTTCAACCTTTGCGCCGGTCCGTGGATTGCGACCTTCGTAAGGTTTGTAGTGTCTGATCTCGAAGCTTCCGAATCCTCGGATTTCAATGCGTTCCCCAGACTTAAGGGCCGCTTCCATCGAGTCGAACACACAGTTAACGATGAGCTCAGCCTTGCCCTTAGGCAATTTGAGCTTGTTAGCTACAGCTTCAATCAATTCCGACTTGGTCATCAGGTGCTCCCTGGATGCTACCCTATTTTGCGACATTAAATGCTAGCCTAGACTAAAGTTCATTAGAAATCAACGACCTTGGCAATTTCGATCAAAGGGTAACCGCTTCCTTATAGCGGCCAAAGACCCCTCGTAGGGTGTCTGCCACCTCACCCATCGTGCATAAGCTCTTGATACTATGGAGAATATGCGGAAGCACGTTGTCGCTTCCGCGGGCCGCCTGCTCGAGTTTTGACAGTGAATTTGTTACCTCGTTTGCAGATCTCCCGGCCTTCAAATCGGCAAGTCGCCGTTTTTGCTCTTCTTCCAAGCGCGGATCCACGCGGTGTAATTCCGGCGCCACGTCCCCGTCATCGACGACCTCGTTGACCCCCACAATACGGCGGTCTCCCTTCTCGATCGACTTTTGATATTCGTAGGCGCGGCGTTGAATTTCGCGTTGTACATATCCCGCTTCTATGGCCGATACCATGCCGCCCATCTCGTCTATCCGGGCGATATATTTTTGCGCACCGTCAACAATCGCATCCGTCAAATACTCAACGGCGTAACTTCCGGCCAATGGGTCTACGTGGTCGGCTATGCCTGTTTCGTGCGCGATAACCTGTTGTGTTCGTAGCGCTAATGTAGCCGATTCACGGGAAGGCAGCGCGAGGGCTTCATCATAGGAATTCGTATGCAGCGATTGTGTTCCACCCAGCACGGCAGCAAGCGCCTGCATGGCAACGCGAACCGAATTATTAATCGGTTGCTGCGCTGTTAGCGTAGAGCCCGCTGTTTGCGTGTGAAAGCGAAGCGTTAAGGATTTTGGGTTTTGGGCGTTGAAACGGTCGCGCATTATTTCGCACCACAGACGGCGCGCAGCCCGGAATTTAGCCACTTCCTCTAGCAGATTATTGTGAGCATTGAAGAAGAATGCGAGCCGCGGTGCGAAGTCATCGACCGCCATGCCCGTTTCCAGAGCCGCTTGAACGTAAGCAATGCCGTCGCTAAGCGTAAATGCAACTTCCTGTACGGCGTCGCTGCCGGCTTCACGAATATGGTAGCCTGAAATACTGATCGTATTCCATTTGGGAACTTCCTCTCGGCAGAACGCGAAGGTATCCGTGACCAATCTCATAGAAGGTCTCGGCGGGTAGATATAGGTGCCGCGCGCGATATATTCCTTGAGAATGTCGTTCTGAATGGTTCCGCGGAGTTTCGATCTATCGACACCGCGTTGATCGCCAACCGCGATATACATGCCGAGAAGGGTTGCCGCAGTAGCGTTGATCGTCATCGACGTGGACACTTTGTCCAAAGGGATTTGGTCGAATAGAACTTCCATATCTTTGATGGAATCGATCGCTACGCCGGTTCGCCCGACTTCACCGGCCGCCTGAGGATGGTCCGAATCGAAACCCATTTGGGTCGGCAGGTCGAAGGCTACGGAAAGCCCTGTTTGACCTTGGTCCAATAAATAACGATAGCGCTCGTTTGATTCGCGCGCTGTACCAAAGCCGGCGTATTGGCGCATGGTCCAAAAACGCCCGCGATACATCGTCGGCTGCACACCGCGTGTATAGGGTGCTTCCCCCGGAAAACCGTTGCGTTCGACATATGCGTCGTCGCTCGGTACATCCGCTGGGGTTAGGAGCGCAGGTATTTCGATGTCGGCATCCGTCTTGAAAGCGTCGCGTCGCTCTTTAAACCTCTCCCGAACTTTGGCAAGTGGTCCGCACTTCCATTCGTCGCAGGCTTCCCGGATATTCCTAGACGTCATGGGTTCAGCTCCATTTCCTTCAAGCCGTCTGCGATGATGAGTTTGGCCTCTGTTGCATCTTGTACCGCTTCGGCGGTTACGCCGGGAGCGAGTTCGCGCAGTACGAGACCATCGGGGGTGACGTCCATTAGAGCGAGGTCGGTTACGATGGTATCCACAACGCCGACGCCCGTGAGAGGAAGGCTGCAGGTGTTCAGGATCTTCTTGCCGCCCTTGCGGGTGCAATGCTCCATCATAATGAAGGTTCGCCTGGCGCCTGAAACGAGGTCCATAGCGCCGCCCATTCCCTTCACAACCTTGCCCGGAATCATCCAGTTAGCGAGGTCTCCGGTGGCGGAAACCTGCATTGCGCCTAGGATACTCATATCGACTGCGCCGCCGCGGATCATCGCGAACGATTCAGCGCTCGAAAAATAGCTGCACCCTGGCTGTTCGGTAATGGTCTGCTTACCTGCGTTGATCAGATCGGCGTCTTCTTCGCCCTCGTAGGGAAACGGGCCAAAGCCAAGCATGCCGTTTTCCGATTGAAGAAATACCTGCATGCCGTCGGGGACGTGATTGCTAACCAACGTTGGCATGCCGATGCCGAGATTGACGTAGTATCCATCGCGCAATTCTTGGGCGACGCGTTGGGCAATTTGCTCTCTTGAAAGTGCCATGGCTGTCCTCCCTTATTGTCTGCTACGAACGGTGCGTTGTTCGATGGGCTTTTCGTATTCGCTGCCCAACACGATGTGCTGCACATAAACGCCCGGCGTGTGTATTTGATCGGGATCGAGTTCGCCCGGTTCTACAAGTTCTTCAACCTCTGCGATGGTAACCGTCGCTGCTGTGGCCATCATCGGATTGAAGTTGCGTGCCGTTTTGCGGTAGATCAGATTTCCGAAACGGTCACCTTTCCAGGCTTTGATAAAGGCGAAGTCGCCGCGGAGGGCTGTTTCAAGGACGAAGTGTCGACCGTCGAATTCGCGCGTTTCTCGCTTTTCGGACGACTTGATGACGTTGCCGCTGTCATCGTATTTGGTGGGAACGCCTCCTTCCGAAATCCACGTGCCGTAGCCGGTTGGGGTATAAAAGGCCGCGATACCCGCGCCGCCTGCGCGTAGTCTTTCGGCGAGCGTGCCCTGCGGGGTCAATTCGACTTCGAGGGAACCGCCGAGAAACTGCTGTTCAAAGTTCTTGTTTTCTCCAACGTAGCTGGAGATCATCTTTACGACCTGGCCGTTGGAGAGCAGAACGCCGAGACCTTTGTCATCGGTTCCGCAGTTATTGCTAATGATCGTCAGATCCTTCGTTCCTTTTTTGCGCAGGGCCCGAATCAGATTTTCGGGATTGCCGCAAAGTCCGAATCCTCCGGAAAGGAGAACCGCTCCATCGGAAATGGCTTGCACCGCTATGTCTGCGTTGGCGACCACTTTTTGCATTGCTCAGTTCCTCCGTGGGTTGCGCAAAACTGCGGAATCATTGCTTGAGTCCTCCGAGTTGTCAACGGGTTTGGGCGGTGGTTATCATGTGAAAAACAAGGTTGCGGCCGGCGATACCGGCGGGAAATGAAAGGTCCGAGAATTTGAGGTTTTCACCACCTGTATTGATAGGGCTTGCGGTGCTGGTTTTGGCCGGTTGCCGAACGGGTTCGGGCGAAGGCTGGGTTAGCGGCGAGCTGCGTATAGACGACTGCGGTTCCCAGAAAGCCTATTCCAGCGACCCGGGGCGAACGTTCGCGCTGCCCGTCGATTTCTATGCAGGCGACCCCTTGATCAGCCGTATAGAAACGGCGGCCACCCGGCGATCCAGCCTCACGCTTCGACTTCAGGGAAGTAGCAATTCGTTCGAGCAAACCGACGGGCTCATGCTGCAGCTCCGCGATCTCGAGGATGCTGCACGGGCTATTGCGGCGGGGATGCCTCTGTCGCTAACCGATTCCTCCAATAAACTGGTTCGCGCGCAAATTTATCTCTACAACTCGTGTCCGGCAAATCGGTCACCCATTGTGGCCAGCAATCGGACCATGACGCTAAATACCGGCGCCGCTGGCGAAAAATGCCTCGAAGTAGATGCGGCGATTCCTCCGTCGTGTCCCACGCTGACTGCTGCTCAGCGCACAGAACTGCTCGGCCTTTGCCAAGAGGATTTCAACCTGCGGACCCCAGAACGAGACAAACAGATTACCCGTCTTCTCGGGGGCGGGGCGTGTCTCTTTCTCTGTCAGATGGGAATCGCACACTACGGGGTGAATACCGACAATTTCCAATTCTTCGAAATCGACTATGGCGATGTTATTTCGGGAATCTTCTCCTTCGGCATGGTCGACCAGCGTGCGGTGGAACTCAATGAATGTGCGCACGCATCGGGTCAAGTTAACGGCATGTTCCGTTTCGACCTACTCAGAACCCGCGTTTCCCAGTCGTTTCCGTGAGCCATCGCGTTCGCATCCACGGTCAAGCTTTCGGTGGCGATTCGGTCGGTCGACTCGCTGACGCCGATGGAAAGGTCATATTCCTTCCCTTTGGAGCCATCGGTGACCTCGTCGACGTACGTATTCTGCGAGAAAAAAGCCGTTTCGCTTCCGGCGAAATTCTACGCCTCGTCGAAGAAGGGGAGGGCCGTAGGCACCCCAAGTGCAAACTCTATGGCGACTGTGGCGGATGTCAGTGGCAGCATCTCGATGCCCCAAGCCAACGATTGGCGAAAGAAAATATCCTCAAGGAGTTCTTTCCGCCGTCGGCTTCCATAATGACGGATTGCGAAATGCGTCCGCTGTTGGCGGTAGACCAGGAATGGCGTCAGCGTCGCCGTATTCGGATGCAATGGCGTGGAACCAAATTGGGTTTCTTTCGCCGAGGGTCTCGCGATTTCATGGATGTCGAGGCTTGCCCGGTCATCGTTCCCTGTTTAGAGGAGGCGCTAGCGAAAATTCGGGCAGTGTTGCTTAAAGCTAGTGGCACGCGCCAAGGCAAAGGGAAGGACAAGAAACCGCGCTGTAGCGGAAATATGGTGCTGTTGGCCAACGCGCGCGGCGAAGTGCATCTAAGTATTCGCATCGACGAAGGCGTCTTTTTGGGTGAGGCGAACGACTTTCTCATCGCGCCGATCGTTGGCGGGAGTCTGAGCGATAAAGGTGGCGGTCGCGTTGATTTTGGTGCGGCGTCCTTGAATGTGGCGGCCGACGACACGCTTTCGTGGCATAGTTCGGCAGCGGCTTTCGCCCAGGCGGATATGGCACAGGAGCGCGTGTTACAAGAATGCGTCGCTGAGGAACTTCAGGGGCATGACCGCGTACTCGAACTATTCGCCGGTGTCGGGACGCTGACCAAGGTATTAGGCCGAGTGGGGCGACATCTGGTCGCCGTCGAATCGGCTCCCGGGTCGGTGCATTTTCTCGAAGCCAACTGTGAACAACTTGCCGGTGACGTGGAATGCGTGAAGGCAGACGCGCGCCGTTGGCTGAAGAACGCCACGCCTGGTGATTTCGACGCCGTCTTGCTCGACCCCCCTCGTGAAGGTTGTCGGCAACTGATGCCCGATCTCGTCCGACTACAGCCGGAAAAGATCGTTTACGTCTCGTGCGATCCGAGCACGCTGAAGCGGGACCTCACCATCGCCTGCGAGGCCGGCTATCGGCTTCGCTCGATTCAAGGCATGGATATGATGCCGCAGACCTACCATCTAGAAGTCATCGCAGTTCTGGAACGCTAGGCTTCTTCGAGCCAACTGCAACCGTGTCGTTGCAGAAGGACACACCTCCCAAAGGGAAATTTGCGACAATATAGTCCTAGCAATCGACGTCATTTGAACCGGGTATGTTAGGGGCACTTCACTCTTTTCAGGAAGTTGGGGACGACCACGGCCTTTGGGATTTCTGGCTTGGATTTTTCTGGGACAGAGCCCCATAGGATGGAGGTCTTATGCGACATAGTCTATTGGGTAAGATTCTGGGTTTGACCGCGTTGGTCTTTTCGGTCGGCGTCCTGCTCGCCGATAGTGACGACAACTGCGACGGCTTTACCGGATTCAGCGAGAGACTGACCTACAAGACGACATGTGGTCAGGGGGCCACGGGGATTGTCTCCATTCGAATCCCGGCCTGGATTTGCGATTCAGGCGACCGGGAGACGGTCGAATGCGCGCCCTCCGAAGAATACAAAGCCGCGGTCGAATCCGGCGGTCTGGACCTCACCCTTTCTTCCGTTAATTATCATTGCGCACCTTCAAATGGCCACGCGTCAGATGGTCAGATGGTAATCAATCTTTCCGTAATAGAGGACGGCACCAAGAGGGCGTACGCCTGCTACATGTACACATCCGACGGCAAGACAACTTGCAGCGCGACGGCCAAAGGGTCCGAAGACGAATGTGAATTGGAGTTGACCGAGCTCGACGCGTCATGAACGGAGCAACGCCAGACAGTTCGCCATCAAGACTATATCTCGTTTCGTTCGCGACCGGCCTGGCCATCATGGCCGGAGAGATCTCGGTGGGTCGATTGGTGGCGCCCTTCTTGGGCACCAGTACCATGGTCTGGGCTCTCTTGATCGGTGCGGTGCTCTGCGGACTCACCATCGGACAGCTCATCGGTGGCTCTCTTTGCCGCCGAGGGAAAACCAGCGCTATGGTGTATGCGCTTCTCCTGGTTTTGGGTGGCCTATTCTTGGCGTTGCTACCTGCTGTGACGCGCCCGCTCTTAGGTGAGAGCCTGAGTAAATTTCGCAGTGACGCAATGACCTCGCTCTTGTTTTCAGGGGGGACCACGTCGTTGCTTTTGGCCTGCCCCATGATCGTTCTGGGAGCGATTGGCCCTCTGCTCATTTCTAGAGCTGAAATCACCACGGATAACACCGGCGCGACCTCTGGGAGGATCTACGCCTTTGGTTCTATTGGGAGTCTGCTCGGTACTTATCTTTCGGGCCTTGTTCTGATTCCGTCGATTGGCACGAGTGCTACGTTCCTTTCTCTTCTGCCTCGCTCTAATTCCTGCCGCGTATTGGTACGCGATCTAGACCGCTATACCCCGAAACGGGCTCTCACGGTTGCCGCCAGCACGACAATCCACAGACAGGAAACGAGAAAACCCGGGAAGGGTGTACGACGTAAAACGTATAGAGGGGGGTAAGAGCCATCCAGGGTGGAGATATTATGCGCTTGTCAGTCTTAGCTTTTCTGAATCATTTCCTCGTTTTGACCTTCCCAGTGTTGATGGCTTGTCAGAGCCCGGTGCCCTTTAGCGTCGATGCAGCACTGGACCCGCTTGGCGAAGCAGATGCGGGTCGTGGCGCCACAGGGAATAGCAAGAGCGATGGTTTCACGTGTGCCGGCGCATGCGGCACTCAGTCGCCCAACGGTTGTTGGTGCGATGACCTATGTTCGAGTTTCGGTGATTGCTGCTCAGACAAAGAGGCCGTTTGCGACAAACCACCGCAGGCAGATGCGTCGGTTTGCGTGCCCGAGTGCGGAAATCTTCAATGTGGCCCCGATCCGCTTTGCGGAACGGAATGCGGAATTTGTGGCACCGGGTCATTCTGCGATCAAGGAAGTTGTACGTCCTCAGCGAAGCCTTGGTTGCATACAAACCCCGCCGGCCATGGCGGTGGAACCGAAAACGGTAGGGGCCAAAGCCAGGCCGTTGGGGTGGCAATTGCCGGTCAGGGTCGCGTGGTCTACGCAGGCACGCTCAGGGGGGAGGTCACGTTTGGCAATACTTCCATGATGGCGCTTCCGAATACTACCGATGGCTTTGTTGCCCAGCTAGATGCGAAGGGAGATCATCAGTGGTCGAATCAGATCAGCTCCAATCACGACGTTTGGGTTAGTGATGTCGCGACCGATGCCGTCGGCAATATCTACCTCGGTGGAACGTATCGGCAGGAGGCTTATGTCGCCGGTTCCTATGTCGGGAATAGTTGCTACAAGGAACGTTTCCTCTTCGCGAAGTTTGACGCACAAGGTTCCGTGAAATGGGTGTTGGAAAATGGTGGCGCCGGCGAAACTGCGTCGCCGATGTGCAATGTGGGCGGAGGTGCGAACCTTCGCGGTATGGCCGTCGACAAGACCGGCAACGCATACCTGTTGATCTATAGTACCGACGGCTATTTCTTGCTCAACGGGCAATCGCATTCAATGGAAGGGCGATTTGCCTTACTCAAAGTGGATGCGTTGGGGAAATACCAATGGCACCTGTCGTATCGCGCGGGTCTCGCCGAGGCTGGTTTTGCTACCTATCCCGACATTATGGGCCATCAGACTCGCGCCCAAATAGTGCGCGTCAATGAAAGCGGCAAGGTCCATCTGCTAGGCCTAACCCCCAATTTGATAAAGCAAAGGAACCCTGCGAGTTCTGTGTTTGCCTGGGCCAAATACTATAAAAGCCATCTGATTCTCGCCGAGGTTGACCCCCTTTCGGGAAAATTCGCGGTTGTCGCGGTGGCGGCCGATGACCAGTCCGTCGTAAACGTGGACTTTCTCGTCGATGGCCAAGGAAATATCTTCTGGGCACTTTACGCCTATGGAAAAATGCGCCTCGGCCCACAATCCTATGTTCAGCATGGTGGGTTCAACCTGGTCAAATACGACTCAAACCTGCTGGTAAAATGGGTGCAACCCTTCGCTGAAGCCTCAGACGATTGCAGCCATTCGGCGGGAGGGAAACTGCCATGGCGTCGCTGCCGGCTATTTATCAACCAGTCGGAGAATATCAATTTGGGCTTCAGTTCGGATGTGTTGGCGGCAAACCCGAAACAACGTGTTGTCGGCTTCGCAACCTTCGACGCGATCTCTGGAAGTACGACCCTCCATAGCAAGAAGGCCTGGGCACTGGCGAATAGCTTCGCCACGTCCTACGCAAACGCGGTCTCTTTCGCCTACGACAAGGTCATGGGCGCGATAGTGACTGCCGGTGGTTTCAATGGCACCGTAGACTTCGATGGCCTCAACGGCACCACCAGGGCGCGATATCCGACGTCCACCAACAACGGAACACCCCTTGGATACGCGATAGGCAGCAGCTTTGTTTGGAAGCTACCTCTCTAAGACGTTTCATGTCGCCGCTGGCAAATTTCGACCACAAATGCTATAGAAAATCAGGGCTCGGGGGAGCTTTCGACCAGACGTTGTAGTAATAGCGATGCAAGAACAGGAACGGAGAGGTGCACCTCGCGTGGATTTCCGGGGGGTGACGGTCATAGAGAGCGAGCGGGGACAGATCCCATGCCGGGCGCTGAACCTGAGTCGGTCGGGGATGTTGATTTGCCCGCCTAGCTGGCTGGACGGCAAAGGCGATCTGAATCTGCGCTTTGCGTTGCCGGCCACGGGGCGTTGGCTCGACATCGATGCTCGCTTGGTTCGGCAGAGCAGAAACGGGATGGTCGAAGCCTGGGGGGTGCAATTCCAACGGGTAAGCGACGAAGATCAAAACGAAATCGACGAGTTCATTTTTGCCGAACTCGGCGCTGACGTTTCCTCAACGAGCCCGACCCTGGTGGCCCAGAGGCCTTCATATCCTTTGGTTCCGGAGCCTGCGCTCGTGGGCGAAGATACGGTCGACGATGAGGTTGGTGCGGGGGGGACGTTTCGCGGCGCCTACGGGTCGCTGGACGCTCTTGCGCTGGCCGCCGAGAATTTGCCAAAACGTTGGGATGGCGGTAAGTCCGACAATAATTAGTACCATTTCGCGGACGCGCCATGAGCGAAAACGATCCCCACGCAACAAATGAATTCAACGTTCCGGCAGAGAACGACGAGATCGATGATCTTCATGAGCAGGCTACGGCTGAAGGCCCCACTGTGCGGTTGCCTCGGCGTGCTAAAAGATCTACGTCTGAAGGCAAGCGGATACCGCCTGCGAGAGTAAGTGCACCAACCGCTAGCCAATCTATGCAACGTCAGGAAGTGGCGCGAACCCTCCAATTTCTTTGGCAGGCGGTGCTATTTTCCGTCGTCGTACTGATTACCGTATTCGGGCTGGAAGGTGACCCGACGGCCAAACGTATTTTCTTAGTCGCGCTCGCGCTTTCCGCGGTGGTGTGTGCCGTCTATGCGGTGGTTATCAGGGGTAACTCCGTCGCGTACACGCTGCCACGCACGCTCTTTTGCGCATATCTTCTCATCGCGACCACGTTCGCCGGCATCTATTTTTTCGGGGTGTTTTCTGCAGCGCCAGCGGTGGTGCCTTTGGGGCTTTTCTTTTTTTCGCTAACCCAAAGCTACCGCGCACCTTTTTCCACTTTCGTGGCTTGCGCCGTCTTGCAAGCGGCGATGACGGTGGGCGTTGTCGTCGGCGTACTTCCCGACTGTGGGCTGATTCGCGGCGAGGGTGTCTCCCTGAGCTATAAATTCGTCATGCTTGGACTCTTGGAGCTGACGTTCTTGGGAACCTATCTCGTGGCGCGATTTACACGACACGCCATGCTCCGCGCCATGGAGCTTCACGAGGTTGCCGTGCGGGACGTCGCGCAACGTGAGGCGCTGCTTTTCGAGGCGCGGCAACAGTTGGAACGCGTGCTCGATGTGGGGGGTAGTGGACGTTTTACCGACCAAGAGCTGGGCTCGTATCGGTTGGGACAAATCATCGGCAGAGGAGCGATGGGGGAGGTTTACGAGGCGACCCACAGGGAAAGTGGCAGCGATGCCGCCGTCAAACTTCTTCACCGTGACAGCATGGAAAACCCGAGCCATCTGAAGCGCTTCTTGCGAGAAGCGCGAATCGCCGGGGGCCTCGACGTCGAAGAAGTGGTGCGTGTGTTGGAGATCGGGGGGGTCGAAGAATCGCCGGTACCCTACATCGCCATGGAACGTCTGCGTGGGTACGATTTAGCGCATTTGCTGCGGGACAGACGGGCCCTGGCTTTGGAGAGAACCTGTTCGCTCATCCGGGACGTAGCCAAGGGGTTGGATGCCGCTCATGCCGAGGGCATCATCCACCGAGATATCAAGCCAACCAACCTTTATTGGAACGAGACCGAGGATGGGGGAAGTTGGAAAATCCTCGACTTTGGTGTTTCCACGCTGATGGATGAGCAGGGTTCTCTGACCCGAGACAAGCTCGTAGGCACGCCGTCGTATATGGCGCCGGAACAAGCGCTAGGGGAAAGGGTGACGCCGGCCGCTGACCTATTCGCTTTGGGGGCCATCGCATTTCGCTGCCTGACCGGGCACCCCCCCCTTCAGTGGGGGCCGGGTACCCGATATCCTCTACCATGTCGTCCATAGCATGCCGGTTCGTCCGGGCTCGTCCGCGATACTGCCCGATGCCGTTGATGGGGTTTTGGCCATTGCCCTGGCCAAAGAAGGCGGAGCGCGATTTTCCTGCTGCGTCGAATTCGCGGAAGCACTGCAGGAGGTTAGCGAAGGGAGGGCAAATCCCGCTCTCGACAAACGCGCCCGCAAGCTGCTCCGCGAACGCCCCTGGGGAACCAGCGGCATTTTGCTCCAGAATTGACTATTCAAGCTGCAAAACAGTAGGGGCCAGGTTATCCTCCCGGCCACGTATGATCCGTTGCCTACTCAGATTGCTGTGCGTGATTGTCCTCTTCCAACTCGGCGGCGAGCAGCCCGCGCTCTGCAAACCTTGGTATAAGCCCTGGGTGAAGCGCAAAGACCCTCTGGACAAGGTACGCGGTACCACGGCGTGGCGGGAGGCCAAGGAAGAGGACCTCGAGGCGGAATGGGAAGACTGGTATCGTATGCGCGTTCTGTGGCGTACGGGCCTCCGTCAGCAGAGAATCGAGAAGGGACGAAACGAGCGGGTGGCCGCATTGTTGCGTCTTCCGCGTCCCGCACCGGGATCGCTGGCTGGTGCGAGCGGGCGTCGGCAATCGGGCATTGTTGATGGCAAAACGCCTGAACCTCCCAAATGGGTAGAGGTACCCGTCGAGCATTTGGATGAAAAAGGCCGCGCCGTCGATGAAGAGGGCGATGAATTGATGCGCAAATTGGG
>Ga0257122_1001441_pt1 | contig 16745 bp, 18 predicted proteins | sample SI106_120metaG_FD_190146 | JGI IMG/M metagenome (GOLD analysis project Ga0257122, IMG submission 190146) | Marine microbial communities from Saanich Inlet, British Columbia, Canada - SI106_120 | ecosystem: Environmental > Aquatic > Marine > Inlet | place: Canada: British Columbia | collected... | reverse complement strand
GTCGCTGAGTGGAGGTAACGTGCGCGTGCCATCTCACCGGCGTGTGACCACATCTCCGTCTCCGGGTTGAATATCTCGGCAGAGGCAAGAGCACCATCTTCACCAAGGCCACCGACGACGACGACTCGTCCATCAGGAAGAGGGAGAGAGACGTGCAGGTATCGAGCGTTACGGAGGCCATCCACGCGGCTCCAGCGTCCGGACTTCGGATTGAAGATCTCTGCGCTGGAGAGAATGCCGTCTCCGTCCCATCCGCCGATCACCATCACCCGTCCGTCAGACATGGGAACGGCGGTGTGTCCACGCCTACGTCGCTTCATCTCTGTAGCGCGTGTCCATTTGCCCTGTTTCGGATCGAACAGACTCGTGTTGAAGGTAATTCGACGTCCATCCCATCCACCGGTGGCGAGTACGCGTCCGTCTTCAAGAACCGTCAACGTGTGTTCGACGCTGGGGTTGCACATCTCTTGTACAGGCTGCCATATTCCGGTACTGGGATCATGAATCTCGGCAGCGGATAGCACGTCGTTTCCGGCTCGCCCGCCGGTTACAAGCACGCGTCCATCCGGCAAAGTGACGGCACGATGATCAAATCGACTCTCGATCATGGGAGACGCTGGGTCCCAGCGTCGTTCCCGTTGTCGATACAGTCGTACGGAGCGGAGGGCTCCCTCCCTGTTCATCCCGCCAGCGATGACTATGTCTCCGGATGGCAGTGGGGAGGCAGTGTGTGAGTATCGTGACTCGGAGAGTTTTGGTGCCGCCATCCAGCCCCCGCTTGAAGGGTCAAACAGTTGCGTGTCCGCCGACGCCACTCCGTCCGACACCCCTCCGGTCACGATTACACGACCATCGGGAAGCGCATGCGCAGTGTGCAGAGTGCGCGGTACACCGCTGTCACCGGCGTCTGACCATAACCTGGTTGAGGGATCGAACACCTCGGAGCTCGACAATTCATCAGAATCGCCATGACCACCGACCACCAGTACGCGTCCATCCGCGAGTACGGCCGCGACGTGTTCGTCACGGGCAGTGGATAACTCTCCTGCGGACTCCCATCGACCTGCAGATCGATCAAATATCTCAGCGGAACCGATCTTTTCACCGTTTCCGTTTTCGCCACCCGTAACGAGGATATTCCCGTCGTTAAGTACAGCTGCGGTGTGCCTGCGACGTGCCTGGCGCATGCGATATCCGGAGTCCCATTTGAGGGTCAACGGGTTGAAGACCTCGGAAGTCGTCAAACTGCCGAGGTCATCCGAACCGCCAGCGATCAGTACGGTTCCGTCTGGCAGGAGTGACGATGAGTGCCTGGTTCGTTGGCCGGACATCGAGTCAAGTGATGTCCATGTCTCCGTGATTGGATCAAACATCTCTACCGTGGATAACACGCCTGGCCGACCGCTACCGCCGACGATCAGCACTCGGCCGTCATCCAGCACCTCGGAGGTGTGTTCGGCCCTTGCCTCGGACATTCTTGGTAGCTCAGACCACAGATCCTGCTCAGGATCGTATATCTCGGCTGACGCAGATGGCATGTCGTCGATATTGCCGCCCGAGACGAGTACACGGCCATCCCGCAGCAGGGCAGCGTTGTGCCAGGAGCGCGCTGCCGACATTGCGCTGGTCGCACTCCACTGTTCGGATTCTGGGTCGTAGATGTCGCATGACGAGACGCCGCCTCGCCCACCGGTGGCAAGTATCCGACCGTCATTCAGCGTCAGCGAGGCGTGTTCCGCCCTCGCTTCGTGCATTGCGGGGCCCAGTCCCCATGAACCGGCGGTATGCTCAGGCTTCGAGAGCCTGTTCTTCCGATTCGTGGTCTGGGTCACCACGATGCCATCTGCCGATTCCACGAACGCCAGTGAAGTGGAATCCCCGCGCCCTGAAGACTTCAATGATTTGACGATGTCGTTCATCTCTTCGGCAACATCGTCGATAGAACGAGGCCGGTTTCGGGAGTCTTTCTCGAGACATGAGAGGACGAGGGCACTCAAACCATCCGGTACTCCGAGCCGAATTTCTTCCAACGGTTTGGGTATCTCTCGGATGTGTTTTTCGAGAAGGGATTTTGAATCAGCGGCCTTGAAGGGAGGAGACCCGGCGATCAACTGGTACAGCACACAGCCGTACGCGTATAAGTCCGAGCGCGGCCCGGGCTTCTGCCCACTGGCCTGCTCAGGGGACGCGTAAGCTGCTCTTTTCTCCGGAGATGAGAGCGCCATCCCGCCGAAGTCGTTGATCCGGGGGACTTCGTTTGCAGTGATGAGGATATTGCTGGGCGTCAATGCGCTGTGAATCAGTCCCGATCCATGGGCCGCTGAGAGGCCAAGAGCGATCGCCAGAGCGAACGCCGCAGCTTCGCGTATGGTCACAGGATCTGACTGCGCAAGGGCACCAGCAAGGTTGTGCTCGACCCAGTCTGTTGCGACGTAGCTCCAAACACCGTCCGTTCCCGCCCCAAGAACAGGAACTACATTGGGATGTTGGACCCTCTGCATCGCTCGACCAGAGCTAACCAGATTGATCAGGGCCGAGGGATCGATCGTGTCGGCCTGGCTTGACCTGCCCGCCCTCAAAGCGACGACGCGCGTTGAATCAACTGCGACCGCTTTGTACAGCGATGCGATAGGGGAACTGGTTAATTGTGCGACCGGGCGAAATCCGCCGATCTCGACGGTTCGGTTACCGGATGTGGGACGCGTAGCCATAAAACGCGCAGAACTCTCCCATCGGGTGTTTCCTGATAGGTGAAAGTTCGCACCGTTTACGTTGCGCCGAAACCGGGAAAGGTCACGCTCCCGGGTGGGTATTTCCACACGAGGGTGTGAGTGCTGGCTACAGGTGGCACAGGAATGTATCCGCCACGACCCGTACCGGATACACGAATGTTGTAGACCGTGGGGGTACGGGTCTGTCTAGCGTGCGGTCGGGTGATGTCAGTTGTGCCGGAGTTAGTTCTCGACGGTTACCTGCGGATAAAAGGCGACAAACCCCTTTATGTGTGAAGCCCCGCTCTTCGGCTCCTGGTAATACCAGGCCACATCGTTGATCTCTTTGCCATCTACGACGAGGTTCAGGTAATTGGCGACGCCTTTCCACGGGCAAGCCGTCTCAAGATCGCTCTCGGTGAATGCGGAACGTTCTACAGATTCCGGAGGGAAGTAGATGTTTCCCTCGACGACTTCGAATTCGTCTGATTCAGCTAGCATGTGACCGTTGTAACTGGCGCGTGCCATTGGGCTCTCCTGGCGATGAAATAGCCAAGCCCTACGAAAGTCACGTAGGGCCGGACCATCGGTTATCGCTACTTTGATGCAAGAACCCTGTGAAGCGTTGCGGCCAGCGATACGGTGGCCCTAGACGGCTACCGAGTGATCCGCCCCGGGAAGGCGCGGATAGCGTCTCCGGGAGAGATTCTCGATGGGAGTTTCCTTCTGGATGTGCTTCATGCGGCTGCACTGAATGCACTTAACAAATGTTCCGTGGAAGTCCGTACCAGTAATTATGTCGCCGCCGCACCGCGGGCAGCCCTTGTGCAAAATCATTTTTGATGCCCCCTAATGGGTTGAGAGTATTTGGCTTCTTGTGAATGTTGTTCGCAGTTCCGTTACGCCTCCGTTACGGGACTGTGACATCGACTTCCATTTTTGGGCTTGAGCCGACGTGGAGCCTCTACTCCCAACGTGGGAATGTTCTTAACCGGAACCGTGTGAAACGTTCTATGTGTGTACGCAACGGGTTTTGGTAAATATTGGATCGATGTTGGGCCTCTACGTTTAGCGTTATTGAGATGGTTGCCGGGCATTAGATGTGGTCGTACGCTGCCGTGACCAAAATTTGATGTAGCGGCCATCAAGCAGAGCTACGAGTTTCACGGAGCTGCCAATTGATCAACATGCCATTCACATCGGACGCGATAGAGGTGGACGACGCGCTGCAAGCGATTGAGCTTTACGCAGAGCGCGGCTGGACCGATGGTCTGCCGATAGTTCCGCCAACCGAGGGCCTCGTCGCTAGATTCGTGGAAGCCCTCGACGTGGCGCCGGACACTGTGCTGGGCGTTGAGCCAACCAAAGGCGCTGTGATCACAGCCGAAAAGGCTGCGATTAACGCCGTCATGGCCGGGTGCAGGCCGGAATACATGCCGGTGCTCGCCGCCGCCATCGATGCGATGACAGCACCGGAGTTTGGTCTCCACGGTATTTCCGTGAGCACGATGGGATCGGCCGTTCTGTTGATCGTAAACGGCCCGATAGCCACGGAACTTGAAATGAACTCCGGTGTCTCTGTATTTGGTCCGGGTAATAGGGCTAACGCCTCTATCGGCAGAGCGATACGACTGATCATCATCAACGTGCTCGGAACTCGTGCAGGAGATCTGGACAAGGCAACTGTGGGACACCCCGGGAAGTACGCCTGGTGTATCGCCGAGAACGAAGAACTTTCTCCATGGGTGCCTGTTCACGAGACCCGTGGGATCCCCGCAGGTACGAGCGCCGTCACGGTTGCTCCCGGTCTTGGTCCATTTCAGATAGGCCAGCACCATGACGACTCACCGGAACGAATCCTTGACGCCTTTATAGATCCACTGTTTGCCATGGGGCCGCTCATGACCGAAGCGTTGATCTTGCTGTGTCCGGAGCACCTCGAACATTTCAGGGAAGCCGGTTGGGAGAAGAAACAAGTCGGCCAATACCTTCACGAAAACGCTAGACGCTCTGCCACAGAATGGACGACGGCTGGACGCCCGGTTCCCGGGTCGGAAGATGGGGGGGATGAGTCGGTAAGCGCCCTTATTTCCCCGGAATCCCTGGTAACTGTGGTCGCCGGTGGAGGTGGTGGCGCGTGGAGCCAGATCATTCCGACCTGGACCCACGGAGCACGAGCAAAGATAGTGACAAAACCGGTTTCGGTCTAAATCTGCGAAACTAGTCAGATTCCCGGAATTGTTGGAAGTTCCGGGGTCTTGGAGGCGTATGTGAGTACAGAATCGAAAATTCGAGTGCTGGACCCGACGGGTCAGCCGACGATAGTTCAGCAGGGGATGGCTGACAGGCCTGACACGCTGGACGGTGCAGTAATCGGTTTGATGGCGAACAATAAGCTCAATTCAGAGCCGCTGTTGGAAGCGATCTACGATGTTCTGGCTGAGCGATTTGAACTCGGTGGACGGGTCGCCGTGAATAAGGGCGATGCCAGCCGGCCGGCGGATCCCGGGGTGCTGGATGGGATCGCATCCGATGTGGATGTGGTCATCACGGCCAACGGGGACTGAGGAAGCTGCTCATCGTGCAGTGTGCACGATTCAATTCAGCTGGAGCAGCGTGGCATCCCGAGCATCGCTATTTGCACGGAGCCGTTTGAGTCCGGGGCGAGGGCGATGGCGAAGTTGGGTGGGATTCCTGACTACCCGTTCGCTTTGATTCCGCACCCCATCGGTAGCCTTGACGAGGCCGGGTTGCGCGGTAGAGCGATCGAGGCGTTGCCCCAGGTAATCGCATCATTACTCGCACGGCAATGACGAATTGACACAGGGGTACAAGCCCCGGTATCGATGACTTTGATATGAATATGATCCGCCCGCGCTACTGCGCGGGCGGATTGCGTTAGGAGGATCAATTGGCGAGGTTGCCAGAACTCTCAGACCGGGAGGCCCTGTCCGCAGAGGCGAAGATCGCATATGACTCCATAGCCGGATCACGTGGCAGCGTGCGAGGGCCGTTTGCCATGCTGCTCCACAGCCCGGAGGTCGCTCAGCGTGCCGCACATCTCGGCGCATATCTACGCTTCGGATCGCAGTTGCCGGATGCCGAAAGAGAGCTGGCGATAATAACGACAGCCCGGGTGTTCGACTGCGCGTATGAATGGGCCGCGCACGCGAAGATCGCCAAAGATGTCGGTGTAGAAGACGAAGTGATCGACATCGTTGCTAACCGCAAATCTATATCCGGATTATCTGATGACTACGCGAACGTCGTGCGGTTTGCACGGGAGCTGCTTGAGGACAAACGGGCTTCAGATGAAGCGTTCGATGCCATCAAGGCACGCTTCGGCGAAAGCGGCGTGACAGAGCTCACGGCAACCGTCGGTTACTACTCGATGATCGCGTGTGTCCTGAACGCGACGGAGATAGAACCGCCCGCCGGTTCGCCGGTACTGCCCTGAATGAAGACGCATGTGGATTGCGGGATCATCAAAGTCCCGTAATCCACCAGGCTTCCGCTGCGAGCCTGTTTTAGAGGCTCTTCAGGAATGTGATCAAGTCGTTGATCTCGCCTTCCGGCAGGTTCCCGAAGGTTCCCGGCATAGCGTTCGCGAAGCCATCTACGATAAATGCGCCGGGGTCTTTGATGGCCTCATTCAGGTACTCGTCTGCTGACTGACCTGCCACACGCGTTCCTGCGCGCTCTCCGATTCCGGCGAGACCCGGTCCAACCACATCGTTTTCGCCCGTTGAGTGACATGCGACACAGGCGTTAGCGGCAAAGACCTCTTCGCCGCTCGCCACGGCTGGGTCCGCATCCGCTTCATCGGAGGGATCCGGTGTATCTATCGTCACGAGGGTCGGGATCGGAGTTACCGGGTTTCCGGAGTCTGCATGTTCGCTATCGGAACTGCATGCGGCGAGTGCGATAACGATGACCAGTGCCGATACAACAAGTAGCGGCGTAACGCGGGAGAACGGCGACAGGCGCATTAACTGATACCCCATATTTATGACCGACCGCAGCCAGACCGGCGCGGGTACGTGCGGTCACGTTACTTGAGGGTTTTCGATCGCGGTAGGTGAGAACGCGTCAATAGATTCCCGTAAAACGCTATTAGTAGTCGTATAGCGATTTATTTCACGAATTCCTCACGTCGTCCTCATTCTCCTTCATGGCTACATCACCATCCGCGGCAGAAGGTGTCGTCCAAACCACATCTGACTTCATCCGGTCAGACGGTGGTTACGAATCTAAAAGGTTCCGGGAGGCCTAATTTGCCCAGCGGCAGACCCGTGTCGCCATTCGACCAATTCACCACCGGCGAGGCATCGTTCGTGGTGGATCATGAGTTTCGAGTCACGCGTTGGTCCACGGGCGCTACGGAACTTCTCGGAATTGATCAAAGAGAAGCCCTGGGTAAGCGGTGTTATGAGCTCCTCAATGGCTCCGATGCACGTAATCCCGGTCTTTGTGGTCGAGATTGCCCGATAGTAACCGGCACCCGTCGGAAACCTGATGTTCCAGATATGGACATGCTTGGCCGGTGCTCCAATGGGTCTTACCGCTGGTTGAACATGACCACCCTTGTCCATGAACCGGCCGGTCGATCGCGTCGGGGTTCAAATGGGGCACGACAGATCATGCATCTGTTGCGGGATGTGACGGACAAGCGATCAGTTGAAGAGTTCGCGCGGGTATCCGCAAGCGCCATACGCGCGGCCCGCCCACCCGGGATTTCTCTCAACGCCGCTACAGGCGAAGAAGTGCCCATCGGCGATCCACTTGACCACCAGGCGGAAGACGTAGCACACACCCCGCAACTCTCACGCCGGGAACTTCAGGTGCTACGCCTGCTGTCCCACGGAGCGTCCACCAAAGAGATGGCGGACACCCTTGGCGTGGCGCCGGTCACCGCTAGGAATCACGTATCGAGGCTCCTCAATCGTCTCGGAGTTGGAACACGTCTTCAGGCCGTCATTTATGGCGCCCGGGCGGGACTCATTTGATGGCGTTGATGAATTCGCACCTATCGGCGGCGGTGGGTGGTCAATAGTTTCTTTTAGGGAATTTCAACTGCTAACAGTCGTCCTTGAAACGACGAAACGATCTTTATCCAAAGAAATGACAGCCCAGTGAATCACGCCCAGCTAGTTACACAGAGAAGCTCTACCGAGGGAGGCCTGGTGAGTGATTAATCGGGATACCGTTACCGTCGGGATCATCTGGATCATAGCGACGGTGCTCGTCGAAATTGGATTCACTCAAGTAGATATCTTCCCCGCTGCGGCATCGGAAGAGGCTGTGATTGTTGACGATGCGTTCAACTTCCTGACCTACCTGGCGATTCCGATATTTACCTTCATCTTGATAGCGCTGGTCTACAGCGGTTTCAAGTTCAAGAACAAACCCGAGGCCGAACCAATAGACGGTGGCACGCGGGAAGATGGCCCCCCGGTCCGGACGCACCGAACCTGGGTCTGGGGATGGATGGTGGTCACGTCAGCGCTCGTCGTCACCGTCATCATCCATCCGGGTCTCACAGGCCTAAACGAGGTGGACGAGATCGCCCAGGAAGACAACCTGGAGCTCGTGATTGAAGCCACCGGTGTCCAGTGGGCCTGGACCTTCACCTACCCGGATCAGGGTCTAACGACCAACGAACTCGTGTTACCGCTCGACACCCATGTCCGGTTCGACGTGAAGGCGGTCGATGTACTGCACTCGTTCTGGATTCCGGCATTCCGGACCAAGATCGACGCAGTTCCGGGTCTCACGACCCAGATCCACGCCAACATCACGGAGCTGGGAAATTATGACGACGACGTCAACTTCCGGGTCCAGTGCGCGGAGCTGTGCGGACGAGATCACGCAATCATGCGGTCCACGGTTGAAGTAGTGGAACGCGAAGAGTTCAACGAGTGGGTTCTTGCGCAGCAGTAACGGGCTGCATAAGACACCTACGGGTATCAATACGACGATGAATTACTACAACTTTAGGAGTGAGGCATGACGGCCCTGATACCTCTGGGTCGAGCGATCCTCTTTGCAATCATCGGGTTCTTGATCGGTGCCGGGCTTTCCGCTGCGCTGGTGGAGGTGTCCGGTCGCGAGGAGATGAAGGAGCCGGTGATAGCCGGTGGTTATCTAATCGCTTTGATCGGCTGGCTCTTCGGGATTGGCGTCTGGGGTGGCTGGGTCAGGGAGTGGTTTGGCGCTTCGATCAAATCGTTCGATGCCCATGGCTGGAAGCGCTATTTTGGCTTCTCCACGGACCACAAAGTAATCGGCGTTCAGTACGGCGCAACGATGGTCGTGATCCTGCTTCTGGCGGGCGCACTGGCCATGCTGATGCGGATCGAGCTGGCCGACTCTGATAGCAACCTCCTCTCCAGCACTGACTACAACACCGTAATGAGCTTGCACGGGATCATGATGATCGCCGTGGCAGTCGCCGCCCTCATGGGTGGATTCGCCAACTACGTGATGCCCCTGATGATCGGGGCGGACGATGTTGCGTTCCCGAGGCTTAATGCCTTGAGCTACTGGATAGTTCCTCCGGTAGCGGTGCTTCTGCTTCTCACACCCGTGTTTGGCGGCATGGATACCGGATGGACCGCATACCCGCCTCTGGCGTCACAGGGATCTACCGGGAATCTGTTGTTCTTGATGGCGTTCGCGACCTTCGGGATATCGTCCATCCTCGGTGGGCTGAACTTCATCGCTACCATCATCACGATGCGCGCTCCGGGAATGACCTGGAGTCGGCTGCCGATCTTCGTGTGGGCGGTATTTGCTGCCTCACTGATCTCATTGACCGCCACCCAGTTTGTTGCGTACGCACTGCTCATGGTCATCTTTGAGCGAGTGTTCGGGATGCACTTCTTCGACGGGACCATCGGCGGCGACGCCATCCTGTTTGAGCACGTGTTCTGGTTCTACTCACACCCGGCTGTGTACGTCATGATCCTGCCTGCCTTCGGGATAGAGCTAGAGATCCTCAGCCACTTCGCCCGCAAACCGGTCTTTGCTTACAAGTGGGTGGTCAGGGCATTCTTCTCGATCGTCGCGTTGAGTTTCGTGGTGTGGGCGCACCACCTGTTCACCAGCGGAATGAGCGGAGAGCTTCACGGCCCGTTCATGGTCCTGACAGAGTTAATTTCCATCCCGACAGGGGTCGTATTCCTGGCCGCTATAGGAACCATATGGCGAGGTCGCTTGTGGATGAAGACGCCCATGCTTTTCGCTATGGGCGTCATAGCTAACTTCCTGATAGGAGGCCTGACCGGGTTGTACCTGGCGGACGTCGTGACGGACCTGAACTTCCAGGACACCTACTTCGTGGTGGCGCATTTCCACTACACGATCGTGGGTGGCGAGATCTTCGCCATGATGGCGGCGATCTACTACTGGTACCCCAAGGTCACCGGCCGGATGTATAACGAGACACTCGGCAAGATCCACTTCATCGGCATGTTCGTCCTCTACAACGTGACCTTCATACCGATGTTCATTGTGGGGTCAAAGGGAATGAACCGCCGGGTGGCCAACTACCCGGAGGAGTTCGAGAGCCTGAACCTGTTCATAACGGGTGCGGCGTTATTGCTCGGACTGGCGTTCCTTCCCTTCGTTTACAACATGGTCAACTCATGGATTCGCGGTCGGAAGGCCGGCGACAACCCGTGGGGTGCCCGGACGCTTGAATGGCAAACAAGTTCGCCTCCCCCTGAGGAGAACTTCGAGACGCCGCCGGTAATCCTTGAGGACCCGTACGGCTACGGCGACCCGGACGCGAAGCATTTCGAATTCCCGGATGCTGCCGGGCATACGCCTCAGCCCGTGGGAGGAGACGACTAATGGCCGCAGATTCGCACGCAGGAGAGTCACAGGGAACTCAGAACAAACGAGGCCTGATCGTTCTGGTCATCCTCGCCGTTCTGACGGTGGCGGAGTTCTTTGCCGCCATCTGGTTTGAGGATGCTCTGCAGTTGATTCTTCTCGGGATCAGCGCTGTGTTGAAGGCGCTTGCTATAGCGCACTACTTCATGCACTGGCGCCAGATTCTGGACCACATCGGTGACATTGCGGCCGGTGACGCCGAAGTGGACGAGGATTAATAACTATGGCAATGACAGACCTCCTACACGCAGACCTTCACGAGAAATACGGAACGAAGGCGTACTCGTCGCTGACGATGCACCGGCTGGGTCTCTGGCTGTTCATCATCTCGGACGCGTTCTTCTTCGCAGCGCTGATCTCAAGCCGCTACTTCGTTGACGGTACCAGCCGGCCAGACACGCTCATTCAGGAGCTTGGACTTGTACTGACGGCCGTGTTGCTGCTCAGCAGTCTCAGCGCTTATCGCGCAGAGGTTGCGGCCTCACACGGCGATACCGAGGGCGCGAAGCGATGGATATTGCTAACGATCCTTGCAGGGCTGGTTTTCCTCGGCGGCGTGGTGTTTGAGTGGTACGAAGCGTTCCATGATTTCCCGCCCAGCACCGGGTTCGGGACGACGTTCTTTACGCTTACGGGTATCCACACGACGCACGTTATTAGCGGGATCATCCTGCTGGCGTTCGTGTATCGCCGTGCGGCTCGCGGCGAGTACGGCCCCGACCACTACTGGGGCGTCGAGGGAGCAGCCAAATACTGGCACTTCGTCGACCTGGCATGGGTGTTCATCTACCCGACTCTGTATCTGGTAGGGGAGTCGGTTGAGATGGGTGCGCACTGATAGACGCACAGATCAAGAGAAATGAAAAAGGGGCGGACCGAAGTCCGCCCCTTTTTTCGTTCAGATAATCTCTACGCCCGCAGGATCTTCCGCCGCACCAGGATGCGCTCGGTGAGCGGCCGCATCCCCAGTTGCTGGGTAATGGCCAGCGCCTCGTCCTGTAGCTCCATGGCCTTCTTGCTGTCACCGATCCTTGACCCACTCGAAGGGTCGTCGTTGTCCAGAAGCATCTCGGCGTAATCGGAACAGGTCCAGGCGAGTTCCGGGCCGTACCCGGCGGATCGGCAGAACTCGATACCATCCTCAAAGTGCCGGGCCGCATCTTCAGGCGATCCCATCCCCCAGGCCTTCCGACCAAGCAACGACTGTGACGACCCTGGCGTCCTCGGGAGGAAGAGGGTTGCATGTCTCCGGTACGGAGGACCGCGTACCGGAATTGCCCGTTAGCCGTCGGTCGGAGCTTGCTCGTTATCGTTGAACCCAAAGATCAGCGCCTGGACGCCGGTGGCGTAGATGTCGTCGCCCTCCAGCTCCAGCGTGATCTGGGGTAAGCCCTGGGTGGCGTGGCCCGAGACGATGATCCCGTGACGTGTGAGGTCGTAGGTGCTCAGGTGCCATCCGCACGGCCCCATCATCTGGTGATCAGGCTTATAAGTACCGTTCAACGGGAATCCCATGTGCGGGCATACGGTATTGAAGGCAACGATGTCGTTGTCAGGACCGATCCCTCCACCGGCGGGAGCTCCGAGCTTGATCAGGTTGTTTAGCGCGCTCGGATGGTCGTACGGGTAGTTGAACGTGACCGGTACGCCTTCCTCAAGGTCGCTCAGCGATGCGATTCGCTGGCGCTCAAACGTGGCCGATTGGGCGTACAGGATCCTTCCAGGTATTACGCGTTCAAGGGCGATCAGGCTTGCGGCCGCAGCGCCCATAAATAGGAACTGTCGCCGTGAAACACAGGGGAGGAAGCCCTTTTTGTCTGCGTCTGGCGAACTGTCTTCGGGAAGGGAAGATCCCGGCATAGTCGTGTTATCCATCAATTGGCCCCCAGGGTTCGCAGCTCGTACGGCGGAAGCACGGCCGGGATGTCGAACGGCGTATCGTCACTGCCGAGGCTGCCCAGGAATGCCACGAGGGAATCGACCTCGTCAGCATTAAGGTTGAGCGGTTTCAGGAGCGGATCTTTATTTGGAACATCACCACCTCCCTCGTTGTAAAAGGCGACGACATCTTCCAGGCTAGCTATCACGCCGTTGTGCATGTAGGGAGCGGTACGGGCAATTTCAAGGAGCGATGGTGTGCGGAATCGACCTCGGTCCGCTTCATCGTGCGTCATGGCGAACCGCCCTGGGTCGGAGCGGAGTTCGGCGAACTCTCCGACGCCGAACTGTTTGAAGAATCGTCGGAACGTGATGTGTCGATCTGTGTTGCTGAATATCTCGGGATTGGCGGGGACACCAGTGACGTGGAGATCGCCATCTGCCAGCAGGACGTCGCTGTGGCAGGAGGAGCATCCGGCTTTGCCTTCGAATAGCTGCAACCCGGCCCGTTGCTGGACATTTAACGCCATGTCATCTCCGGCCTTGAACGCCAGATACGGGTTGTCCGTTGACTCAAGTGTCGCAACGAACGCAGCCAGGGAATTGAGAACCTTCCCGTAGCTCGCCTCGTTGCCGAAGAGGCGTTCGAACGCTTCCGCATAGACAGGCGTTTGGAGCATACGTTCGACGAGCAGTCGCCCGTCCATGTGCATGAAGTGGGCTTCAGCGATGTGGTCCCTGACGACAGTCGCCATGTCCGATCCGTCGAACCTGCCGTCCCAGTCCAGCAGGGCCATCTGGCTTGCGTTCAGAAGCGTTGGCGTGTTCCGGAAATACTCAACGCTGGTATAGCCGCTGGATAGCGCTTCGCCATCGGTCCACGCTTTCTCCGGGAGATGACAACTGGAACATGAAGTGACGCCGTTACCGGACAACCGTGGATCGAAGAACAACAGCCTGCCGAGGTCTGCCTGTGTCGCTATAGATGCGGCGGTGACCTGGTTTTGACCCGATGGCTGGCTATCTGGTTGCGGCTCGCCTGAAAGAGAAGCAAGCGCAACCGGGACCGACAGGGCGGCGACCAGGACTACCAGTAGCAGGATCACGCCGGTTCGGCGGGGGCTCATCGCTGTCCTTTTCGCCTGCATGATATTCAGTCAGGTACCGAAGCAAGGCAGACGTGTCGTAGTCGGCAAAGGTCTGTGCCGCACATATTACTGTGAACTCAGTGCGGGCGATCCTAAAATTGCCCACAAATATCAGCCATAGCGACTTTATGAGGGCCGACTTGTATAGCCTCAGGCAGTTGCTACTTTGGACCCTTCAACTGCTTCTTCCTCGGCCACAGATCCGGCCTTCCGTTTCGGAGGGCTGGCGAGTGCGAACCCGGCGAGTGCGACCGATAGCAGTACCAGCGTGATCCCAAACGCAAGATCGTAACTGCCTCGCTGGTCGAAAATAACTCCGGCCATGATGGGGCCGATTATGGTCGGAATGATCATGGCCGGGCGTGTTAGTCCGATGATCGCTCCAAAATTTTTGAGTCCGTACATCTCGGTGATGGTCAGCGGACCCAGTGCACCGACTCCTCCCATTCCAAGCCCGAATACGGTCAGCCCAATCCACGTGAATATCTGACCGTCCGGAAACAGGATGATGGCCAATCCGATGACCTGCAGAAAGACAACGATCACGTATGACCAACGCGCTGTGATCCATTCGCTAACGGTGCCGAATAATATTTTTGAGGTAACGGCGAAAAAGGCCAGGAGCATCAGGCCGATTGCTGCCTCTGTTGAGCTGAATCCAACCTGCTCAAGATGCGGGAAAAACTGTGTAGCTACGGATGTCCGGGCGAATTGCTGAAGTGCCATTCCGACCGATAGGAACCAGAACGCCCGCGTGCGGACTGCCTCGCCGGTTGTGAACCCCTGCAAAGCAGCTCGCGCAGCCTTACCAGCGTCTCCTGCCGGTGCCCAGCGCTTGTTTACCTCTTTTTCCACATCTTCAGGACTGTCCCTGATGACAAAGAAGATAAGGATGAGCAACCCGATCATCAGGAATCCGGTTGTGGCAAATCCCCAGCGCCAGCCTCCAAATGCGATGACAGCCGTAATGATGGGAACGGATAGCATCCCGCCGAAGTTGTTCCCTGAAGCGATGATTCCCATCATTCGACCCCGGATAGTCGGGAACCAGAGGCCTACAAGCCTTCCGACGGGCAACATTGACGCCCCGGGAGTTGCGATGAAGATCAGCGCACTGAAGGCGTAGAACTGCCAGAGGTCCGTCATGATCGATCGCAGGAAGAAGCCGATGATCATCAGGATCATGGACACGATCATGACCGGACGGGCGCCATGCTTGTCCATCAGCCGACCTGCGAACGGCGAGAGAATGCCCATGAACGCCGAGAGGGTCAGCGAGATGTTGATCTCGGTCCGGGACCAGCCGAACTCTTCCTCAAGAGGGATGATGAACACCCCGAAGGCGAACTGACCCATCCCGATGGTCGCCCCGAGCGTGGCGAACACGGTTAGCGCAATTGGCCACCCGCGGTATATCCCCGTACGCGGTGCTACGGGAGCGCTGCTGCCAGAAGAGCCGAGGTCATCGCCCGTGGGCGTGTTAGAGATGCTGCGGGTCCTTTAGATGGACTGAGGGCCGACTTTTGGGGCCTTATCGTTTGGACTGTGTTCAACGGCACCGGGCATATTACGCTCGGATGAAATCATTCTTCATCGGGTTCGATGTCCTCATCGTATTTCAGCCAGTCGTAGTCCTGTGCCGGACCGGTCAACCAGCGCCTGAGCAGCGTGGAACGGCCCGGCGGTGGCTCCAGTCCCAGTCCCATCGTTACCCGGTTCGAGAAGTTGAACTGGCAGGTGATCAGCACAACGGAGATGATCTGCTCATCGCTCAGCCCACGGTCCCGTAGTCCGATCACGTCATCTTCTGTAACCAGTTCCGGGTGGCGGGTGAGCTTCACCGCGTAGTCACACATGGCGATGGTGTCGGCATCGAGGTCTGAGGTCTTGTAATCGTGGATCACAGCGCTCGCCAGCTCGGAATCGTGGGACTGTATACGGAGGAACCCTCCGTGGCCCAGACTTCAGTAGCGGCAGCGGTTAGAGACGGAGACCGCGGTGGCAATGGCTTCCTCTTGTACACGAGTGAGGGCGGAGGCTCCAAACGAGATAGCCATCGTCATCTCGTAAACGGCATCCATGGCACCGGGGAGCAGCGAAAGCGGTTTCACCATATCGGTGTAGTGATCGTCTACCGGTACTTTTCGGACCCAGGTCATAGTGCTCACTCCGTTCGTCGTACAGGGCTTGTTGTGCGACGACACGATAACCCAGCCTGCGGGAATTCGACGGGCCGATTAACGGGTATAAATGAGCGCAGCGTCCGTGAAATCGGTGAGGCTTTCGGGCAGTACGCCCGGTATGACCTCGAACCGCAACGTACGGTCGTCGAGCATCTCGACAAGCATCACGCCTATGGAGTTGCTTTCATCGTTGAACATGGGAGCACCGGGGAACGGCCTTATTCTGCCAACCAGCTCGTACTTCACGAGGCCGTCTGATGTACTGATTGTGGCGGGATCCAGGGCATTACCCTTTATAGCGAACGCACCGGCGCAAACGTTGCAGGCGTTATCCGGGATTCCGAAATCGGCACCGATTGACACGAGTGGCATCGATGGGTCGATGTAGTCGTACGCGATCGCCAGGTGCGTCTCCCAGTAGTTCAGTCGCCCGTCGCTCGTGTACCCGTTGGTGTCTTCCACAAACCAGTTGCCCACAAGCCTGCCATCGATGTCGTAGTCAATCTTTCCTCCTACCGGTTCGGCGGTGCGAGGGTTAAACGCCAGAACTGCGGACCGTAGAGGCTCGTCGTAGAAGTCGAACGGATCCAGGGTGTGGATTTTCCAGGGCTCGTTCTCGTATAACGCGGGGCTCACGAATCCTGGGAGCGTTACTTCTGCATCGTGGACCATGAAGTCCATCGTGTTGGTTGAGGCATCGGCGAGTTTCTGTCCGGCCTGTATTGCATGCGCTCCATACCAACTTGAACCCAGCTCCAGTTCACCCACTTTAGCCATCAACTCCTCGACGGGGCTACCGACGTGGATGAAGGTCGTAAACAATGTGCAGGTATGGGCGATGACGATGCGATAGTCTGGCCGATTCGGATTCGGCATGCGCCCGACGCTAACCACAACCCCGTCGGCCGGCATAACAACTTCATACCCGT
>Ga0257122_1001437_pt1 | contig 16763 bp, 12 predicted proteins | sample SI106_120metaG_FD_190146 | JGI IMG/M metagenome (GOLD analysis project Ga0257122, IMG submission 190146) | Marine microbial communities from Saanich Inlet, British Columbia, Canada - SI106_120 | ecosystem: Environmental > Aquatic > Marine > Inlet | place: Canada: British Columbia | collected... | reverse complement strand
AGATGGGGCTGGCGGCGAAAAATGAGAGCGTGGCGCAACGCAGACTACACCATCGTCACGCCTAGCAGATGGCTTGCCCGGTGTGCGGAAAAAAGGCCTGCCGGCACGGCCGGTAGGTCCTTCACGTCAAACGACGGAAGCGGCTCCGCACCCGTAGCAGGCGGGGGCTCCGCATCGATGACGATTACGATGTCCTTGCCGGCCGCCTCTTTGGTGACCGCTTCTTTCGTGACGCTGGCCGCAGGTTCTTTGGCGGGCGGGAACGATTCCAATTCGGGTTCCGGCTGCGGCGCGGCCACCGAGTCGGCTGCGAGCGCGATTTCGCTCTCCGAAGGCACCGTATCGCTGCCGAGAGGCGCTTCCAGCGCTTCGACCTTGCTCAGAGGAGTGGCATCGCTAGCGTCGGCAGTATCAGCCTCCACCGCCTGGTCGACACTGAGCAGAGCATTTACCTTGTCGATCAGGGCGGCGGTCTCGAAGGGCTTCGTGATCTCCCCGTCGGCACCCGCATCTTTTCCCTTGGCTTCATCGTAAGGAGCTGCACTACCGTGAAGGATAAGGACGGGCTGCCCCCCCGCCGCCTTAACAGCTTTGCACAGGTCGTAACCGTTCTTTCCCTCCATGGAGAGGTCCGCGATTACCAGATCCGGTTCCGACTCGCCGTAGAGCTCTAGCGCTTCGTCAACGCTCGACGTCACTTCCAACTCAACATCCTCTCCGGCAAACGTCATCAAAACCACTCGTTGCATGGTGACGCTATCTTCGGCGAGCAGGATCTTTTTTGACATCTCGAACGAGCCTCCGCTGGTATTACTCGAACCAATAAACGACCCGCACGCATGAACGCGGCGGCAAAATTCGGAAATCTTCTCAAGTGTACAAGGGTTTAGCTATCACGCACACAGGGGAAAGGTCAAGGAAAACAACAGCCACGCCGACTTGGCGCCCAGCGCGATCGCGAGTATATAGAGGGATATCCGTTCGCTTTGTTGCCTCTGAAACCGGAGCCACTACCGGCCGGGACTGAGAGAAATCGTTGTCTAGCCCGCGCTCCATCTTGATGATCTCAAAACCGGTCGCCCCTCCCTGGAACGACAGCAGCAAGAATCTCGTCAAGGACCTGGCGCTGGCCGGTCGAGACTTCAGCTACCGCGTGTTGACCCCGGAAGATGAACCCTTGCTGGGCAGCGGCATCGAGAATGAAGCGATCTACCCCAACGTGGGTGAACATACACCGGCCCTGCGACAGAACCTGAAAGTCCTTCGGCGACTACTACGCAAAGACTCGTCTTCGTTGACCCACTTCTTTTTCGCACCCAATCCAAAGACGTCGGCCACCGCGCGAGCCACGCTATTCGTTCGCCCGCGGCTGACCGTGCAAACCATCTGTTCGGCACCCAAGAGTTTCGACCAGATCCAGCGACTCCTCTTTGCACAGCGGCTGATCACGCTATCACGCCACACGCGAGGTCTTCTCATCGGCGCGGGTATTGAATCATCCCGGATCCACACCATCGCCCCGGGAATCCAAATGCCCGTTAGACCGCAGCAGCAAGAACGCTTGGCCCTGCGGCGGCATTTCGATTTGCCCGAAAACCACCGCGTCGTCATCTTTCCCGGAGACTATCAGTTTTCAAGTGCCGCACAGACCGTTGCCGATGCGACGCCGCTGCTCATGACGCAGCCGACTACTGTGGTATTCGCCTGTCGCATCAAGCAGGAAGCCTCTCGCCTGATCGAAAAGGAAATAGACGGCAAGCTGCGACAAATGGGGGTTCGCTCCTCGGTCAAGATGCTCAACCAGGTAGACGATATATTGAACCTACTGGCTGCGTGCGACATCTGCGTGCTCCCCGCCGAATCATTGTATGCCAAAATGGATATTCCCTTGGTCCTAATCGAGGCTCTGGCTTTAGGCTTGCCCATTGTAGTCGCGGACCTGCCACCGCTGAATGAGGTTCTGGTGGCTGACGTGGGAAGAGCCATCGAGCCCAAGAACCCTCAAGCCCTGGCGCGTGCCGTCGACGAACTCACGGCGTTGGATCCAGCCGCGCAAGCGGAGCTGTCCGCGCGGTGCGTCGACGCGGCCCGCACGCATTTTGACATAGGCACCGTATCGCGGCAGCATGAGGCGCTCTACAGTGAAATACTGGAGACGCTTTCCCTACCCAAAAGGATCGGTCGATGAATCAGAGCTCGCAGCAATACTACGACGAATTCAGCGAAAGCTACGAGGACCATCGACACGAAGGCTATCATCGCCTACTCGACGAACTGGAAATGGAAGTGGCCAGCCGCTACTGCACTGGCAGCGTGCTTGAAGCAGGCTGTGGCACGGGCTTGATTCTCAACCGATTGGCAAAGCGAGCCCAGCGTGCAACAGGCATCGATCTTTCCGCAGGCATGCTCAAGCCGGCCCAGGCGCGGGAACTTTCCGTCGCCCAGGCTCCCGTGGACTGTTTGCCTTTCGCTGATGGTGAATTTGACGCCGTCTTCAGCTTCAAAGTCCTGGCTCATATCCCGAATATCGGTGAAGCACTGGCCGAATTGGCTCGGGTCACAAAGCCTGGCGGGCATCTCGTCCTCGAATTCTACAATCGTCACAGCCTGCGATACCTGATCAAGATGGCCAAACGGCCGAATCGTATCGGCGGCAAATACACCGACGAGGACGTCTACACGCGTTACGATTCCCTAGAACAAATCCGCAGTTATCTGCCGCCATCGGTTGAATTTGTCGACTCTGCGGGTGTGCGCGTCGTAACCCCAGCCGCCTTTGTGCATCGGCTACCTGTCGTCAGCCACGCTTTCGCAGCCGCGGAGCGTTATGCGCTCGAAGCGCCCTTGATCCACCGACTGGGCGGTTTTCTTATCGCCGTGATGAAAAAACGCGGCTAGCGGGCCGCCTCGCTAATGTTTCCAGCACCTACATCGGCCGGCATTGCCGCACACTTCATCGGCTTCAAAACGAGAGAGAGGGGTCAACGACGGGAAGGCAGAACTGCTAGTATTTTCCGGCGGTTGCATCTTCCGCCCCCTCAGCGACAACCGTGACAACCAACTCTTTTCTATCCGATGCTGCGCAGCAATAACATCCCTGCGTCGTAGTAGTATGAAACAAAGCTTGGTATGGCTAACGAAGGTGGGGGGACCCACCGCTAAGAGCCCGCTCACGGGCGCGATCTACAAAAGCGGCGGGATGATATTCGCTGCGGCGGCTCTCATCTGGTTGAGCGGCAGCCAATTGTCGTGCAGGGCGGAAGGCGTTCATTCAGCGGGGCATGACACCGAAACGGCCAGCAGCAAGTCGGGCCTGACCGGGAAGTCCTATCTGATCCCAACCCCTTTGGGATCCAAGTCAACCGGCACAACCTTGTCTCCCTGCGAGTTGCCACAGGTGGTTACCCCCTATCAAGCGTCTTCCATCAGCTACCTCTATACCGGAGATTTCGGTGACCTCAACACCGTTCCTCAAGAGCGCACTCTCCAAAGCCGTTTGGACGATTGGCTGAGCATTGTCGATTTCGGCGCGCGGGGTGACACCGAATGCGACTCAGCACCGGCGATCAACGCCGCCATCGCCGCCGCCAAGGGGCGGACCATCTTTTGGCCTGCCGGCGTCTACCGGATCGGATCGGAGATCGTCGTTGCTCCGGGAAGCTCCCTCAGCTTTGCAGGCTCGGGCGCCGCCTCGACCTTTCTGGTGGCCGAGCATGCCGAAAATGCGATCCTGAACCTGACGTTGGCCGCTAACATCGATATCCGGGCCATGGGTTTTGTGGGTATCGGCGCCCAATGCGGGCTGGCCATCGGCTCACCGACATTCGGTATTGGGGCCGCCAACGATCTGGCCGCCAGCGGTCCGGTCAACCAGCTCCCCGCTCGCACTACCCTGCGCGATTTCGCGATCCATGGGCAATTCGCTGACGCCCATCTCTGCCAGGGCCCGGGTGGCGACCACAATATCACCAATATGCGGCTAAGCGATATGCCAGGGTCCAGCGCAAATACGGTGGTGGGCTATCGCTACCTCGGCGATAGCCAGGTCAAATCGAGCACCCTAATGCTCAACCCGGTGATCAAGCTGCACTCCACGGCGCCCTCGTCACGAGCAATGGTACTGCAGCGAGCGGCCAACCTGACCGTGCTCCATCCGCAGATCGAAACCCACGGCGCTAGCGCCCAAATCGCCTTCAGGGACGCGCTGCAGAACGCCAGCTTTGTCGGCGGCCGCATCCGCTATCAGGGAGCCACCCCAAAGACCTTTTATCTTGAGACCGCCGGCTACTACAAAAATCTAACACTGCGAGCCCTGGCCGTTGCCCGTGTCGCCGGCGTACACGGCGCCAAGCTGAGCTCGCTTTCGATGACCAATACCTATCGCAGCCAACCCGCGAGCCAAGGGCTAATCGTTCTCGATTCGCTACACGATTCACGCGTTGACTATGCCCGCTACGGCGTAAAGGTTCATACTACGGCCAGCGGCAACGAGTTCTTCGACGCTGGAGACGGTTCGACGATCGAACTGCCTGCTTCTGCATTTGCCAACCGCTACTACCTGAGCTCGCAGATCGACGGCCAGAAAGTAGCTTCCATACGCGTCGATGGTTTGGCCAGTCGGGTGAAGAAGATCGGAGGAACCGACTTCGAACCCGAAGGTGCGGCCTTGCGCTACCAATTGGACGATCAAACCGACGTGCTGTTGATCGACGGTGCCACCCTCACCAGCAACCCGACACAGTACCTAATCAAGCTGCCCAACAAAGGCCGCGAGGGGCAGAGTATCGTGGTCAAAGTGATCGACTATCAACAGGAAGCCATTCTAAAGATAGCCGACACACCGCTCGTCGACCTCGACGGCAGTCCGGTCGGCCAACCCGGCTGCAAGCTGAAAGGCTACCAATATATCCGAGTCACAGCGGGCCCGCCTCGGGCGGGAACGACTAGCAAGGGATGCCCAACACAAGTCTCTAGCTGGTGGGTCACGGGGGGAATATGCGAACAACAATAATAACGACGATCAAGCATCCGACACTGCTGCCGGTCCTGTTGGCCTGCATTACCATTGTGCTACCCGTGGGCGCGGAGGCAGAGCCATCGCTCGATACCCTCGACTATCAATACCAAGCCGACAAACCTACGGTGCAGGTGAAGGCCAACCTCATTCAGCAAATCAACGTGCTCGACTACTGCCCAGCTCCTTGCGTCACTCCGGCTACCAAAGGTATGGCACTGATCGAGGCGATCAAGGGCGTAAATGGCGGCACGCCCACCCTCTACCTGCCCGCGGGCGACTACCAGGTCGAGCAATCGATCGATGCGACCAACAAAATCAGTGGATTGCGTCTGGTTGGTGACGGCCAAGACCGAACAGTCATCCGTGGTGGTGCCCTTGGGCAACCGCTCTTGGATCTTTCAGCCAGCAAATACGTACAGCTTTCCGACCTAACGGTGAAAAGCGAGGTGGCCAGTTGCATCGTGCTCTTCGCCCGCGGCTGTGCCCCGCCGCCCGCGCCATCACCCGACGCGGACGAGGAGGAAAAGAACGCCGCAGTGCAAGAGGCAGAGAAAACGAAAGCCGGTTGCCTTCACGACGCTCCCGCCGCGGGAAACGCGCGTCTGACCCGGGTGAAGGTGAAAGGTGACGCCAGCGTCGCCGGCATCTGCAATATCGGCAGCGAGGTGAACTATTTCGATCGCGTGGTAATCCACATGACGGGAAGCGAAAAGGAAATCGGCTATTTTAACGATCGATTCTTTCCCGACACCATCAGCAGCCAGTACATCCCCAAGGGTGAGTCGAGCAACGTCGCCTCGGTATGGATCCAACCGCTCATTCAGATCGATTCCAACGATCCCGACAGTCGAGCGATGGAGTTTCGCAATCACCGCAACTGCACTATGATCCAACCTCGTATTATCACTCAGGGCGCGTCGGCCCAAATCGTCGGCCAAAACTGGGATAGCTTCATCTTCTTGGGGGGGGCCTTCGAGGCGGCGAACGATCAAGCGGTCAGTTTTCGCCTCTTTGAAAGCGACATGAAGGGGAGGAAATACAATACGGAAGAAGACAACCAGGGAATCGATGACCTGCGCTATTTCAGTCTTATCGGCGTCGATTTCTTGGGCATCCAGGGCGTCTCCTGCGGCAGCGACGATTACCCATGCTCCGGCGACTTGGATCCAAGCTCCGTTCAGGGATTTCGCGCCACCGGCATTTTCGTGGAAAACAGCCCGCTGGGACCGGCTCAGTCCACCCTCCTCGATATCGACAACAGCCGCAGTGCCCATATTCGAGCTGCGGGTGCTAGGGTAAAGGTCAGCCATAGCTCCCGCGGCGATGCGTTCTTCGAACTGGACGAGCAGAGCGAACTGGCCGACGCCGCGATGGGTAATCTCGGCTCCATCAGTCGACGTGAAAACAAACAATCGACGCGTTTTTCCGACCTGGCCCAACGAGCGGAATCGGTCAGACCGGGCGCGCCCCATATCGTGTCCGACCGAGTCTCGCTGGTTTGGGCCGTGGCGAGAGTGAACGAGACGGCCACTATTCGGCTACGCAGCGCAGGCAGAAATGGGATCAGCAAAACCATTCGCCTCGCGGCGCCTCATATGCACGACTCTCCGAAAACTTCAAAAACGAAATACCCAGGAACCGTGGTGATAACCGATATGAACGGTGCGACCATCGACGGAGCTACCAGCTGCACCTTGACCGGGAAACAGCCCCACGTCACCTTGGGGCTGATCCACGACGAGCAAGGCACAGCGAGCTGGATAGTGCTTTCGGGAGGATGTTAGTCATGAGCCAAATCACACAGCGCAGGCGCTCCCTTGGCCTTTTGCTGGCCTTTCTCTTGATCCCCGCCTTGGCTCAAAGCCAACCGACGACCAGCGCGGATCAGGTGAGCTATGATACCGTGGGGAATAAGGTTCGCAGCGTGGCGCATCGGCTGCAAGAAATGCTCAACGTGGTGGATTTCGGGGCCAAGGGGCGCTGCCACGATAGTCTAGCTCAGGACGCAACCGGCGCGCCTATCTACACACAAGACGATACGGCGGCCTTTAACGCCGCGGTCCAGGCCGCTAGCGAAACCGGCAAGATCCTCTATATTCCCCATGGGGACTACTGTGTCGAATCGATCGACGCCCGTAACCTCAAACGCCTGCACATCGTCGGTGCCAGTTGGGTCCTGCGCACCAGGATCGTCGGCCGAAAATCCGGTGTGCCGATCCTCGATGCCTCGGGCACTGAGAATCTGGTGATCGAGGGCATCAAATTTGACCCCGCGGCCTTTGCCAACTCAGAAACGGAACCCGCGGTGGCTATTCCCTCTTGTGCGATCTTATTGGGGCGAACGGTTCAGGGCGGTGGCGGAGCGATCATCCGCGACATTGCGATATGGGGCAGAGGTTATACCGTAGCTGGCATCTGCAGCGTCGGCCGAGAGGGGGACTTCTACGAGCGAGTCAGCGTCAATATCGGCATTCTCGACGAGGGAAGCCCTCGAATTTTGTTCACCAAATATCCTCTTCCGCTATTTCCCAATAACAGCGACCTGATCGATGGTCCAAACGCTGGCATCGTGATGTTTGCACCTGCTCTAGCGGCCTACAAACCCGGCACGCCGCTGATCACCATAGTGGAAGGCCAGGATATCTCGATCGTCGGGGCCGAGCTGCTCGCTCCCCCCCCCGCCGAGGATGGCCACGCCCAAATAGAGGCCCAGGATGTCAAAAATCTACTGATCTACGGTGGCTACAACGAGCGGTTGGGAGGCAGCCGCAAGGTCGACTATATCGCGTTGGAGGGTCAGTCGGAGGGGATCTTGTTGGAGGGCATTCGCGGTTACCGGCCGGTGGTAAAGCCCCAGGCGACCGTCGATCATTTCGCCCTGTTATCGACCTTTTTGGCTGATACGATGGTCGTAGAAGGAAGAATAACGAATTCCTGGCTTGACCTGTCGGGGATGGGCCTGCAAACGGGTGAGAATGCATCCATAGTTGGCAGCATCCTCAGCGGCATCGCTTTGCAGCAAGAGGTCCCCGAGTTGGCCAGCGGCAACCATCTCGTCCGGGCAAATGTACCGGTCCCCAATGCCAGCACCCCGCCATCGAACCCACAAGTGCAAGAAGTAGACAAAACGCTCGGCCGAGCCCAACGGGTGCTCGGCAATCTTCAGCGAAAAACCGAGATCTTCAACAAGAGTGGCACGATCGCCCCCACCGTCGATTGGGTGCTGGCTAAGCCGACGACAGCCCCCCTAATTCTAACGCTACCCAGCGCAGCTCTGGTCCCTGGGCAGAGCAAGACGATCAAGAAGATCGTCGGCAATCTACAGACTGTGCTGGTCATGGCCGCCAACGGTGAGTCCATCGATGATCAGCCCAGTGTGAAGATCGAGGCCGCCCGAGGTTCCATCGAAATGACGAGCGATGGAACCGCCTGGTGGATCACCAACGGCAACTGATCCGCAAATGAGTTTCCGCCAACAAGCCAGGACCAACTGCTCAGTTCAGTGGTGTAGCAAGGCGGGCGGTGGCGCATGCCCGCGTTGCTCTCGTCGATATTGCGAATCGCACGGCTCCACAAAAGGTAGTCGTTGTGAACCTTGCGAGCGCGAATTCGCTCTGATTGTCCTGGCTCAGAAACGACGACGCGCCGGACCGTGGTTGAGGGCGGCTATTGGATCAACTGCGCTCTTGGGCATTCCACTGGGTCTTGCCGCCCCCCCACTCCTGCCTCTAGCAGCGCTTCCGTTTACCGCTTACCTGGGCCGTGTTTGGCTGAGTACGCGTGATACCTTGAGGAAGCGTTTTCTAGCTGAAACGCTGCAGGAGAGAGCGCCACTGTTGAAGAGACTCTACGAGAAATCGCTAGGTATTCCCTTGGCCCTACATTGGCAAGTCTACTGTCCCAAATGCGCCGAACAGGACCAACAGCGACCTCTGCTCATAGCGTTCAAGGACGAATCCGTGCGTTCCGCATTGACGTGGAAAAAGATCATGGCGGATGACGCCGATGAAAGCTATGGCAGAGCTATAGTAACGAAGCAGAACGTTCCATTCATTTACCAACACTATTTTGCGATTCAGCTGACAACGCTAGGAAGAAATTCCCTGGAGCGCCGGTGTTTCGATTGCCAGCACAGCGAGACGATCGCCGCGTCTTTTAGGGTCTGTAACCACTGCACACCTTCCGAACACGAGTGGAAGATGGCGTTAGCGCGCTATCGTTGCCAACGATGTGGTGCAAAACGCCGCGCCGACTCCAACAAAACCGGCTCTTGCCATGGCTGCCGCGAAAGAAATATCGAGCCAGAAATGATCCTCGACCTCCTCGTTTGCGACAACTGTAACGCGATACGCCGTCTTGTGGCGGATTGACCGCAGCGTTCGGTGGCTGGAAGAAACTGAATTGCGATGTGCTCGGCAGAGCCCTTGCTAGCGATTGACGCTGCGGCGAGGACTAGTCGTCTTGAATGCATAGCTGCGCTACCCTTTGGTGACGGTGATCTCTTGACGGCGCACGAGTGATACCGGGCCCCGGTGCCAAAAGCGACAGGCGACCTTCACCTCATCGACAATTGAGGGTGTGATTCGCGCCAACTGAAGTGACGTCATTCCCCTGCGCAGCAACGCGGTGCGTCCTCTAGGAAAGAATAAACGAAAGATGATCAACGAATTCGGTCTGCCCCATTTTTTGCTTTGCTTATGGAGCAGCGTCGCGGTGCTAGCGGGATGCTAGGCCCTTCCCCAGGCAAGAGCGATTACTTCAATGATTGAACAACCGTCAAAGAGAACAATCTATTGGCAGCAGTTGGCACCCTAGACTCCCCCCTTACCCCACCAAGTAAAACGTCTTAAAGTTCCCCAATAACGTGCAAAGACGTCCTGTGCGCACGCCAAAATAGCACTCCCAGACTTTCTTCATGGCCATGTCGATTTCTTTGCGCCAAAGCTATCGGTCACCGTCCTTAATATTGGGAGACTTTGGGAACCAAAGGAAGTCCTCTGATGAACGATATCGTAGCCCAAAACAATCCATACGCGCCTCCTGCGACGGACGAACCGGCAACAAAGGAAGGGGCGACGACGCGGTCTCGTTCGCCACAAGTCTACGGGATCCTCTCCATCATTTTCGCCCCCCTCTATTTCTTGTTCGGGTTGCTTATGATCCTCCTGTACCGAGAGTTGTGGCTAGCCGGGGAACCGTTGTTGATGAGTATCGGACTCGACCGCGGTCAGGAGAACATTGCCGATCCTTCGATGGTCGCCTTGGTTAAGAGTCTAGACGGTGTTTACGTCACAAGCTGGGGCTTGACTATCCTGGGCAGTCTACTTTCCCTCGGGCTCTTGGCTCTTGGAATCGGTCTTGTCAAGTATTGGGGCTGGGCCCGTAGGGGCGCAGTTCTTTGGTCTATCGTGGCCCTCGGCTACGAGGCGTGTTCCACGGCATGGGGTATTCTCGCCCAAAAACCGCTCTTGGCAAAATCGACGCAGGTGATCAAAAGCAAACTCGAGTGGGAGAGTCTCGATTTTGGGCAGCGGGGTTTTGCCAACCTCGGGGCAGAGTCGGATTTCTTCTGGACCATCGGCCTATCCGTCGTAATGATGGTCTTTCCTGCGCTGCTTTTGGTCACTCTTAGCCGCGAGGCGGTCAAGAAAGACATGCGCTAAACTGTGGTACAAACATTGGGTGTTGACCCCGATAGACCAAGGTTGCATTGGGCTGCAGCTGGATTAGCCGGCGGACTTCGCAGGAATGACGCTCTTGGCGGCGCTGCTGTTCAGCTATCCAGGCGAAAGATTCTCCACAGGTAGATATACCTTAAGGAGCAGCTTTGCATTTCCCCTGTTGGCACGTTTCCCCCGACGCGCAGGCATTGAAACAAACGCCACAGTGTTTAGGGTTGGTCAGGGCGTCGATACTGCAATCGCAGCTGCCGTCACAGTCCAAGATGTCATACGAGAAACACCAACAAAGACACTTGCCGCCCTGGCAATAGACTTCATCATAGGGATCGCCGCAGGCCCAGCCGCAGCTGCCGCAATTCTCAAAGCTGGTCTCCAGATTGACGCACGTGCCGTTGCAGTCCGCAAGGCCCTTGGCGCAAGGGGGAGGGGGCGCGACGCTTGCGTCACCCATCGCTTTGACGGTGTCGGCGGTGTCCGCGTCGGTGGCCGAAGTGTCGCTGCCGTCCGGCGGCGACGGAGGTAGGACATCCGCCACGGCGGCGTCAGGGACGGTCACGGGAATGTCGACTCGTTTGCCGTCACATGCGAGGAAAACGAGGCATCCGTATGCCAAGGTACCAGGGTGAATACCAGCGCCGACCCGAGGCTGAAGCTTTGCCGGTTTGAAGGACTCTTTTCATATCATCTCTCCCTGACACATGACTCAGCATCGGCGGCTGGTGAACCACCCTGCCGGCAGCGCGTTTACCAGGCCGATAAGAAGACGGGGGATAGCCGAAGCTGCGCACTTTTTCCTGGGGCTAATTCCCGTAGGTAACTCGGTGACCGTCCTCAATATTGGCAGACTTTGGGAACCACACGACTTTCGGTCATACCTATCCTCTCAAGGTTCAAAACTGACGCCCTTATCTCCTTATCCTCTTCTTTCGGGCTGGTCTGCTGCCCAGCCGAATCCTGGCCGGAGAACGCCTGTCACCTTGCGATCGGCGGAACAGCCCTTGCAGCGCACCCTTCATATCCGGATCCAAGTCGGCAGGCACAAAAGACTCAGGAGGCGAAATTGAGCGAAGTACACCGAGAACGCCCGGGGCCCCATCTTCCGCGGTAATGTGATCGAGAAGCTTTCCATTCCGGTACCGTCGGTCGACGGTCACCACGCCATCTTCGCTCCATTCAATCCACCGGCGGTAGGGTTCGCCCCTTCGCGTATAGCGCTTCAATGATGGCTTTCCGTTCCGATACCATATCTCGATCGACGTGATTCCTCTGTGACGGCGAGTTTCACTTTGTTTCTCACCACTATTGTACCAGGTAACGGAAATGCCCGTCGGTCGCCCGTGGCGGTAATTTATCCTTCGCCAAAGTTGGCCATTTGCGTACCATTCAAGAAAGACACCGTGTGGTCGGTCGTTGACGTAGGCACCTTGTAGGTCTTTCTTGCCGTTATCGTACCAGAGCACCATCGGTCCCAGTTTTTTGTTGTTCTTGTGCTTGCAGAATACCCTGGCCGCTTCCGACACCTGTGTTGCGCCACGGGGGCAGGCTAGATTGCAGGTTGAAGCCGAAGTGCAAAGGTCTGCAGGCTGAGCGTGCGAAGAGCGCTTCCAGCCGAAAAGGATAACGATCAAGAGCAACGTCAAACGTGTTGTGCGTCGATTCACCAATGTTCTCGCATACTGATGCCTAGGCTCCCACACTGCAAGTATGCGGGGGTGCACGCATTAATATCGGTCGGAACATCGAAAAATACCATTTTGCACAACCGTCGCCTATCTGAGGTTTCTGCTCTAGATCCCGGGCAATGGTGGAAGCGTTGAGTGCAATCCAAGGTTGAGAGGCAGAGGCTTGCAGATTACCCTCACACCACGAATCACATCGTACGCGCTCTCTTCTACCCCCTGAGGGGTAGAGAATGGATAGGAATCGGTCCACAGCTTCAGCCCATGGACGGCCTCACCCTTGGGACAGAGCAGATGTTTGGCGGGCACGTGGGTGGCCCAGGATGGGTTAGCCAACCAGCTGCTCCAGTCGGAAAATGGCGCTGATTCGACCTCCTCGCCGAAGAGGGGATCGCCACATCGCGGCAGCAAGCCACGGACCCGTATACCGGGCGCCTGCGGGAAGAACTTCGCGTTTCCCTGATTGACACTCAGTCCGATCATCACAGTGCCTTCTGGGCAGTCCCTCTGCTGGAGGTCCCCCTCGGTAGACCCACGGCCGGGGGTGATATGGTCCTCGGCTGGGGCTGCGTGATGCAGTTCGTTCTGCGTGCGGCATTTGGCGCCCAAACGCGGCATATGAGAATTTCCCGCGAGACCGTAGATTCCAGTGATGAACCCTGCCCCCTGGCAATTCGAGCTATCTTCGTAACCCTTGGACGCACCGGCCAATTCAGTGAACGTGTTCATGCCGCTCTGAGGCGCATCTAGACTCTCGCAGATCAGTCGCAGCTGACGAATCGCTCCGTCTCGCCGCCCGCGAACCCCCTTGACGGCCATGCCATCGGGACAGATTCGCGCGAATGCGGAACGGTCAGACGATAGCGTCTGATTGAGACTCCAACTGGCGGCGACATGGGCGATTTGAAATTTCTCGGTGTCAGAGCTTGTGACGGCATCCTCGATGGAACGGCAAATAGCCTCAGCGTGATAGACCTTGTCACCGGCCACGCCGCGCATGCCGATCATCACTTGGCCGGCCGGGCAAGGTTCCGATTCGAACTGCGACCCCGTACCCAATACGATTCCCGTTGGCTCCCCTGCGGAACGGCAGTGAACCGTAACCCCCAGCCCAGGGCTATCGACGGGGATTCCGGTCGACCAGCGATCGCCGGGGCAACGATGTTCAAAGAACACCCCCGCTATCTTACCATTGCCCACTGCCGCCAGTTCCACTTGGTCGGCGAGTTTCATTCGATTGGGCCCGAAAGCGCTGTGGTTGATCAGACAATCCGGCATCTGGCGACGAACGCTGTAGTTGTGCTCCACGTCGGATGTATACTGATACTGTTCCGGCAAGAGGCCGACCATCGGGTCAAGCATAGCCTCGGCAATTCGCAGGGCGATATCTTCGCTGTCGGCTGCTGCTAGCCATGTTTTATTCCATTGCAGGCTCGCGGACCCGAAGCAAACCGCCGAATCCTCGCCCGCCCCCTGACAGGAAAGGTTATTGCTGCAGCGATTTAGGACGGGCATCGAGGTTTGCTCTAGCTGGCGGAAAATCATCTCCACTGAACTACCGCCATCCGACGTGAACAGATGGTTCTGCATGCAAGTCAGAGAATAGGTGGGGCTGGCGATCTCCTCAGCGAGCAGCTTTCGCGCCGCCGTTATCTTTTCCCGTTCGATACGATTGCAGTCTTGCTGGTAGAAGAACGGGGTTAGCTCACTGTTTTGGGAAGCGGTGCTCTCCGACAAGCCGGAATCGCATGCCCCCAATACAAACACTATGGAAATCAGCGTCCTCATTCCTTTCTTCATCGTCGAAGTCCTCCCTTTTGAGAGAGGGACGAGCGGCGCCTGTGGCTGCGCATTTGCTTGTCAGACCTCATCAACTATTGGCCGGGCGTTTCTTCGCTGGCGGCAGGGAGGTTACGCTGTCGTTCAAGGGGCGTGTTCACCCTACATCTGGTCTATCGGCGGGGGTTGCGCGCAGCTTGGGTTGCGACCAAGACGGTGAATTGTTCTAGACCTTTAGAGGGTGATTCAGACACGTAGGGGCGCTGCGGAAGCGGGATCGGGGGCACTGTAAATTGAGCTGAATATTTATCTGCGCAGCCCCTGCTCCGGCCCGTCTTCCTTGCAAGTCCCAAACAAAACCAATCAGGAGGCCACGATGCTATCAGTCGGGAGATCTATTTCGGCTCTAATGGTGATCACCACTCTCGCTGCCACTACGAGCGGCTGCGTCATTTCCCAGCCTATCGAAAAGAACGAGGCAGGCCTCAGGCAGAACACGGCCGGCTTGGCCGATCGGATGATAGACGCCTGCCAAGACTACACCAGCAACGCGCTTCAGATCGACCCCGCTCCCAGCCACGCGCAGTGTGGCAAGCTCATGGCCAGCAATAATCTGCTTAAGGCGATGCTAGAAGCCCAATGGGGCACGCAAGCAGGGCGCACCGCGCTCAGATCGTTGGCCGATTTGGCCCGCACCCCGAATCAAGAGAAGATGGAGAAACTCAACACTTACCTCGAGCCCTTGCTTCGCGTTCCCGACGGTGCGGCCGGCGAGATTGAGGTTTCGCGCTTGGTGGGTAATCTGATCCGCTTCGACATGACGACCAAGAGCGCCTTCAGCAAACCCTTCAGTAAGAACCCCCTGTCTCAAACGACGCTGGCCGGCAACTGGGCGTTGGTCGCCGATCGCATGGGCCTCACCGCCTGCTATAGTGCAGCCCTGGCCCAAGGGGCCACGCCCAGCCAAGCGGCGCAACAATGCGCTGGTTTTGGTGGTACCGAGGAAGGCGAGATGGATGACAGCGATATGCCTGCGGTACAACCTCCCCGCAACGCCGCCGCCTGCATCGCCGCGGCCGCCCAATTGGGGATGGCGCCTTTGCCCCAACCGGAAATTCCGGAGGATCAGAGCATTAACGATATGCCTGACAACGGCGAGACGGAGAACGCGGCAGCGAAGCCACCCGTTGGGGTGGAGCAGTGCCAGGGTATGCCACCCGCACCGGGCGGCCAGTTTGGAATCAAGCAGAAAAGACACGAGGGGACGACCATCGCCGAACTTTACTATGCCTCGGTCGACAATGGTGAGACTACGATGCATGAATACGAGATCAAGATCAAAGACTACACCACGACCGCCGACGGTAAAGTAAAGGTCAATGGTTCCATCAAGGAGACGATCACCACTATTTCGACCGAGGGTGGCAATATCGTGCAAAAAGAGGACGTCGACATAACGCCCCTGAAAGGCGCGGACTACGAAAAGGTAAAATCGGGATTCGTAAAACAAACGGATGGCAAGACCGAGAAGGCTAACGCTGGAGACCTTGTTCCCCAACCGGACGAGGTAACCGAACCACCTCCCGCAGATTTGGAGAAGTCGCATCCCGACCTAGAAGACAAAAGTGGATTCAACCCCGATACGGTATCGAGCGACGACTGCGATCCCTGGATGGCTCAAGCCACCGCAGTCTTCGATTGCCTCACAGATCCTGCTCCGGAATTCAAACCCTGGTCCTATGGTGACTGTAAAGCGGGTGAAGGCGATGACGAAAGCAACTCCGGTGGGGATGATAAAATGTCACCGCAGAACGCGGCTCCCGCGGAATCCGCTTGGCCGCCCCTCAAAAATTCCGCCGGCGCCACAGCCGAGCAATGCAAATGCGAGAGTGCCTTGGTTGCTAGCGGCCCGGGAGAAAATTGGAATCCCTGCTTCGACCCCGATGAACTGGGAGAACCGATGTTGATGGATGAAACCTATACCGATCCCTCACCCATCGACCATCTCAACAACGCGGCTATCCTCTCCCAAGCCTTTCACGATACCTACGGAAACTAGCCGCTAGAAAAAGTGCGCAGCTTCGGCTCTCCCCAGTCTACTTATTACACCCCGTAAGAACTCGTAATCACACCGGCGGCGGCACGGTTCGCCAACCGCCGATATGGAGAAGGAGTCTATCTATGCAAAAGAAATCAATCATTCCAGCTGCAGCAATGGGGATTGGCCTCCTACTCCCCTTGTTCGTCGGGGTGGGCTGCCACTCGGAATCACTACCGAACCCAATGGGTCCAACGCCGCCGGACAGCAATGTTCAGGTCGTCATAGTAGACGCGTTCTTCGATACCGACCCGAGGCTCGACGTCGGCGAAGCAAAGACGTCGTACCAGATCGCCTCCCAAGAAGGGAGTGCAACCCACCCCCTGCCCGCCGACAAGCTTTCGGCGCTTCCCACTCAACCGGACGAGAACGATCCACCCGAAGTGCCAGGCGAGAACGATCCACCCGAAGTGCCAGGCGAAAGCGATCCACCCGAAGTGCCAGGCGAAAGCGATCCACCCGAAGTGCCAGGCGAAAGCGATCCACCCGAAGTGCCAGGCGAAAGCGAT
>Ga0257122_1001430_pt1 | contig 16807 bp, 14 predicted proteins | sample SI106_120metaG_FD_190146 | JGI IMG/M metagenome (GOLD analysis project Ga0257122, IMG submission 190146) | Marine microbial communities from Saanich Inlet, British Columbia, Canada - SI106_120 | ecosystem: Environmental > Aquatic > Marine > Inlet | place: Canada: British Columbia | collected... | reverse complement strand
ACAATAAAGCTTAGAGCCAGATGCGTATGTGGTAATGTTAAGATCTGCCGAAGCAGCCTTGTTCAAAGTCTCGTATTTGTCGATGTTGTGGAATCCTAAAGAAACCAACGTAATTTTTCCAGAATCTTTCGGTCTATTACTCTCGAAAGGTTCCCCTGCTGCGTCAATACCGAACAAACCAATAATATAATCGGTCTCGGCTCCGGCCTTGTAAGTTCCGTCGGTATCCATAGTAGCTACAGATCCCCCTAGAACTCCTTTTACGGTGTCTTTTTCGTCTGCCATACTCTTATTGGTATATGTCTGACTATTCTGAGTAAAATCGAAATTTTCCTTAGTTTTAGCCACATCACCAAGAGATACCGGACGGGCAACAACCTTATTTAATTGTTCCAATGCCATTATATTCTCCTTAAATTTTAATTAATCCTGTGAAAACAAACTCTTAAGTTCGTCTCCGCTTTTTTTAGATTTTTTTGCTGTTCTAGTTAGGGCTTGAGGAAGATTTGTTTCCCCACCTAACTTTACGGAATCCTGGATGTCTTCCAAAGAAGCCTCAACTCCCATGTCGTCATCCCCGAACAGGTTCATTAACTCATGATCACTCTCAAGAGCAGCTGAATAAACAGCACTCATGTCATCACCTAAGTCAAAGTCATCCTCTTCTTCCATATTGAACCCTGCTTCTAACATGTCGTCTTCGCCAAACTCGTCCTCTTCTTCCATGGAGAGATCTTCATCTAGTTCAATCTCTTCTTCCATAGCGAGAACATCGGAAGCCTCAACATCAGACGCTTCTAGAGTATAATTATCCATTGCGTCATCGTTTTGGTCTTCAAGAAGTTCAACCGATGCTTCTGGTTCAACAGTAGCTTCTACCTCAGTAGATGCCTTTGTCCAAGAAGCCCCAGAATCAGACTGAGCTTCACGAGCGTCTTCCACTTCGTCATCAGCTTTTTTCTCGGCCTTATCTTCTTCTTTATCGTCAAGTCCATACTTGTAAGAAGCTTTAATAAGTTCCTTGAGTTCTGCTAACTCGCTCTTAAGTTCGGCAACTTCAGCAGATGCTGTAGTAGGCCACTCTTTAGGCATGTTCTTATCAGGATATCCGTCTTCGCCACCATCAGGAGTTCCATAACTACCTTTGGAGTCTTCTCGGGATTGCTCAAGCGGTCCTTCTGACATATGCCTGTCAAATTTTCCAGCTTCTTCTTTACCTTCTTTACTTTCCTGGGGAGTAAAAGCATATTCATCTTTAGACTCATCTCCAGGTCCACTATAATTTTCAGTTAAGCCATCGTGCTCAGCATCATACTTATCAACTAACCATCTATAGTCAGCTGCCGAAGCGTTTACAAAATGTGAAACATGATTTAATAGTAAACTTCTTTCGTGCAACCTGAATAACAGTTGACCCTCAAGTCTTGCTATTCTACTAGCGGTAGCTTTGAAAGCTTCCTTATCGGCCACGAACAACTCCGGAAGAAGTTGTCTTGTGATGTCATAAGCAGCTTTGGCTCTTTCTTCTACACTTTTTGTCATTGTTTTCTCCTCAAAAAAATGGTTTGAGTTTATATAACTACTCTAATATAAATAAATTATTACAAATGTATTATTAATCTCTTAAAATCAAGGACTACCGATTAGCTATCTATGATATTTTCCTCTTGTAATCCTTTCCCTGTACTCGGTCGAAATTCCATATCATCTGGATCAGCGAACTCAAGATCTTTGGGCTCCTCTGGAGCAACCTCTTCTTCGCCACCTTCAACATCTTCAGGCATCTCGTCAGAACTTTCATCAGAATCCTCTTCAGAGAAATCTCCAAAAAAATCATCTTCTGCTGCTGTCTTTTTAAATGTGAGTTTAATATCCTGGAATTTTCCATCTTCTAACATTATCTCGAAGCTATCTTTGCCATATAGTCGTGTTTGTAAATAACCTACTACATTAGCTACGTTGGTAGCCTTATTGATGATATTGTGTACAGTAGCATTCCTCCAGGCCGGAATTTCTACCCAGCTAGCCTCTTCAAATTCAACTGAATCTTGATGAGCCTCTCCTCCACATAACTCTGCAACTACCCTTCTCACTCCGTACTTATCAATAAATGTTCCGCCTTTGTTATATTTTAAATGGATACATTTATTTTCGGGGTTAAAGGATACATGGCCACATTGAGAGCATTGTGTAAAAGTACAAGTGCATCCCATGCTAAGAGTTTTAATAGAACCCCCTTCGATTCTTCTTGCTAATTTTTTATGCTTCTTGTTAGTTGCTACTAGGATCTCAACGGCATAATAAAATTTTCCGTTTCCTAGGGGCACTTTTCTTAGGATAGAATCTACTACTCTTCCTTTACTGGCTTCCACTCTTTGTTCGTGCTCGTAGAAATTGTATGAACCTCGAAATGTTTTGTATGTGTTAGCTATAACTTCAGAGGTCCACGCATCTCCATTATCATTGATATTGCTAGCGGTCTCTGGAGTGATGTACCAAGGAGTCTCTTTATATAAAGGGTTATCTTTCTCTGTGTTAACAGACACGACTATCTCTGCTTGGCTTAATATATAATCCTGATTAAGGGTTTCGGATAATTCTGGGTTCCTTGGAACCAAGGACTTAGCCATAACCTTTAAAGAGGGCTCGTCGAATGCGAACTCATCCTTATCCATGCTCTCTAAGGGGGTGTCTTTGGATGCTACAAACGAAGGAGCCCCTAAGTTCTGGTAAGAACTTACGTCAACTCTGCCTTCATCATATAGAACAGGATCAAAATACTCAGGAACCTTACCTAAGATATCTTTATCCACTGTAGGCTGAGAAATCTGACGGTCCCCACTATCTCTTGGTAGTAGCGTCAGGGTGTCAACGTGTTCTTGGTAAGTTCCATAAGGCCACCTCACCATAACCTTTCTATTTACAGGCTGAACATCAACAACAACACCGAGACCTGCCGGAGCATTCCCCCAGGAATAACAAACGATATCGCCTATTCTAAATAAATACGCCCTTTCATAATCTTGTTTTGTTCTATGGGCTGTTAAGCTATTTGAGAGAGTGGTAATATTTTTAAGAACACCGGAGGCATTAACTGGTCTAACTCTACTTCCATATCTATAAAATACCCCGGTTGTTTCCCACTTGAGGCCCGGAGAGTATCTTTTATTTCTGGATACCCCAACTTGAGATAGATAATTGTCGAGCACTAAAGAATTGATCTGTTCAGGAGTTAAGAGAAATCCAGTCTTTAACTCTTCGTATGATATAGAAGAATTCTTCGAAAAATAATTCTTCATTGCGATGACAGTTGAATCTGTCATAAAAATAGGTCGTCTTTTACTTTCCATACAAAAAAATCCGGGTAAAAAAATTAGTATTGACTCAAACAAGCCAATACTAAAGAAATATAAATTGTATTAAAATAACGATGCCTAGGGCACCGAGGCGTTATTTTTTAGGTGCTACCGTGATTTTCTTGGTTCCTTTAAATTTATCTCGTACTCTTTTTCTCATATTATCTATCAGAACATCCTGTACGCTAGACATATTCAATTTGTCTGGGGTATCTAAATAATAGGTATTCTCCGCTACCTTCACAGACTTCTCGGAGGTCTTAGAGGCTATTGCTTCTTTAGCCACCATAGATGAATAATCGGATGCGATCTTTTTGGCCATCGTACTATCTACAGGGAGCTGTTGATACTCTTTTATGTTCATCCCTCTTTCGACTAATAGCTTATGAAATCTGGGGTCTTGGCCTAATCTGTTACCTACTTCTGTGTACATGGAATTAAGTAAATCATTAAACCTTGAATCATTAAGAGTGAATAAATCACTCTGTAGGTAATCTAATTCTTGATCCGGATCTATGTTGAACAAATCTAATATAGTTCTGACACTCAGAGAACCTTTATTATAGAGCTGGAATAAATTTTGAAAGGCCGTTTCATTATCCCGCAACCCTAATCTTCTAAATGACAGTCCTGGAGTTAAAATAACTTTTGATTCATCGTCACCCTCAGTCCACCCTTTCTGATAACAAATAGGAGCCCATACTTTAGACTCCATGAAATCCTGTATCTTATTTCTAAATAAAGAAAATCTCTTATCCATTATATCTATTTGGAGTTTAGTATCCCCGAAAACCCCGTCGCCAAAGATCATCTCTCTTCGTAGTCCAAGACCAGCTGCAATTCTCATGTTAACTTCTTCCCACTCTGAAGTTAGTTGAAGTATCCTGGTGTCTGCACCTATCTGATTCCAATTTACATTGAAAGTGGTCACGATAGTATAATCTGGGGTTTCCATAGAAGCATCTATTTGGTCTCTTAAATTATCGACTTCTGTCTCATCTAGAGGGGCTTCTGTAGTAATTAAGTGCTTCGGAGTTAAATTCCTCATAGCTATGGCTACTTGAGCTTGACGTAATCTTTCTCGATACATCAAATCATTAAGACACCTCCTTAAAATAGGGGTTCCTAACGTGTGGTACTGACTCTTTCTTCTGGCCATATGGTGAACAAAAGTTCCATCATAAGGATCAGTATTCAACTCTATCATTTTGTTATCGTAAATAGCTTTTTGAATCTCATCCGGAATAGTTTGTAATAACTTCCTGGTGTCGTTATCAATAAAACTACTTTTTATCATATGACGAAGTTCTTCATCCGGAACTAGAAAAACCATATTATCTGAGGAAAAATAGGACTTCTCTGTTCTAATAATATTCGGATCTAAAATTAGAATTCTTTCAATACTATCTTTAGCTGAATTCTTTTCCACATAAATGAACACATTTCCGTAAAGCCAGTACTCGTGGGAGATTTCCATGAGTAACTGAAATAGATCAACTTTGTCCGATAAAAGTTTGGTATATTTTAATATCTCGTGGGCTTTATCGGAGTCTTCTGTTACAGGTAGAGTATGGTGAACTTTGCTAATAGGAAGCTCTGTTAGAAGATCAATGGCATGTCCCACATAGGGGTCTCTCTCATAAAACCATAAGAACAAGTCTCTCTCATCCGCTAGGGTATAAGGCAAGGAAAATAAATCTGGGGAATAGCTGGGATGGAAAAAATTATCAAACCTGGAGTTATTAATATCCCCGGCCCCGCCTACTGGCATTTCAAAATTGGCAGTTAATCCCGAGCTGTTAAATACCCTGGAATCCGTTCCCTTCACAAAGAAATCTCTTTTGGGGGGAGTATTATTTCTAGTTGTTCTTTTTTTAGCCATTTATCTCACAGGTAAGTAAATAATAATTCTAACGAGTTTCTTATATCTCCGGATATTTTCATGAACATTTTAGTATTGGGATTATGTAAATGCTTGTGTTTGGCCTTTATATGTACAGTAGGCAAATCCTCTTTATCTCTTATGATCTGCTCTATATAATCTTGTTCGGCCCAAATCTTCTTAGAATCGGAAGTTATCTTTTGATAAATCTTATCTCTATACTCTCCCTCCACTTCTTTAATTAAGTCCCTTATCTTATGTATCTTATCTTGAATTCCTTTGGTAAGCTGTACATCAGTTTTCTTACTTTTCTTATCAAAGAAGGCTATGGACTCTTGAAATTCTTCACTATTTATAAATTCGTCATCTGTTAGAGTTTCATCCTCAGTAGTGTTTGTATCAGAATCAAATCCGGGGAATTTTCCTTCAGTCATTAGAACCTTCTCCTCATCATACTTTGTCTGGCACTCTTTCCCCCGCTATGCTTATTTATTAATCCCTCAACATTTTTAGATCTTCCTCTACCTATAACGTTTCTGTTGTGCCGTAGATCAGTGATCACTTTATATTGCCCTGACGACTTAGTTTTCACTGGCTTAGATCCTATCCTTTCTTTCAGGAAAACCTCTTTATATATTAAATAAACTACCCGAACAATCGCATCTGCGACGTCATCATGTTTTCCTTTTCTGGCTTTAACTTGTATTTTTTCTTTATCTCCAATACCAGACTTCTTCATCTCCAGGTTTAAGAAATTATTAATAATCCAGTCGAATCCCGGAATTACCAATCTTTCTTCTTGGTACATTCTTCTAAAGATTTGAAAAGCCTCATTATGTATTTTATCACTCGCAGCCAATTCTACAAAGTTTGTTATATTATGGTTCACAAGTTGTTCGGTATATGCTGTACCATGATGCTGATCATATGCACCTTTCACGACACTAAAATCTTCAATAAGATCAATAGTTTCTTTAGCCATCTTTTCGAACGATATAACTCCTTGCTCATTAGTCCATTCATGATCCGGACCCGGTTCATATTCTGCTACATAGTCGATAACTATTCTCTTCTCGTATTCTTCATTACTCTCTTCAGCGTGTCCCACGGCGAAACAAGTACTATCTTGCTTAAATCCCAAGTCAGCTGCAAAATAATAACGGACTCCTTGGTGGCCCTTAGAAATTGGTTCCCTAGGATCAAGTAAACAACGTTTATCTTCCTCTCCCTCGATAGGATAAAAATTTCTAAAAAACATATCCGGGTCTTCTATATAATCCCTGGAAGTGCTAGTGAAATCTGCTCCATACTCTTGGCTAAATGAATTACGATCTAACTTCCACTTGTTCCTAAACTTACTATCCGACACCCTACCTGGATTTATCTCCCAAGTTGGAGCTTTAACAGCCAACATGTCGCTAGTGCCACCCTCTTCTTCAGCTAGGCTATATATGTCATAGAAAAATCCTTGAGGCCCGTTGGGAGTACTAATAAGGATCATCTTTCCATCTTTAAACGTGCTTACGGAAGGTTCTAAAGCTTCATATACCGAACTGGCAGAAGCCCTTTTAGAGCTATCCATCATGTGAGCACACTCATCCATGATTCCGTCAATAGTATTAGGACCTCTAACTGTAGAAGCATTACAACTAACGGGCCTAACTTGGAGGGTGGGCTTTATTCTACTACCTGATCTTTTTGCTCTTTGTTTATCGTGAGGAGTGAAAAAAGACACCTCACTTTTAATATCATCGGCTAAGTACTTTCTTAAATAAGGGGATGATGAAGCAAAGCTCGATATATCATTAAACAGAGCCTCTGATTGAGTTTTATCGGTTCCCACAACTATAACTCTAATTACAGCGTTCTCCCGTATCTTATAATGTCTTTGTGGGCACCTTTTTCTCAGTAATTTATATATCTCGTAGGTGCTTATAATAGCAGAAAGAGTACTTTTTCCTCCACGACGACCTATGTTTAAAATAAGAGTAGTGTATTCTCTACCTTCTATGGCGTTAGTTCTACCCTCGGACTTAAGAAACTCAAGGTATTCCAACTCAGATAACGGACCCACCTCTATACCGCTAATCGGATGCCTTATGTTCAGCCTTTTAGATTCGATAGCAGGGGTGTCTTCTGGTTCCTCCGGAATGATATTAGAAAGAGATACTCCATAAAGTAGCTTTAAGATGACTTTTTGGGCAGGTCTTAATTCTAAATTTAGTCCTTTTGCAGATTCTGTGAACTCAATAATACTAAGTTCGGGGCCATCAAGGAGTTCTTCATCTTTATATTCTACATTATCTTCGAAATTTTCTTGAGTTTCAAATACTTGATCGAGAAAAGAGGCATTTTTTGTGGACACTATAATTACCTCTTGTTGTCCGCTACATTAGACACAAAATCGTCAATTTCTTTTTTCCTGGATTTCAATATTTGAAGAAAGCGATCTGTTTGAGCTTGGTCAAATCCAAAATCCTTTATAATGATATCTTTTACGACTAACAGAACAAAATTCGTCACTGATATTAAGTCATCATTATTCCACTCGATTTTATCTAAATCTTGTACACCTTTTAACAGCGTCTCAACCATCTTTAACCATCGGGATTGTTCTTTGGTTAAATCTATTAGGTTGCGGACTCCATTATCTCCTTCTCTCATTTTGTCAAAGAAGTACTTTGTCTCTTGTACTTCTCCAAGAAGTAATAATAACAGATTTACCTGTTCTATGTTTTGGGAACCAACCAACCTGTCTTCAAGGGACTCTCTTACTTCCCTTATCATTGCTTTAGGATTTTCGGCTGATACTAATGCTTTCGAGGTCATGTAACCTCCTTATCTTATAATATAACTCCTGCTGAAGGTATGATATCAACAAGAGATTCTCCTGACTCTTCTAATGTAGATGAATCTAAAGATAACTCGCTAAAGTTTGTGGTGCTCTTTGACTTAGTTTTAGACGCAGTCTTTTTAGATACTTCCTTAAAGACTCCCAACTTAGTTAAAAGTTGGTAGCATAAGGTTTTAACTTTAGGATTTCTATTTACGGATAACTTAACTAATGAACTGAGTTCTTTTGGGTTAAGTTCTTTACTAGATACGAATTTTATAGCTTTATTTAAATTTTTTAATTGGAGTATCTTTGAGAACTCTAAATCAAGTTCAGACACACTTCTGCCAGAAGATTTAACTACCGACTTCATAACATCTCCAGATTGACCAGAGTTAGCATAAGGAAGACTGCTATCTAATCCGGCACCCTTCTTATGAGAAACTATTGTATCTTGACCTAAAGAGGAATTGAAAAAAGATCTGAACCCTTTATATTTTTTAAGTGTTCTTTTTGTGCTGTCTTTTACATTATCTCTTAGTTCAACGGGATCTGACCCTGAAAACATTTTGCCGAGATCCACAGTATTAGCTGTAACTCTAGAAAGTATATAATGATCTAGAACATCCCTAACCTGAGCTTCTGGAAACTTTGATTTAAATGTATTCCAACCCACACTAGAAGGGTCAATAGAAGACTTCTTCTTATTGGGGGAATCTCCTCTGACATAAAGATTGCTATCCAGAACCTCTTCATCAGCTCTTAGCGTATACCACTGAGATTCGTCCTGGGTGCTAGTTGGAAGCCGTCTATTCAGAGAAGGCAATTCATAAAAATCTATAACCTCTCCAAAAATAGAATCTTCAGCTAAGTACTTATAAGCTATTTTTCTAAGAAAAGGTTTATGTTTTCTTAGATCGGATACATCACAATCTTTAAACATTCTTTCGTAATTTAGAGTTCCTGCTTGAATATTTCTTTTTATAAAAAAATTCAATAATTTTTTGGTGTCTCTAACTTTACTAGCTTTCTTAAGCTGATCCCAATTTAGTTTGGAAGGGTCAAACTTCTTGATTTGACTTTTTAAATTATACTCGGACTCTTTTTTTAGATTGCTTCTATATACGGTATGACCACTTTTCTTAACGGACGGAGTCTGCAATGTTTCAGCACTGGTCTTTAAATGTCCGTTAATATTAATAACCGTAGCCTCTCCAGTGAGCCCGAGACTTTTTGCTACCGACACATAGTCAACCTGTGAAGAAGAATCCACTAAATCCTTGCCATAAGCCCCACAATGGTTCTTAATTTTATAAGGACAAGTGTCACACTCCCCACACTTTACAATGAGCTGGGCTGAGCTTCTTTTTATATTACTCTTTAGGGGTACACAGGTATCATAGGGGCTGAGGTCGTCATAGACATTCCCGATGAGATAATCCCGTTTTGTATACGATGCTATCAATTTCTTGTGGGAGGTTAAAAAAGAGGACTCATATACTCTGTGAAGGGTATTTACTAAAGCTTGGCCTCTCATTCCTTTCTTCATTATTAGATTGTGGATGAACTTCCGTAGAGCAATTTCTTCTTCCTCTTGGGATAATTCCTCTAGGGAAGTGGCAACTCGGGTGTTACTCTGAACTAGCCCCAAGTTGGTTTTAAACCTATCTCCCAACTCACCGTCAGTGTTAATACTTGGAGAGTCATCTAAGTTGAAGCCCTCATCAGTAATAGTATACTGACTACTCATTGAAAAAGAATCTATAAAATCTGACATAATAATCTCACACCTAATCTACACAATTTTTAGGTATACTTCGGTTTAGAGCAACCAAAAATAAAAAGATTATCGATAGGGAGCTAGGTTACTGTAATTTGATAATCCAATTAATCCAATACAAACTCGGGCTCTTCCTTGTCGAATTTGTGCTTCCACCTATCTTGTACATCTAGGGTTCTAAGTGCATTATAATTTCCTTGGAGCTTACAAAACAAATCATAATACATGATATATTTTATATCGTTAAAGGATTCTTTCCTTATGGATGACATAGCACTTATGTATCGGTGACGGACTTTTCCTTGGGGCATACCTAATTCTTCCCCCACCTTGGACTGAGAGGTATGTTTCAACAACAAGAATAAAATTATTACTTTCTCCTCATCAAGTATTTTAGATAAATCTACCCGCATCTCTTCCATATTTATCTCTGGTAAGGACATCAAATACATTATCCTATGAGATATCCTTCGAATTCGATACGAAACATCCCCTTGAGTTACATTAAAAATGTGGCCAATGCTCGTTTGATCTTTGCCATACAAGAAAGACATCTCTAACATATCTACCTCTCGCTGGGGTAACAAGGATTTTATTTCTTGGTATTTTTTCCACCGTCTCTCAATAACCTCGGCAGGAGATTCTTCTATGTCCCCGGACTCTTTCTTCTCTATCTCATCCTCTACCGTATGATACAACCCACGGTCTTCTGACATAGAATCAAAGGATTTAGGGGATAAGGGGATAACGTAATAACCCTTGCTAGACATATTTACCTTCCTTGAGTTCCACAAAGGAACACTTACAATTCTTCTTCGGTAATTATTCTATCTAATTCAAGGACTCTGAGTTGGGCTGCTTCGAGCCTAAGATACCTGTTATCAGATCTCAGACAAACCACAACCTTATACCTGCCGTCTTCATCGGGCTCGACTACTCTGGCTGGTAATTCAGCATAGGTTCCTTCTATGATCTCTACTAGTTGTCCAGACCTAAACTGTCCCGTAAAGAAATCATCCATCTTGGATTTTTCATCCTTGATAACCTCTTCAGAAACTAGTTCTAGCTCTTCTGAATCTTCATTCATGACTATCCTGTTTACATGGGGACACAAATCCAATCCTATGTAGTTTACACTAGGATCGTACTCGATAAACCCGTAACCAGGAAGGTAAAACTCCTTTTCTTTTAAAAAATAACCTCCCTTCTGAAGTTCTCTAAAAGGGAGGAAAAGTTCTAAACTTTTTATCTTATCGGAAAGTTCCTCTAAGAAATGTTTTGGAGTGTTTTTCGAAAATCTGTTGATTTCTCTAAGAGTCTGTTGTATAGACCCCACAATCTCAGATTTTTCGTTCTTTTTACTATTATTATTGGATTCGAAAGCTATATATTCTTTTGTTGACATTATAAAATTAGATAAAAATATTATACAGTAATTAAATTATTATAAAACTATTATAACAAAATTAATTACAAAAATCAATCATCAAATTTTATTATGTATTAAGCGTCTTGAAGACCCCTTTCAAATTCCTCCAGAGGAACAGCCTCTTCGTTCTTGGCTTGTGGCTTTCGATTATAGGATTTTTTATAATGAGAATCACTGAATCCGTTTTTATTCTCCTCAACATGATCTTCTACAGAATAAACCACTCTGTTCTTCGAATACGCATGTAGCATAAATAACAACTGCTCCAGAGGCCCATAACTAACAATTGAGGAGGATTGACGTAATAGGAAGTTGTAGATTCCATGAATAGAGTCTTCTCCCAGCATATCAAGTATTTCTCTATATTTCTCAACTTCTCTATCCGTAAAAAATGAAGGTACTATATAATTCATCTTAATACTGTTATTTAAAACTTCTAGCATCATCTCCCAAATTTTCTTGGCCGAAGAGGAGGTGCTGAGAATATTATAAATCTTTATGGCCCCTTCTATATCAGAAGGTATTTTCAATATCATGTCTGACACCTTAATTATAGTGTCATCCTCTATTAAAAGATCTGCTCCTCCCAAAACTAGATGTTTCTCTAAAAAATTAATAGCATCCCTAAGATGTCCCCTAGACTGCTTCACAATGGAGTCCAAGTCAGAGTCTTTGTATTCGTGGCCTTCTTTTTCACAAATATCAATAAGTACCTGTTTAACCGACTCCAAGCTAGGAACTTTTATATCCACCTTGAATAGCCTGGATCTAAAGGCTTCATTAACTTTATCGGGATCTGTGGTCAAGAAAACTGTGATTAAGTGTGGCATTCCCTCTTCTATGGGCTTTAAAAGCTTAATTAATGCTTGGCGAGAGATAGCATGGCACTCATCTATGGCTACTATCTTAAAACGACTTCCATTCACAGGAAGATTCCGACTCTTATCTATAACCTCTTGGATCTCTTTAACCCCGGAATGAGTACCAGCGTCTATTTCTGTGTAATTTGGATTAGTATCAGTATCCACGCTAAGACAGTTAGAACATTTATTACAGGGCTCTCCTTCCTCCGAAAGAGATTCACATAATACAGATTTGGCATAAACTCTACACAAGGTAGTTTTCCCTAGTCCAAAGGGTCCAGCTAAAAGCCAGCCGTTCGGATGATTCCCTTTAAGGGATGCCTTCTTAAAGAATATAGTAGAATCTTCTTGTCCCACTATATCTCTAAAAAATTTTGGTCTGTACTTCGCTACAAACGCTTGCCTAACTTGCATCTATTATCCTGAGAACCCTAATTTATTAGCAACAAACCCACTTGTTTTAAGTGCTACGGCTAAATTAGAATTCATTGATTCCTCCAGAAAAATCTCGCACAATTCTCCTAGAGTGGAAGTATATTCTCCTTCATCTTGTACATCTAAAGATTGCCTAACTTTTTTAACTATAGAATTACTGAGATTCTTTCTTGTCTCCCAATCTAATAAAAGTTCATAAACATCTCTCTGGGACTCGAATATCTCTGAAAAACATTCTGCCGTAGCAGACAATTTATCATTAAAGAGGGTATCTCCAACGGCGAGCGCATTCCTAATATTTGGTATCAATGTACCATTTTTTGGATTCTCATACTTTGCTTCTAGAACCATTTTCCCGTTTGGCCGTTGTAAAACAAAAAACTGATCTTTTTCTTCATTATACAGAACAGGGGATAAAAATAATTTGGAGGCTCCTAATTCTGAGGCCACAATCAAATATCCTCTATTCCACTCCCGTTCCCCTAGAGTTGTGGTATAAGAACTAACTACTATACCCATCCAATCGGGGTTCAGAGGACCTACCCCAGACAAATCTCTAATACCCTTCACATTGTTTTCCTCTAAATGTTCACAGACTTCTTTAATTACATCGAGATTAGTCATTTGGAAATAATCTTCCTGAATAATTCCTCTGACCGTAAATCCGCTATTTGCAGATAAAGAAACCAGGACTACTTTCTTCTGGGAATCTTTGAGTAACTGGGAATGAGTATTTAAATTTTCCTCGGATAAATCTTCGGGGCTTCGGGTGTAAAATTTAGGGGTCACTCCAATCAGCTTACATAGTTGTTTACAGACCCACTCATTATCTATGAAATAAGTAGATCCCCCATGAGAAATATGTGGTCTATCAGTACCCGCATAAATAAACCTGGAGTCAGCCAGATCCACAGTAAAATGTTCTGTTGCTTTATAAATATCAGTAAATTCTTTGGAAATTACTTCTAAACTTTTAATCCTTTGCATAAAATTCCTCAAAAATAGTTGTCGAAAAAATCCTCTAAATTGGATCTTTCCTGTCTAAAGTCACTAAAATCATTTATACCGTCTGGTAATCTAACATGCACTGATCTAATACCAAACTTCTTCAGTTTTTGTATAGAATATTTAGTAGCATTATTACCAGCTTGATGATCGGTCCCAAAATCATTGTTAAATCCTAAATATAGTTTATCTACATACCTCTTTAAGAAGGCCATTTGGCTATCTACAAAAGATGTTCCTAACATAGCTATTCCATTCTTAACCCAAGGTTCTATAGCAATCAGGTCGAAAATAGATTCTACTATAAACGCTGTTCTAGTCCTGGCTATTTCCTCTATATTCTCATAAAACCCATAGACATTATAAAATGGGACATGCGGATAAAACAAGAACTTTTTATAAAATTTGTAATCTCCTAGTGTTCTCATGATGAATCCGGAGAGTTCTCCGTCCCATCTCATGATAGGAAAAACTAACTTTTTTGTAAGCAGTTTTTTGTGTTTGGGAAAATCAGCTAACAGCCTTTCTTTGTAGGTCTCATCTTCACACACATCCCATTCACAGGGAGATACCCCTATTCTATACTTAACAAGATCCTCTTGAGTTACGAATCTATCTTTAAGATACTCTAATGCTTCTACTTGGGATGGATGGGAGATCTCTTTGTGACAGAGGTCTAAATATTTGCCTATAGTCAATCCCATGCTACATATATAACACGGAAAGGTGGAAATATCAATTAAGTTTAGGTAATAGAGATTTGACGCTCTCTGGGACGTTTGCAAATTGCTTAGGCACGGGTAAAAGACCGTCCATCGAAAAATCTAGGATGCTGTCAACTATATCTGGGATTGATCCGGTCTCTTGGTCTAGACCTAAATTACGAATAAGATTATTTGAAATAGTCTCTTTTTTCTCCGCTATATCTATGAAATAATCAGCTTTAACTGTTTGATTTATATCCAGGCTTCCAACCCCATCTATATCCGGAGCTAACGAATAAACCTTCATCACAACATCGGCCTTCTCTAAAACTATCTCATAAGGGAGATCGGAATCCTGGTCAAAGATTCTGACAGACAGGCGAACATCTGCTCCTCCCGGAAATCTGATCTCATCTCCAACAGTTATGTCTTCATACACAATGGGTTTTCCACCGTTTAAATTATTTATATCGCTGGATATCACGACGGAGGTTACCAACGGGGATTCGGTCTCCAAGGAAGCCATGACCCTGTAGTCCTCTAGATCAGGGAGGGACATCATAGACCTTAGCTCGTCCTCATACTTTCCCTGAAGTAACATCTTCCTACAGTAGTACAAATCTTTATCTTCATTTGCTTTATGGTATACATCAGAATGTGCCCACGGAACATTAATAGAGGGGCGGGTACTTAAGACATGCTTCAAGGGAAGCTTGCCGATAGGAATTCCAAATCCTTCTGGATAGATAAAAAGAATATCCCCTTGAATTTCTATCTCAAGAGGATATTCTACTAAAAAGTCTTCTGTTGATATTCTGTAAACTAAATCTAACTTTTCCATTTGTAATCGTAGAAGATTACTTCATAAGATCATCGAGATGCTTATCCACTTCGGCATAATAAGTCTCATCTAATTCAATGGAACTTTCAACGTGTATATCTTCGGGAACATCTTCCTCAAGCTCAAGAGTTTCCCCCTCTTCTGAGGGCTCCTCTTCTACTTCAGGCTCTACCATCTCAAGGTCTTCTGGTTCTTCTGTAGTCTCTTCTTCTCTGGAAGGAGCTTCATCCATACTCTCAAGTAGGGCATCGATCTCATCGGTGAGATCTTTGGATTCTTCATCATTCTCAACTAATTCTTCTGTGGTCTCTTCTGGAATCTCTTCTTGGAGAACTGGTTCCCCTAAGGATTCTTCTGAAAGCTCTTCTACTTGTGGTTCCTCTAGGAGTTCTTCGCCGGGAAGCTCTTCTTCGACTTCTAATTCTACAGGAATATCTTCCACGGTCTCCTCACCTTCTAATTCTTCTGACATAGTATCCTCGGTATCTTCTTGAGGTTCTTCAAGTTCAAGCTCTACTTCTTCCTCAAGTTCCTCACCAGCAACAAGCTCCAAATTAGAATTTTCTAATTCTTGTAAGTTGGAAATGTCACTACATATAGTATCTACAGAAGAAGCCCATACGTCAATAGATGAGTCTTCTTTTTTCCCAGACATTTTAGAAATAGCTTCAATTATTTGGTATCCTCTTTCTCGAATAACATTTTTATCTTCGTCTGAAGCCGAGGCATACATAGAGAATCCGTCGTCGAAAATCTGCATTGCCCTATTTCTAATATCTTCTGGAATTCTAGACCAGTCTAAATTTTTAATAAGATCTTTCATTTTATCTTTATCCATTGTTTTTCTCCTAGAGAAATAAGAAAAATTTGTAATTTAATTCACAACTACCCAAAATAATAAAATACTATCATTTAGGCACATAAAACACCGAATAGAAGGCGTTTTCCTCAAAAAGCTCGCTTTCTTCTGCCAATCCGGTTACCCCATCTAGGTTTTTAAAATACAACTTGTAAACTCCGTTATCGTTAATATATTTGTAATCCGGGGTTTTGGAGGTTCCTTGTGATAGAGCATATCCTACCTGGAGTCCAACTTCATCTAAAAACACTTTTATTCCGGAAGCTTCAGAAGGCTCTTGATCAATTGTTAAGAATCCTTGTGTTTCCCTTTCGGAAGTTACTTCTATACCCTCTCCAACCTCAGGATTAAAGTTTCCGGAAAAAGTGTTGAATGATATAGACCCATCAGTATTTACTGTAAGAACTTTGTCTTCGTCATTACCGTCCACAGCAGCAGGACTGCCCGTTAATCCAAAAAAACCTGGGAAGGTCACAAATTTAAGTTCGTTGGCATCTATCTGTAAAATCTGGCCTTGAGTTCCAAAAGAGTCTGCTATATCTGTAAGATCTGTTATAGCTCCTGGAGTATTAGTATCGAAAAATAGTTTAGTTATTGGATTACTATTCTTAGTAGGCTCTTGGATAACTATGTCGTTCTCGATTACAACATTACCCTTTAAAATAGGATTAGTTATTGGAGCCTTGGTATCTTCTAATGCTTTTCCTTGCTTAGCAGATAAAACAGAAGAAGCTCCTCCAGTAGTTAGGTCGTCAACTATATTTATAAAGACTGTGTTACCAGATCTATCTAGAGGTAAGGTAAAAGACAGCGCTGATTC
>Ga0257122_1001427_pt1 | contig 16852 bp, 17 predicted proteins | sample SI106_120metaG_FD_190146 | JGI IMG/M metagenome (GOLD analysis project Ga0257122, IMG submission 190146) | Marine microbial communities from Saanich Inlet, British Columbia, Canada - SI106_120 | ecosystem: Environmental > Aquatic > Marine > Inlet | place: Canada: British Columbia | collected... | reverse complement strand
AACGACAGGAGTAAAGCGATTCATGGGGTATATCTTTATTATTATTGATAAGACTGATCTTAACACTGATTTGAAGGGGGGGGTAATGGGGAGGGTATGAACCTGCCCACCCATTGTGGCGGTACTCCATCAACAGGCAAAGGTCATCTTATTTTGATTCAGCCTTATCCAGTAACTTATCCAACCCCATCGTCTTAACCAGTCCTTTGATCTTGCCCAATTCAACCTCTGGTGGTCTGGTCATGTTAAATAACTCAATCACACAGTTAGATAACGCCTTCTGAGTAGCCTCCATTGAGTCTATATAGCCTTGTGCAGTAATTCTCATCTGCTTGGCTGATTCAATGGACTCTTTAGATGCATACCACTGTTTTTTTAGTCTGTTGGTTTCATCCAGCAGTGCGTTTGCGTTTTCTACGATTTGAAAGGCTTTGTCCATTCTCTTCGCTCTCAACATCTCACTAACACTGCAAACCTTTCTAGAATATTTCACCAAGTGAACTAACACTAATTTAATTCAATTTCTTCCACATTAGGACAACGTCGCCAGTGTCTTCGGAACCAGGGAAGTGGACATATGGCCTACGATCCACTTCGACGTAGCCATTTCTCTGATACGTTTTGAAAGCAATTTCGTTTACCTCCTCCACCTGCAAAGCGATCTTATTTGTACCAGAATCCTTAGCTACACTTTCCGCTTTGCCTAAAAGTTGTCGGGCTAATCCTTTCCCCCGATATTGCGGCAATATGGCAATTGCCTGTAGCAACCAACATCCACTAGCTACTCTTTCAAGTTCTACACAGGGCCGAAAACATTCTGGCACAGCATCAAGGTCAATATCTGGGTAGGGGTCATCCAAGGAAAATCCAAAAAACGCGCCTACAAATTTAAATTGAGATTCTGCAACCAGCCAGTTTTTAAAATAAGCATTGCTATTGACATCGGTTCTAATTGTTTCTCTGCCATACTCAAAATAAGATTGCCCTTGCCCCACTTCTTGACTCCAAAGGTAAGATGGCATCCTTCTACCTGCTATATCCCGAATTAGCGCCAGTTCTGTACAGTCGTCTTCTGTTGCCTTTCTAAATTGTAATGCATTGCCCATGAAACTTACCCAAGAGTGTACGTGTGTTTCATTCCCAACACCCCACTAACACCGTAAACGCTTCTGCTTGTCAGCATGGGAAAGGCGGGGGTCATGTTACCGCCTATCAAAGGCTAGTGAACGTTACAGACTCTTTTTTGCCTCACTTCCTTGGCGCAGCAACTCACTAACCTCACGAACCAAAGCTGTTACCTTTTCTACATTCGACCCCATTTCAGAGGTGACCGTTACGGTTGCGTCAAGGTGCAAAAAGTCCTTCAAAGACGATGCAATCCAGCCGATGGGTATCAATACAAGCACAAGCGATAACGCTACGCCAAACACAGCGCCTACCCAAAACTGATTAAAGCCTGCGGCAAATCCTTTTCGCATACCACTACCTCGAGAATCTTATCTAACCATCACTAGGGAATCGGGAATTCTAGACGATTACAGAGTCATTCTGTGTCATTGAGTATTCGGTTTCAGACGATGCCACGACCACTGCATCCAGCGATGTCGGCCATCGTATTGATAATGCCGATGTAGGTAACTCTTACCGGACTAGATGTCACAAAGCCTACGCTACAAAGAAACAGTCTTCGGCCCCGTGCTCAGTATCACTTTACCAACTCTCTTCTGAGTTCTTGACCAAAAACAGACCAGCCAACAAAATAAAACGAACCAATTAACTCTTCAAGACCAAGAAACTTTTATTCAAAAATAATCTCAATGACAAGCCAAAGAAAGACCGCGAGATGGCTTAACATTGCAAATAGCAAGGTTCTTATAAGAACCGATTCCCATCCTGATATTGTTGTTTTGCGTTTGGTTGCTCTCAGACGCCAGTAGGAAGTCAAAATGATCCCCCAGACAATCAGAGCCCCGTTAGTAATACTTAAGAGCACAGGCAAAAAGATTACAGGGATCAAGATCCAAATTCCAAGCCAATTTATTCTGCTGGGATTGCGTCGAATCCCGTTAAAAATGGATAACAGGAAAACTATTGGAAGTCCAACCAAATGAATTTCTCTGAAGAATCGACCCGATAGAACTGACCCAGGAATATCCCCAAAACTCGAGTACTGCCCTAGCGCATCGATCTCACGACTCGCAGCCAGTTTTTTCGTTATGTTTATGATGTAATCGTTGAAGTAGTTTGATGGGTCTGAAAGGAATGACCCGAAAAGGCTTGGCGAAAAAAACCCAGATACACCGTTCCCGCCTGTGTAATACAAGACCTGAATAACACAGAGCGCCACGACAAAAATCCATTTAATCCGATTTCCCGCCATTGAGGTCTCCCAGGCTGAATGATGCCTCCGCTGAAACAATAACCTTCATTTCACAGGAAATCTACTGGGTGTGTGCGTACAACATCATCCCCAACACTTGATCCACATCAAACGCCCCAAAAGTAACTCCAAAATGACCGACATCAACCCCGGAGTAGACGTCAGCATCCTCAACAAGGCGAATGAGACACAAGATACCTATATCACCAATCCCAACATGAAAACAGCAGATGCCTACATACAATCCTTACAAGAAACCACGATGACTCTTACTGACTCAATAGTGATGCCGTCAGGGCCAGAGTTTCGGGAGTTGATGAGGGAGGAGTTAAAGGCGAACCCGGGGGGCTAATTAGCAAATGAGATTCAAACGCAGACCTAGCCCATAGTTATACCGTTAGGCCCGCTAAACCCCCCGCCTGTGTGGCCGATCAGCCACTATCATCTTCGGATCGGTGAGGTATATACGGGGGGAATCTATTCACGCGGAGAATAATTTGCACTCGCAGTCCTAGAGGACTACCCTTCATAGGGTATGCCAAGACGTACTCGTTTGAAACCGTGGCGCGGTGACCACTGGAAGCCCTTTGTATATCGTGCGATCGAGCACCGGGTCGCCGGCAATATCGAGTCTATTGCCGCGCCGCTTGGTATTGATGATCCAACTGAGCGAGAAGCCCTCGCCGAAGCGGTAACAATCGAGTTAAGGCGTGCGTGGGCGTACCTCCGTGATGTGCAATCAGCCGCATCAGAGCCTGCAACTCGCAAACTTCTTTATGAACTTCTCCGTGCCAAAGACCTCGTGATGGAGGTCGAACGTGCTGATCCTACAGTCCGCCGCTTGATCGAAGAGCATGACTGGATGGAACGCGGCAAAGGGTTTATTGAGAGCATCGTGACTGACCCGACCCGTCTTTGCAAGGCCGTTTCAAGGGCATTAGCGGCAGTGACCAAGAAGAATGCCTCAAGCCGTCCAAGCGGAACCGTGCAGTTCTCAGAACACGTGCTGGCTGATTCTCTGGCTCGAGTTTTTGAGCGGTTTGGCGGCCGTGCTACCCGCCGTTTTGATGCTTATGCTGAAAATGAATATGGCCCGTACCGAGACTTTGTGCAGGCTGTTCTGCAGGTAGTTCCTAGACGACTTCAACGATCGCCCGGCCGAGTTGGTAAAAGCAGAAATCCAGTCGATTACATGGTCCGACTGTCGGCTCGACATACCTATCGTACCCCCAAAAAACCCAGTGTTTATGCGGGCTCCGGGGGGGGCTTATTCCCCATTATCAGTTCTCTCCCCGTTTTGCCACACTCCCCTCCAGATCGCGACAAATCATAAGTTGCGGTGATTCTGCTCTCAGGCTCAAGCCTGAGAGTTGATCGAAAACTCCCATCGCCGGAGGCGATAGAGCATCCCAAGGAGGGGATATTTATGTCGTACATCAGAGAACTACAACCAAGTGGGAAGTTAATTCCCCGCCTCGACGGCGTAATCGAAATTCGTTCAGGAACATGGAAGGCACGGTGTCCTGCGCACGAAGATCGCAGCCCATCTTTAAGTATTAAAGAGGTAGATGGTGGAAGCCTCCTTATTCATTGCCATGCTGGCTGTGAGGCTCATTCAATCGTCTCAGCCGTTGGGCTTAATTTGTCTGATCTGTTTCCACCAGACCCATACATTAAAAGTAGAAAGTACCAGAGCAAACCGGCTAAGAATTATCGGTTAATTGTAGATCGCGCTTACTCCGCAGCAATCCTTTGTGCAGCGTACGCCGGTCACATTGAAAAACACTGGGAGGTTATCTCCGGCCCGCTCGGACTTGATGAGCGGGATTTATTCATCTTCAAAGGGGTCACGGAAGACCTCATGGAGTTATTGCGTGGTTAATTTAGAGAAAGAAGTGGCGGAAGTGCGCCAAAGAGTCGACCCTAACCAAGCCCTAGCCTGCAATTTTCAACTGATTAATGCAGGAGAGATTGATACACGACCGATTGAGTGGATATGGCCGGGGATGCTAGCAAGGGGCAAGTTACATACTCTTGCCGGAAGGGGAGGCATGGGCAAGACAACAGTCATGCTCAAGGTCGCCGCAATTATCTCTAGGGGCGGGTATTTTCCTGACTGCTCGGTTGGTTGCGAGGAGGGCAGCGTCCTTTATATCTCAGGAGAGGATGGCGCCGGGGACACAATTGTGCCTCGGTTTGTCGCCTCTGGCGGTGAGCCAGAGCGGCTCAACCTGATACGCAGTCTGATCACAGCCGATGGCCAGTTCCTTTCCATAGCCGATCATCACTTGTTCCTTGAACAAAGGATCAGATCGTCCGGGGCAGTGTTAGTTGTGTTCGATCCGGTCACAGAATTCTGCGGGGGGAGCATGGATAACAACAGTGCCACCCATGTCAGGTCAGTATTGGGTCGGCTTCAAGAGATAGCCACCGCAACTGGGACTGCTGTGATGTGCCTTACCCACCTGACCAAGCGCCGTGATGGGGAGAAAGTTGATCAAGTACTTGGCAGTGGGGCGTGGACACACGCCCCGAGGATCGTTTGGGGCGTGGCGGAGGATGAGTCAGGGAAATATCTGGGTCTGATGAAATCCAATATTAGCGTCTTGGATCATGTCTACCCCTACAGCCTCTTTGCACAGGCTGTAGACGGTGTTGAGGCGTTCTCAGCATCCATCGGCAAACGGGTTCCCGGGGAGTATCTCTCAAATTACACCGAGATTGACTCAACCAATAAAGGACGAAAGTCAGTCGATGCCGGCGAATACCTTCGTAATCGTCTTTCCAAAGGCCCCGTTGAGAAACAAACTCTTATCAAAGAACTTGAGACGCAGGGAATCTCAGCAAGCACCACCAATAGGGCGGCTGAGCAAATCCGAGTCCTAAGCGACAGAGCCGCCAAGCCTCACGGGCCAGCAATATGGCGTCTGCCAGAGTGATTTCTATCCGGTCACTTGACTCATGTCAGGGGCGGCAAATGATTCAAGTACTTAACTCAAATATTCCCTAAGGAAATGACTCAAGTGAAACCCGCCGACAGCGGCGCTTGGTTTGATCCAAGTCAACCTCTGTTATGGGACATCAAAACGGTGGCCATAAGGTTGAGCATCTCTCCCAGCACGGTACGACGGGAGATCGCTTGTGGCGCTCTGCCTTGTGTCGAAATCCGAGGGAGAAAACTGATCAATCCGCAGGCAGTAAATGATTATGTAAGTAGGCAGACCCGGTATAATTCCACCTGCGTGGAGTTGCTGCCTTCTGCTACAGGAGAAAGCACATGGAACTCTACAAACGAAACGGCATCTATCAGGTCACCTTCCAGTCATCGGGTGGATGCCAGACTCGACGCTCTCTTAAAACTCGGGACAAAGGCATAGCCAAACAGCGTGCCGCCAAACTGGAACTTGATATCCATGAGGCGACGCTTTTCGGCAAGGAACCTGCACGCAGTTTCAAGAAGTTAATGGTGGCGTATTTGGAAGCCAAGACACGTAACCGCGGCTTTGCCCGCTTGCAGTACGCGGCAAAACCCTTGCTTAACTACTTTGGTGATAGTGACCTTAGTAAAATCAAAGAATCCCACGTAGAGAACTACATCGCGTGGCGTTCTAAGAGCGTTTCTGACGGAACTGTCCTGCGAGAGGTGGGTATGCTCTCAGCGGCTTTTAATCACGCCATAAGGAAGCATCACTGGCGTATTGAGAACCCCTGTAAGGGCGCTGACAAGCCAAAGGAGCCCAAGGGGCGGGTACGCTTTATTACCCGTGCTGAGGCTCAGAGGTTGATCCACGACGCCCGATGGCCGCTCAATCCTTCGGGTAAAGCCCTGACAGATCAGCATAGGTCACCAGCATTGGCGGACTTTATCGAACTTGCTCTAAATACGGGGTGTCGAAAATCCGAACTGTTGGCCCTGAAGTGGGACCATGTCGATTTCGCTACCCGTCTTTTATACCTTGCGCAAACCAAAGGTGGGGAGTGGCAGACGGTTCCTATCACCGAGGAGGCCCGACAGTTGCTGGTCAAGAGGATGCGACTTCGAGATCAGGTATGCCCCGATAGCCCGTATGTTTTCTTCCATGAAATCGTTAAGGCGGGCGCTGAGATCGGGGACATAGTTGGGGGTTTAAAAAAATCTTTCGCCAGTGCTTGCATTCAGGCTGGAATTAAAGACTTTCGAATCCATGATCTACGACATACCTTTGCCAGTTGGCTGGTGATGGACGGTGTGCCACTATATGAGGTGAGTAAGTTGCTTCGTCATTCAAGCATCAAGATGACAGAGCGATATGCCCATCTGGCACCAGATCACCTGCATCAGGTAGTGGCTAACCGCGGATTTTCAGCACGTTTTCAGCACACTGAGAATCCGCTAGCCGCAGTAGTTTCAAAAAATGGCTAAAACACTGGGGAAAATGGTGGGCGCGGCAAGGTTCGAACTTGCGACCCCTGCCGTGTGAAGGCAGTGCTCTCCCACTGAGCTACGCGCCCCGAAAGGGGGGCACACTGGCTATGCCAGCGTGCGTTAGCATCTTATTATAATTAGAATCTCGCCGTTCACGCTACGGAACACTCACTGATGTCTTTAATTCGTACTCGTTTCGCTCCAAGCCCTACCGGTTACCTGCACATCGGCGGGGTACGTACGGCTCTTTTCAGCTGGCTTTATGCACGCCATCATGGCGGGCAGTTCATCTTGCGGGTGGAAGATACCGACCGTGAGCGCTCCAGCCAGGCTTCGGTTGATGCCATTCTCGAGGGTCTGAGCTGGGTCGGGCTCAACTATGATGATGGGCCGATCTTTCAGTCGGATCGGGTGGATCGCTACCGCGAAGTGCTCGACAGATTTCTGGAGCAGGGGTTGGCCTATCACTGTTACTGCACCCCCGAAGAGCTCGATGCCGTGCGAGAAGAGCAACGGGCGCAGAATATTAAACCGCGCTACAACCGTAAATGCCGCGATGAAATCGACCCGACCCGGCCTGGGATCGAGCCCGTCATCCGCTTTCGGAATCCCCTGGAAGGTCCGGTGGTATTTGAGGATCTGGTGCGCGGGCGTATCAGTATCAGTAATGAAGAACTGGATGATCTGGTAATAGCCCGCGGTGACGGTACGCCTACCTACAACTTTGCCGTAGTGGTTGATGATATCGATATGGGTATTACCCATGTTATTCGCGGCGATGATCACGTCAATAACACCCCGCGCCAGGTCAATATCTTCAACGCCTTGGATGCACCGCTGCCTGTTTTTGCCCATGTGCCCATGATTGTCGGCCCCGATGGGCAGCGCTTATCCAAGCGCCATGGTGCAGTAAGTGTTCTGCAATACCGTGATCAGGGTTTTTTGCCCGAGGCTATGCGTAATTATCTGGTGCGCCTGGGCTGGTCCCATGGGGATCAGGAGATTTTCTCACTTCAGGAGATGGTTGAGTTTTTTGATCTTGCCCAGGTCAATCGGGCAGCCTCTGCGTTCGACGCGGACAAGCTCAAGTGGCTTAACCAGCACTATATCAAGGAGGCCGATGGCGAGCGATTAACGCTTCTTTTGAGCCAGCGGTTACAAGAAAGGGGCATCAGCCTTGAGGGCGGGCCGCAGCCTTTGGCAGTAGTCGAGGCTTTGCGCGAACGGGTGCAGACGCTGGATGAGCTTGCCGACAAGAGTCTTTATTTTTACCAGGATATCGGCGATTACGACGAGGGTGCGGCCAAAAAGCATCTGCGTCCTGTAGCCGGGCCATTGCTTAAAGATATACGGGAGCGGCTCTCAAACATCGAAGTCTGGACAGCAGGCACTATTCATACGCAACTACAGGCCTGCATTGAGGCGCACGATTCAAAACTCGGTAAGATTGCCCAGCCGCTCAGGGTAGCGGTCTCAGGTACGGCAGCGACGCCTCCGATCGATGAGACCCTGGCACTGGTAGGCCAGGACAAAACCCTGCAACGTATCAGCGTTGCGCTGGAATTTATTGCCGCGCGAGAAGCGCGCGGTGCTTGACCGAAACGGACACAACAACGAGAATACTGCGCTCTTCTCGGGGCCGTAGCTCAGTTGGGAGAGCGCTACAATGGCATTGTAGAGGTCGTCGGTTCGATCCCGTCCGGCTCCACCAAAGTTGTCCCCATCGTCTAGTTGGCCTAGGACACCGCCCTTTCACGGCGGCAACAGGGGTTCGAATCCCCTTGGGGACGCCAATAGATTAAGGTTCTACCCTGCGCCGGGTTGCTGCTTTTTAGTAATCTGGAGCCCGGCGTGTTGATGCAATGCAGGCAGGATTACATCAGTACGGGTCGAGTCCCCCGATCGTTTTCCACTATTCTCGCTTCCTTACATCAGTTGGCCGACAGTATCGTCGAGGACCGTTTGGCCGCGCCTGTGCCGATATACGCCCGAGTCAGTACGCGCTCTGGGCGCTAACTTCGTTTTCACTTGCTGACAGCGCTTAGTAGTTTTACTGGCCAACATGCCTACCAGGAAAGATCGTCGAGCCAGGCGTTAACTTCCTCGATCAGCAGATCGCTCGTGCCGGTAAAGTAATGGTCTGCCCCCGGTGCAACGATTTGGCGTGATGCCGGGTTACCCGCTTGTTTGATTAACTGCAGTCGCTCTGGTGCCATGCGGTGAACGGCCGGGTAGTCATATTCACCATACAGATCCAGTATCGGTACTGTGAGCGATGCAAAAGGGAAGGGCCGCTGCATCGGTTGCTGGTAGTCGGTGGCGCCAATACCAATTCCGATGAAGGCGTTGATCCCTTCATCGGCATGCTCTTCCATCCAGGCCATGGCCATGTGTGCGCTGCAACTGTGCGCCAGTAGAATCACCGGGGAGACCTCCTGGCTGGAAAGATAGGCCAGTGCCGCGTTTATTCGCGGAACACCCTCTTCAAGTATGGGAAGATAATCGAAGTATTTGGCTGCCTTTTCCAGTACCGGCATCTGCAGTGACAGCGTATGCCAACCTGCTTCCGAAAGCCCGACCCTGAGCGGGCCGATGTTCTCGGGCCAGTCGGCATGAAAACCACGCCCGTGCAGCAAAATAACCGCGCCGCGGGTGCTGTCAGTCTCCGAGGCCATCTCCACAGCTGCAAAGTCTGCCCCCTGGGCATTCAGCATGATCAGCTCGCCCGAGAAAAGATTCGCCTCGACTTCATCAATGAGGCGTTGCTCACGTTCAAGGTCACTGGCGACGGCGGAGGCACAGAACCAGAAAACCAGTCCCAGGGCTATCGTGATGTAATTAAAGAGTTTGAACTGCGCCATGCTGCTATTCTCTGGTTATCGGTCTGCATTCGACCGGGAGCGTAATAATACTAAATCCAGCGGTTTGTTAAAAAAACGCCTGCCTCGCGGACTCACGCTGTGAGCCACCGGTTTGTGAGAATACTCCCTTGCCCCGGCGCTTGGATGGGTCGCTGGGCATTTAATGATGAAAGATAGGTTAAAGCAACGCGGAGACTCTGAAACGTGACTAAAACTGATGATCTTGTTGAGCTTGCTACGCAAGTTGGGCAGATCATACTTGAGTGTGGCTGGCGGCTTGCGACCGTCGAATCGTGTACCGGCGGGTGGGTAGCCAAGACGATCACTTCGGTACCGGGTAGCTCGCTTTGGTTTGAATGCGCTCTGGTCACGTACAGTAATGAGTCCAAGAATGCCTTGGCTGGGGTACCCATGGAGATCATCGATACCCACGGTGCAGTCAGCGCTCAGGTGGCGGAGGCTATGGTGGGTGGGGTTATCGCCCGAAGTAAAGCGAGTGCGGGCCTTGCGATTACTGGGGTCGCCGGGCCAGATGGCGGCAGCGTGCAAAAGCCTGTAGGCACGGTTTTTATAGCCTGGCAAGCGCCCGAACACGGTGTACGCTCGGAGCGCTTTCAATTTCATGGTGATCGGGATGCTATCCGCCGCCAGTCGGTAGCAGCGGCACTGGCCGAGCTCATCAGCCTCGCGGCCCACCCAGTCTGAGAGTCAGTTGTGATGTAGTTCGCTGTGTTCGTCACGTGGTTTATGAAATAATGCCTGCTAGCCTGAAATTACCGATTTTTGCCTATCCTGGGATCAACTGAGCCGGGGTAGCAAGGCCGATAATTGCCTGACCCGGTGCTGGCATTAAAAGGTCACAGCAGTGTGCTGGATAAATAGTCAAATGTGCAATGGAGCTTTACATGGATAACAACAAGCAAAAAGCCTTAGATGCTGCCCTCGGGCAGATTGAGCGGCAGTTCGGCAAAGGATCTGTCATGCGGCTCGGCGATGCCGAAGTGGGCAAGGGCATCGAAAGCATTTCAACCGGTTCGCTGGGCTTAGATATCGCACTCGGTATCGGCGGCTTGCCTCGCGGACGGGTGGTCGAGATTTATGGGCCGGAATCATCGGGTAAAACCACATTGACGTTATCTGTGATTGCTCAGGCACAAAAAGTCGGTGGCACCTGTGCATTTATCGATGCTGAGCACGCGCTTGATCCTTCTTATGCTCAGCGCCTCGGCGTCAACGTCGAGGATCTGTTGGTGTCTCAACCCGACACCGGCGAACAGGCACTAGAGATCGCCGACATGCTGGTGCGATCGGCAGCCATCGATGTGATCGTGGTCGATTCGGTCGCCGCACTCACCCCTAAAGCGGAGATCGAAGGGGAGATGGGTGACCACCATGTAGGTCTTCAGGCCCGACTCATGTCCCAGGCCTTGCGTAAGTTGACCGCAAATATTAAGCGCTCCAATACTATGGTGGTCTTCATCAACCAGATCCGCATGAAGATTGGCGTTATGTTTGGCAATCCCGAGACCACCACGGGCGGCAATGCCTTGAAGTTCTACTCCTCGGTACGATTGGATATCCGCAGGATCGGTGCGGTAAAAAAGGGAGAAGAGGTCTTGGGTAATCAGACCCGCGTTAAAGTGGTCAAAAACAAGGTCGCACCGCCATTTCGAAAGGCTGAGTTTGATATTCTTTATAACGAGGGGATTTCCAAGGAGGGCGAACTCATCGATATGGGTGTGGAGCATCAGATCGTTGACAAGTCCGGCGCCTGGTATTCCTACAACGGTGAGCGTATCGGTCAAGGTCGGGATAATGTCCGAGAGTTTTTGCGCTCCAACCCTGATATCGCGTCGGATATCGAAAATGTCGTGCGCCAGAAAATGGGCCTGGATTCCCTTGGCTCCAGCGATGTCAGTGCGCCGGAGAGCGCGCCGGCGGAGGTGCAAAGCGCCGAGGCCTGATGACCTCGTCTGATGCGGACCTGCTGGTGCAGGTTCGTGAAGTCGCTATGCGCTTGCTGGCAAGGCGGGAGCACAGCCGCGAAGAACTCCGGCTTAAGCTCGTCCAGCGCGGTTTCGAGATTTCAAGTATTGATCCGGTTCTTGTTGAACTGATCGAACAGGATTACCTGTCTGATGCCCGCTACGCCCAGGCGCTGGTGTCGCATCGGTCGCAGGGTGGCTACGGACCTTTGTACATTCGCCGCGAACTCAAAGAGCGTGGGGTAACAGCCGATTTGATTGAATCGGCCTTTGCCCAGGCAGACGTATCATGGGATGATGTGGCCAAGGGCCGCTACCAGAGTCGCTTCTCCAGTCAGCCTGTTGACTCTTTTAAAGACTGGGCACGTCGCGCCGCTTATATGCAGCGACGAGGGTTCGGCAAGAGTGCGATACGCCGGGTACTCGGCGATTGGCAGGGTCGCGGTTAGAATTGACTTCGCGCTGGTGTGTATACAGGCCGGCAGTTGCGCATTATTGATCAGATCATTGTCATGAAAACTCGCGATATCAGACAGCAATTTCTCGATTACTTCGCCGCTAACGGCCACGAGGTGGTTGCCAGCAGCCCACTGGTACCGCACAACGATCCCACGCTGCTTTTTACAAATGCGGGAATGGTCCAGTTCAAGGATGTGTTTCTCGGCCAGGACAAGCGCCCCTACCAAAGAGCCGTGACCGCGCAACGCTGCGTGCGCGCCGGTGGCAAACACAATGATCTGGATAACGTGGGGTACACCGCCCGACATCACACCTTCTTTGAGATGCTTGGAAATTTCAGTTTTGGTGATTATTTTAAGCCCGAAGCAATTCACCACGCCTGGACACTGCTCACCGACGGCTTCGGATTGTCACCAGAAAAACTTTGGGTGACCGTTTTCGACGAGGACGACGAGGCTGCGGATATCTGGCTGGGAGATATCGGTATTCCTCGTGAGCGCTTTGCCCGCATTGGTGCCAGCGATAATTTCTGGTCGATGGGTGACACCGGTCCGTGCGGGCCTTGCAGTGAGATTTTCTATGATCACGGGCCCGAAGTGGCGGGCGGACCCCCGGGAACCCCCGAGGCCGACGGCGATCGCTACGTAGAGATCTGGAACCTGGTATTTATGCAGTTCAACCGGGATGCGAGCGGCATTGACACCCCCTTGCCGCGGCCTTCGGTAGATACCGGCATGGGATTGGAGCGCTTGGCCGCGGTTCTGCAAGGGGTCCACAGCAACTATGAGACAGATCTTTTTGTCGCTTTGATTAAGGCATCTGCCGAGGTAACTGGCTGTACTGACATAGATAACAGCTCATTGCGGGTGATCGCTGATCACATCCGCTCCAGTGCGTTTCTGATTACCGATGGCGTGATTCCATCAAACGAAGGTCGCGGCTACGTATTGCGCAGAATTATTCGCCGCGCTATTCGCCATGGTTATCAGGCTGGGGCATCGGCGCCTTTTATGCACAAATTAGTGGCACCGTTGGTAGAGCAAATGGGCGACGCCTGCCCCGAACTGGCAGATGCACAGGGTCGTGTTGAGGAGGCTTTGGCGCAAGAGGGAGAGCGCTTTGCTCAGACTCTGGGCCAGGGTATGCGTATTCTCGAGCACGAACTTGCGGATCTGCCCGGCACCATAATACCTGGGGAGCTAACTTTTCGGCTGTACGATACTTTCGGTTTTCCCGCAGACCTGACTGCGGATTACGCTCGCGAGCGTGGGCTTACGGTCGATATGGACGGGTTTGAACAGGCTATGGCCGCTCAGCGCGAGCGCGCGCGGGCTGCCAGTCATTTTCGCATGGACGGTGCAGTCAGCGTCAGTGTTGAAGAGCGCACAATTTTTACCGGCTACGATGAATTAAATGGAGAGGCAACCGTATTGTCGGTTGTAAAAGACGATACAGAAACCGATATTCTGGCCGAGGGTTCTGAAGGCTTAGTAGTGCTCGAGAGTACACCTTTTTATGCCGAAAGCGGTGGTCAGGTTGGCGATGGTGGCGTGTTGACGTGGCCGGGCGGCAGTTTTGAAGTCACTGGCGCACGTTATCTCGCCCACAAGGTCATTGCACATGCCGGACGGGTAGTCAGTGGCGCTCTTAAACCCGGGATCAAAGTCAGTGCTGCGGTGGCGCAACGGGGTCGGGTAGAGACGGCTGCTAACCATTCAGCCACCCACTTACTGCATGCCGCTCTGCGCCAGGTGCTTGGTGAGCATGTTGAGCAAAAGGGTTCACTGGTTGAACCGGAGCGTTTGCGATTTGATTTTTCTCATGGCGAGCCGATGTCGGACACTCAACTGGATAAGGTCGAGCGTATCGTGAATGCGCAGGTTCGCGCCAATAACGACGTTAACACCCGGCTGATGGCTTTGGATGATGCGCGAGAAGAGGGCGCTGCTGCACTTTTTGGAGAGCGTTACGAGGAGCAGGTTCGGGTGGTGGCTATGGGAGTTTTCTCGCTGGAACTGTGTGGCGGCACCCATGTTCAGCGCACCGGAGATATTGGAACCTTCCGAATACTGTCTGAGAGTGGCATCGCGGCCGGGGTACGTCGCCTGGAGGCGCTGACCGGAGAAGTGGCACGACAGTACAACACGGGCGAGACCGCAACGTTGTCGCGATTGGCGGCCTTGCTCAAGACTGGCCGGGCGGATCTTGAAGAGCGAGCCGTTGGGGTTTCCTCGCGGGTGCGTGAGCTCGAACGAAAGGTCGAGCAGTTGCAGGGGCAACTTGCCACCGGCGGCGCCGGCGATGACCCGACCAGCGAAGTACGCCAGGTCAATGGCATCAATGTATTGGTAAAACGTTACGATGGTGTCGATATCAAGGGGTTGCGCACCATGATGGATCGACTGCGTGATCGGCTCGGCTCAGCCGTTGTAGTTGTCGGCGGGGCCCATGACGACAAGGCGATACTTATGGTGGGAGTCAGCAAAGACCTGACAGACCGCTGTCACGCCGGCGATCTGGTCGCTGAACTGGCCTCGCGGGTGGGTGGCAAGGGCGGAGGCCGCCCTGATTCTGCCCAGGGTGGCGGCGCTGATGTCTCGGGCCTAGATGAGGCTCTTGCGGCGGTATCGTCGTGGATTGCCTCGCGCTGAGCACAATCCCCTTTCCCCCAAAGCCTTTACCGCGTCGCCCAAAAGGGGTTTAATGCGCGCCCCAATCGATAGTTAACGTAATGATATGTTTTTGGCGGTAGAAAAATACGGAGGCACTTCAGTCGGCTCGGTCGAGCGAATTAACGCTGTGGCTGACCGGGTGGCGACAGCCAGACAACGAGGCGAGAGCCTGGTGGTGGTCGTCTCGGCCATGGCGGGTGAAACTAACCGTCTGTTGGATCTGGCATCACAGATCGATCCTGATGCGCTCTCTCGCGAGATGGATGTGCTGCTCTCCACCGGTGAGCAGGTCACCATCGCGCTATTGTCAATGGCATTGCATAAAAGGGGCATTGAGGCACGCTCGTATACCGGTGGGCAGGTTCGTATCCTGACAGACAGTATTCATGGTAAGGCGCGCATTCGCGATATCGATGCGGCCAGAGTTCGTACCGACCTCGAACTAAATCGGGTGGTGGTCGTGGCCGGGTTCCAGGGTGTCGACGATGACGGCAATATTACTACCTTGGGGCGCGGTGGATCCGATACCACGGCGGTGGCGATGGCCGCTGCGCTCGAAGCCGACGAATGCCGCATCTTTACCGATGTGGACGGTGTCTACACCGCTGATCCGCGCATCGTACCGGAGGCAAGGCGTCTGGACCAAATCACTGTTGAAGAGATGCTGGAGCTGGCGAGCCAGGGAGCTAAGGTATTACAGACACGCTCGGTGGAATTCGCGGGAAAATATCATGTGCCGTTACGGGTGCTATCCTCATTTGAGGATGGCCCAGGCACTCTGATCACACACGAGGTAAGCGATATGGAACAGCCGTTAATCTCAGGAATCGCCTACAACCGAGATGAGGCTAAGGTAACAATACGGGGTGTGCCGGACCAGCCAGGTGCTGCGTCACGTATTTTTGGCCCGATCTCAAAGGCGCACCTGAATATCGATATGATCATCCAGAATGTCTCCCAGGATGGCACTACGGACGTTACCTTTACTGTAAACCGGGATGAATACCCCGAGGCAATGGCACTGCTCAATAAAACTGCCAAGGAACTGAATGCCCGTGACGTGGTTGGTGACGACACCCTGGCCAAGATTGCCATCGTTGGAGTCGGCATGCGCTCGCATTCTGGCGTGGCGGCGATGATGTTTGAGGCCTTGGCGGCTGAGGGTATCAATATTGAACTTATTTCGACCTCGGAGATTAAGATTTCCGTGGGCGTAAACGATAAATACCTGGAACTTGCCGTTCGAGCTTTGCACAAGGCATTTGGCCTGGACGGCGAAGGCACCGAAGAGCAACTGGCCGAGGCTAAAGACATCTGAAGCATGGTCGAAAGCCCTTGAGCCGTGGTGTAAAATGACCGCAGGGTGCGCCTGGGCTTAACTGCAGGCCAAGGAAGTGAACGTGATCCTCTTCTGGAGGGTGATACCAGGCAACGGAGGGTAGCCAAGATGCTGATTTTGACACGGCGGGTAGGCGAGACCCTGAACATCGGCGATGACATCCAGGTAACAGTCCTGGGCGTCCGGGGGAGCCAGGTACAAATCGGGATAAAGGCACCCAAGGATGTGGCTGTACACCGCGAAGAGATCTTTGAGCGGATACAAGATGCCGACGAACAGGGCGCAGAGGTTCCGGACGAACCCGGGCCCTGAAGAAATGTGCTAACGGAGAGGTGGCCGAGCGGCTGAAGGCGCTCCCCTGCTAAGGGAGTATGGGGTTTATAGCTCCATCGAGGGTTCGAATCCCTCCCTCTCCGCCATTTACATCTAACCATCGTCCGGGTTCCATTTTTACGTCTCGCGAAAGATTGGCGGCCCGGGTCGAGGTCTCGAGATTTGGGCCCGATTCCCTAGTACTCTGTCTGGACGGGCAACACCGTCGCCAGGCGACGGCGCAAAGCGCCGCTTTTCACATGGTAGAATCCGCAGCCTTCCTAATAGGCGCCCGTAGCTCAGTTGGATAGAGTGCGTGGCTACGAACCACGAGGTCGGGAGTTCGAATCTCTCCGGGCGCGCCATAAAGCAACGGCTTACACGCCCTTAAAAAACAGAGTTGCCACAAGTCTGCCAATCTGGATAAGCAAAATACCAC
>Ga0257122_1001426_pt1 | contig 16860 bp, 13 predicted proteins | sample SI106_120metaG_FD_190146 | JGI IMG/M metagenome (GOLD analysis project Ga0257122, IMG submission 190146) | Marine microbial communities from Saanich Inlet, British Columbia, Canada - SI106_120 | ecosystem: Environmental > Aquatic > Marine > Inlet | place: Canada: British Columbia | collected... | reverse complement strand
TGATCGGCCCCTGGGACCACACCGCTGCGGCAAAGGCACGCGGCATCGGATAATCAGTCAACGTCAGGGGGCTCCTGAGCTCCGAGGAAGGAACGACCGATGCTGAAACGAATCTGGAACTGGATTTTCCGATTCCTATTCGGTACGGGTTCGGAGCATCCTGCAGCGCCGGATCCGAGCATCAGGCCGATACCGGCCCCCGCCGGCTCAAGTAAGACCGTGGTTCCAATACTCGTGTTGCCGCAGGTGCCCGACGACTTCCAACTCGACACGAAGCAAGAGCAGGGCGGAGATCGGTATTACACGTCGTCCCCGTGGCAACCAGATATGGACGCGCTCAATGCCGCAATCATCACCGCGGAAAGTTGGCTTGAGTCTGTCGTTGGCACAAAGATTCCGTGGGAACCGATCCGCCAGGTGCAGTCCGAGCGGACGGTAGCCGAATGGCGTGAGGGCGGCGTCTACCTCGTACAGGCGGAAGTGGAGCGCCTGTTGCTGCGTTGGTCGGATGACTATGTATATCTGGCGTTCGTGCGCGGTCTGGGGGGTTATGCGGGAGGTATCGGATTCGAACCCGGCAATGCCGGGTTTGCCGTAGTCGGCGACGTCTGCATTGAAGCCGTTTGCGGCTACCCGGAGCCGACCTCGGGATCCACCGTTCTTGGTGGAGGTCCCTGGCCTGCGTCCGCGTGGAGTTTAGCCGGACAGACCGGAGCGCTTGTGCATGAGGTGCTACATGGCTTCGGCCTGCCGCACCCTGACGGTTGGCCCGAAGGACGGCAACCGTCGAATGAACGCACGATCATGAACGACTGGTGGACGTTCCCGAACTACGTCCAATCAGACGGGCTAACGAATATCGAGCTGGACGCATTGCGAGAGGCCATCGGGCCTTACGCGGTACGCAACTAGCGCTTGTTACTCGCCCACGGCGTCGAAAACCGGTCGCCAGTCGCCATCCACCGGCCAGGTTAGCTGGCTGGCGATATTATCGTGCGGCCGGAAATCGGTCTTGACGTCCTCGATCGTTTCTCCGACAACCTCGATGTCGTCCAGGGTAAGCCTGCGCAGCTCCATGGCGTATCGGAGGTAGCCAACCTGGTCCAGCCGATAGCCCATCGCCTGCAGACCGATAACGTCCGCGGCAATGCTGTGGGCTGATGCCAGGGTGATCTGTGAGTCGATCGGGTCGCCGCTAACGGGACCATTGCCCTGCATGCCCTCGGTGCCATCGAGGACCGTGAGGTCAGGTGCGACGTGCTGCGCCATTTTGGCCAGGGTCAGGTTGATCGCCTTGCTGCCCTGATGGATCTTTTTCTTCTCGTCGGGTCCAGCCAGGGTTCCAACAAGAACGTTTTTTAGACCGAGGGTGACCACCACATCGTTGTGCGTCTTGGTTCTTGTGACCGAGACCACATATGACTCCGCCATCGTGCGGGACATATTCAGATACTGGACGTTCAATTTGTCGTCAAACGCCGGAACTTTCACGGTGTCATCAGAGTTGAGGTCCAGCCATGTGACGTTGAACTCGTCCGCAAGCGGCCGATATCCGTAATTGTCGAAACCTTCATCTGCGGTTCCAATGGCCGGGCCGACAGCGACGGTGAACTTCTCCACGCCTTTGCCCTTGAGGAACGACAGTGTGGAACGCACGGCATCCACCGGCGTCGCGCAAAGCTGATTGTTCACCGAAACAAAGTTCGGCTTTATCAGGACCGGTTTGTCCGGGATCTGCACTTGATCTGATATCAGGTTCAGTGCTTCAGGAACCGTACTGGTTCGATCCTGCCCGCTTACGAGGCTAACTTTGATCTTGCCTTCAGCCATGTTCGTCTCCATCACAGTCAACAGATAGGTTCGTCTCCCGGCTTCATGGAATGGTAAAGCATCTGCGACGTAAATTGCCGGGCCTTGCTCCCATCGCCTGCTGGCCGAATAATGCACCTGAGCCCCGGTCCGGGACTCCCAAATACATGACGGAGTAAGTAGATGACACAGGGCGGCAAACGCATTCTGGTGACCGGCATGAGCGGGATGATCGGCGGCATGGTCGGTCGGTCGCTGGCTAGAGACAACTACGTGCGCGCTCTGAATCGTTCGCCGGTGGAGGGTGTCGACTGCGTTCAGGCTGACATTTCAGACCTGGACGCCATTCGTCCGGCGTTTGATGGCATCGACACCGTGGTCCACATGGCGGCTTACCTGGGATCCGAGTTCTCCGGGCAGGTATCGGGCAACATCATCGGCGCGTACAACGTGTTTGAAGCAGCGCGTGAAGCCGGTGTTCAGCGCGTCATCTTTGGCAGCTCAGGCGCAACGCAGATGCAGTACGAGGCTGACGAGCCCATCAAGGCCATGGTTGACGCACGCTGGGACGACGTGCCGTCGCCACGCCCGATTCTTACGCCACAGGATCCACCACGTCCAAACGGTATTTATGGAGCGGCAAAGCTATGGGGCGAAGCCCTGGGTCGCTACTATTCCGATGCACACGGGATGTCCGTTATATGCATCAGAATCGGCCGGGTCGTCAAAGAAGACTGGCCGTATGACGCCCGACATGCAGCGGTGTACTGCAGTCACAGGGACGTCACGCAGATGGTAGAAAAATCCGTGACAGCGCCGGACTCCGTGAGGTTCGACCTCTTCTACGCCGTGTCCGATAACAAAGGCCGTTACCGGGACATCGAACACGCACGTGAGGTTCTCGGTTTCGTACCTGAAGATGGCATCCCGGAGTGGCCTATGGAGCGTCCAGAGTAGGTACGGCGTGGCGCTTATTTAACACAACGCGAATCATTCCACGTAGGAATTTCACATCTCACAGGTCTAGTATTCAACATCGCTGCGCGCCCTGATCGGTCCTCTCCTGTGAGATGAAACCGGACGAGTGCACATCTTCATGCGATGCGACTTCACACACCACATACACCGGCCGCGTTTGAGAAGTCCCACATAAGGGGACGCGTACGGCCGTACATAGTTCAGGCGACGCTGGCCTCACTGGCGCTGCTTGCTATCTTGCTGATCGAGCAGGGTGTATCTGACGGCATCATCGTCGTCACGATCGCGTCGTCTACTGCAACCGTGTTCGTGGTTCCGCACTCAATCGCAGCGTCATCGCGAAGGGTTGTCGGCGGTCATGTCGTCAGCGTCCTGGTTGGATTGTTGCTCTGGGGTGCGCTGAACCTGGTGTCCGGTGATGCCAACGCGGCTTCAAACCTTCAGATTGATATCTTCGGTGCAGCGGCCGTAGGGCTGTCCGTTCTCGTGATGGCGACCACCAATACCGAGCATCCACCGGCAGCCGGCACGGCCTTCGGAATCATTGTCGGTGGATTTTCTTTCACCTTTATCGCCTTCATATTGACCGCAGCGGTAATCCTTTCGCTGGTCCGGGCGCTACTTCGAGACCGGCTGCAAAACCTACTTTGATCGCACCAAACAGGGCTGACCGAGCCGCAAACGCGAAGACGCCGCCCGGCAATTAAGCCACGGCGGCGTCTTCTTATCTAACCGGTCGTTCGGTCTAGCGGTCTGCCGGTAGCGATGGCGATTCAAGGTAGCGCCAGAGATCACTATCCACGTTGAGAATCAACGTAGAGTCCTGTGCTAGCAGTGCCTTGTACGCCTCGAGTGACCGGGTAAACGCGTAGAACTCTTCATCACGCCCCAGTTGCTCAGCCAGGATTCCGATCGCCTCTCCTTCAGCCTCACCTCGGATTCTGGCGGAGTCACCCTGCGCAGTCTGCGTGATGATCTCGACCTGACGGTCTACATCAGCACGCTTCTCAAGGTCAATCTGAGCCCCTTCCGCCCGTTCAGCGGAGGCAATCCGCTCACGTTCAGCACGCATCCTGTCGAACACCGAACTGGAGACGTTGGACGGGAAGTCAGCGCGTTTGATCCGCACATCAACAACTTCAATGCCGAAACGGTCATTGAGCGGCACGCGATACCGGAAATTCTCGATATCGAGCCCGAAATCAAGCGGCGCCGGACTGTTGATGATCGCCTCAAGCTGCTCCGGCGTGGGAATCCGATCCCTGATCGGCTCTTCATCCTCCGCGACGGCTCGACCTGCGATGACTATCGTCAAACTCGGGTCTCGGAGACCACCGGGGAGCGCTTCCGCGTCTTCACGGGTGATGTCCAGCAACTTGGATGAAGCCGTGACCCGCTGCATGATCTCTTCACGGGTGATGTCGATGATCTCTGACTGGAGATCCAACGCCACTTCACGACGGAGGTTTGAGTTGACGATGTCGCCAATTCTCGCTTCCGCGCTGGCCTCCGTGCGGAGGGCCTGGAAGAAGATCAGCGGATCGGTGATGCGGTAGCGCGCGAACGCATCGATCACCAATGTACGTTTGTCCAGCGTCAGCAGGGATGCCGGTGGGGCGTCTACACGAAGCAGGCGCTTGTCTAGTTTGGTTACTGACTCAACGAAGGGAACCTTAACGGCCAGCCCCGGGTCCCTCTTGGACTCCTGGAATTCACCAAGCCTGGTAACGATAGCGACCTGAGTTACATCGACGATATAGAGCGTCTGGGACGCCACGACACCGACGACGATCAGGATGATCAGGAGAGGAATTGCAATTTTACGCATCTTACTGTCCTCCCCCTACGCCCGTACTCCCGGAGGAGCTGAGCGGTAAGAACGGAAGAACGCCGTCGGCGACCTCACCGGTCACGACAAACTTCGTGGTACCCGGAAGTATCTCCTCCATCGCCTCAAGGTAGAGGCGCTGACGGGTGATGTCCTTGGAGTTCAAGTAACCCTCCAGGAGGCTCTTGAATCCTTCAGCTTCACCAGTTGCAAGTGCGATACGTCCGGCCTTGAAACCTTCAGCCGCCTCGGTAATGCGTTTCGCTTCACCAAGTGCCCTTGGAAGCTGGTCCGCCTCGTAGGCATCAGCCAGGTTCCTCAACCGTTCTTTCTCTTCCTGCGCAACTACAACGTCTTCAAACGCGTCCCGCACTTCTTCCGGCGGGTTCACATTCTGGAGAAGTACGGAGATTACGTTGATGCCGGAGCGGTAGAAGTTAAGCAGGTTTTGCATCTGGAGGCGTGTGTCCTCCTGGATCTGCTCTCGTCCTTCCGTCAGTGCATCGTCGATCGTTCGTGATCCGATGACCTGTCTGAGCGCCGTCTCCGCAACGTCCCGTAGCGTTCGACCATCTGGCCGTCCGCTACTGACGCCTCGATCCGGGTCGCCCGGGTCATCAACATTAAACAGGTAATTGCCGATATCGGTGATCCGGTACTGGATGACAGCGCCGACGTCGACGATGTTCTCGTCACCCGTAATCATCTGAGCTTCGCCCGGTACCTGGACGACAGATGACACGCCCTCGCTACCGCTACGGAAGCCAAGTTCAAGGGTCCGGGTCTGTGTGACCTGGATAATGTCACGCTGACCGACCGGAGCCGGCCACCACCAGTTCAGACCTGAACCTGCGGTGCTGTCGAACTTACCGAACAACCGAAGGGCGGCTTGCTCGTCAGGGTCGACGGTGAAAATGCCGGAGGCCACCCAGATAACGGCGGCAACGATCATGCCGATCAGTACGATCAGGCTGAAACCGCCTCCGCCGAGAAACCCGAGTGGCGGCAATCCGCCCTTAAAGCGCCCGATCAGGTCTTCTAACGAGACCTGCTCGCGGCCGGCGTTTCCGCCATTATCTCCGCCACCGTCCTCCGGTGGGCGGTACATTTCGTCCCGTCCCATGCCCGGTCCAGTCTGGGGTATGGAATCGCTACCAGCGGCCATTATCACTCCTGCCGGCGGCGTTCAATCGCCCGCCGCCCGGCGGTGGCGCGAAGGCCCCGCCTGATTGCAATTTGGCGACTCCCGAAACAAAACGTTATCCGTATCGGAGGCCAAAATTTTCTTGTGCCCGGCGAACGCATACGCGTTCTCTTGCCAGACCACCGGAAAGTATACCTGAGGCACACCGGAATGCCTTGAGTCGGATTCATTACTGGGGGCTGTGATTCAGCTCTCCCCGATCTTTTGCTAACCGAGAATTCTGAAGCACGGTCCGTTACCCGCCGTCCGCCCGCTCCCGTTCAAGCGTCTCTATGAATCCTGCGTAACTATTTGTCCCCTGTATGGCTTTTACGAGATCGCCGACGTTTTCGACGTATGTCCGTAATTCTTGTACCTGTGCGCCTATCGGACTGACCGACGCCGGGTTGTCGCCGTACGAGCCGTTGAACGCGAAGTAGGCCTGATTGATCTTCCGGATGAATATCCCGTGGTCCTGCAACTCAATCCTTCGCTCCTCCATGTACGCCTCGGCACCTTCGATCTCGCCCTCGGCCAACATTTCGTCCGTGGTCAAGCGTGTCTCACGCATGAACTCACGGAAGCTGAATGCGTCAGGATCAGGATCTTCGGGAGGCTCCGGTATGAATGGGGCAGGAGGAGGCAACGTCTCTCCAGTTATTCGCTCGTAAGCGATGCGCCCGACCTCTTCGCCAAATATGTTCGCCACCGTTTCGTTCAACGTGGTCAGGTCGGAACTACCCCAGTACGCTCGGCCAAGTGGTTTGAATATCAGGTACGCGTGGAGCCATTCGTGGGCAGCGACATCCAGGGTGGAGAGCAGGTCACGATCGTCCGGGATGACGGTCGGGAATGTGGCGACGCCGCCAGTGCCAAGCACGATGGAGGACAGGTCCGGATCCAGGTCGTAGACCTTTGTTTCTATGTCTTCTCGCTGAGCCAGTGTGATGTCGGCATCGATCAAGATCGACTCACGACGTTGGATGCGATCTCTTGGAGACGTGATGAGGACGCGCGGGGTTGAGTCCAATCTGAAATCTACGGGCGGCCAGGTGAGCGGTCCTAACTCACCGATATCCAGATCCCGAAGTACGGCGTCGATGGTGGACTCAAGTAGCTCTTCGACATCGTTGCGCAGACCTCGGCGTTCAGACTCAAGCCGGTCTAGCGCTTCCTGAAGTGAAGCAAGTAACTCCGGATCTGGTTCTGCCGCGGACGCAGCTCGATCAAGTTCGCCTTCAGCGGAGGCAATCTCATCATTGAGCTCAAGGTATCGGTCCAGGTCTTGTCGCTTTTCCTCCTCGGAGGCGCCGAGCCCCAGGATGAATTCCTTGACCTGATGCACCCATTTGTCGAGGAAGTTAGAGACCTCCCACCCGACGAGGCCGTATTCGTAGCCGCGTGCTGCCGATTGTGCCGGGCTGAGAACACGCGTTGAACGGGAGGTGAAGAGCAACAACACGACGACAAACAAGATCAAGGCGCCCTTCCAGAGGCGTCGACTCTTGAGGGTTTTCCAGATGCTGCGGAATGGCCAACTGAGCACGCGCAGCAACATCAGGACGACATGTGCCGCGGTGATGAGCAATCCGCTGGGGCCTGTTGTGGCAGAGGTGGGCAGTGGTCAAGCCTTGGGTTCGAGGGTGTCCGGAGGAGGATACGGGTCGCCAGTGATGCGCGACTGTTAACGATATATACGACGTTCAGTGCAGTTCGGGAGGTCTGCAAGCCGAGATGTACGTATAACCTCAACGCAATGAAAGTTTCAGTCACTGCATCAAAGGTCCTCGCGCTCATCGCAATCGTAGCCACGGTTGCCGTTGCGTGCAGTTCTCCAGAGACCACTGAACCCGGCCAATTCACGGTCGACCCGGCCGCCTCTCTCGTGGCTCCGGGCGTTGCCACCGATGGCTCAACTCAGCTTGTCAGCGAGGGCGATTGGGTCGTAGATCGACTCCAAACAGTTCAGTCAATCTGGGGATTCTCTCCGGACGGCGTCGCGTGGCAGAACTCGTACGACTTTCGGCAGATGCGGGGTCAACCGGCATGGTTTGGCAGCACCGGCGTAGATGGATGGGCGGGTGCGGGCCAGGCGATCCCACAATCAGTACTCCACGAACTTGGCCATTCTTACTGGGGTGCGTTCCCTGTGGAAGGTCGACCTGATTCCGACACCGAAACGCTGTTGCAGTCTTACGGTGCTGATCTACTCACGTTCATGCGGCAACCGCCCGATCGGTTTGAACCGCTCAGGGATCGATTCCGGAACTTGCCGAATCTGGACCGTGGTGATCTTCCAGACCTGGTGCATTTCGGAGAATCGGAGCTTATCTACTTCACGGGCGGTGATCTTGACCTGGTCCCGCCAATTCTCAGGAAGTACTACGCCGCATATCTCACGGATTTGGGTGTAGCCGATGACGTGAACGATTGGCCTGCCGCACTTGGATGGTGGTTTGCGCTGGAGGACGATGAGCGTGGTGCCGCCGGGAGCGTGTTCGGGCTACAGCATTTTCCGCTTGGGTCTTACGAAGGGGTTTCTCAACCTGATGGCGTCGGGCTGAGTACCGAACTCGTTTCACTCCTGGAAAGCGAAGAGAAGCAACGGTTGGTCGACTTTGCGGACCAGTTCGACGAGATCAAAGCTCAACGAAACGCCCTGACAGACGCCACAGGGACTGATCGGGGTTTCAACTTCTGGGCGCGATACCTGAGCGACATCTTTGACCTGCACATCGACCACCCTGAAGTGCTCGCCAATCGAACAGGTGCCCGTGGGCAGGAGCTTGGTCGGACGCTTGATATGTACCGAGAAATAGAGTCCCTGTCTCCCGAACAACAGGCGGAACGGTATCAAGCGCTCATCGTCACGTCCGCCGCGCAAAACGTTCGGGACTTCGCTCCACTTTTGAAGGCCCGGGCGTTACTGACCCTGTTTCCAGAGGGTTCTGCAGAGCAGGCCCAGGGTATCGAGGCGTCCGCCAGCATTTTCGCTGCTGAGCTGCGTGAGCTGGTGGCGATCGCAGACGCAGCGCTTGAGGCAAGTAAATCAGACCCGGTGGTGGCGGCCATTGCGCTTGCAGAACGCCTGAAAGAGTTCCCCGATGACCGGCTGGCCGGCAGTATCGACACGATATTCAGCACGATGCGTGATGCAGATCCGGACGCGACCCGCGATGTGATCGGCGGACTTCCCGACGCATTCCTCCTGAGATTACTCGACGTCCGCCCTTCCGCCGCCCGTGTGGGCGAGATCACACCAGAACGCTTGTTGAACGCAGCCAGGGTCACAAACGGGGCATCGTCACATACGTTAATAGACGGGGTTGCGTTACTGTCCGAGAACACCTCGGGCAACTTCGCCATTGATGCGCCGTATGACGAGGCCATCTACAACCTGCTTGATGGTCTCGCTGTCTCGGACCCGCAACTCGTGCTTCAGGTATTCCGTGAGACCGATCTCAGGCCACTGCCATGGGTTACAGCTCACGGTGAGGCTGCAGCAAGAGCGTTTGGGGCGAATCCAGCATCGTCTGCGGCCCTGCTTGCAACCTACGAAGGTCCGGAGCCGACGCCCGAACGGATATTGCGGCAGTTGGCCTTCACTGACGCAGGCACAGCAGCTGATCTGATGTTGGCCGCTCTGGACGTGGGCCGGGGGCATGATCTAACCAACACGCTCAACTCGATCGTGTACGACGCTTACTGGTCAGCCCTCGGTGTCGGTCCAGACCGAAGACTCGAATCCGCCGCCGAGCTGCTCACAGCGCTCAGGGACAGGGTCGGTGCCGAGCGAGTCGCCGGATTCGTACTTGGAGGCGTTACGGACTACCTGTCTGCCGTGGGTACGGGCGATCTGGAAACTGAGTACAGATCTCGTCACATTGAGACCATCGAAGCGCTGCTGGCATTTGCCGACAACAATGACGACCAGTTGTTATTCGAGTCTTTATCGGCCGCTATCAAGTCTGCAACGTCGTAATTCATACCCCATATCGAGGGCAATTTAAGGGGTTGAACCACCCGACCTCACTCGCCCCTCACTGACGTTACGTTCGCCAGTGCTATACTCCGCCCAAAGCCAAATACCCCAGTTTCGCCGGCAGGTCAAACCTTCTCCGGCGCGCTCACTTAAATCTGACTGAGTCTGGAGGCGACCATGGCGGGATTCACCACTGCGCAAATCAGGAACGTCGTGTTCCTGGGCCACTCAGGGTCCGGGAAGACGTCGATAGCTGATTCGATGTTTCACCTTGCAGGTGAAACGACGCGCTTAGGTAGTGTGACGGGCGGCACCAGCGACTCAGATTTTGAGCCTGAAGAGCAACGTCGTCAGTCAAGCGTTACGACCGCGATCCTGCCAAGTCCGTGGAAAAACACGAAGATCAACGTGTTGGACGCGCCGGGTTACGCAGACTTCGCCGGGGAGATGCTCTCCGCACTGCGCGTTGCTGACGCGGCGGTACTGGTGATCTCCGCCCCGTCAGGCGTAGAGGTCGGTGCGCTTCAGGCCTGGGAGCGGCTCGAAGAAAGCTCTCTCCCACGAATGGTAGCGATCAACAAACTTGATCGTGAAAATACCGACTTCAACCAGGTCGTGGAAGAGATATCCGAGGCCTTTGGACGGAAATGTGTGCCGATCCAGATCCCCAACGGGGTTGAAGCGGCATTTACCGCCGTCGGTTCTTTGATTAGCGATTCCGCACTTCAGGAAGGCGATGGCGCTGACCTGTTTGAGCGGCTTGTGGAGGCTATCGCCGAGACGGACGATGAATTGGCCGAGAAGTACCTAGAGGGAGAGTCCCTCACACCAGAAGAACTGATTTCAGGACTCCGGAGTGGTGTCGCATCTGGCGAAATCGTTCCGGTGTTGGCGACTGCGGCGTTGGAAGAGGTCGGGGTGTCCGAATTAATGGACGCCATCGTTGATCTGCTGCCTTCACCGGCAGATGTAGACCCAGTGGACATTCCGGATGACGCAGTTGCGAACCTCGTGTTCAAGACTAGCGCCGATCCGTTTGTCGGCAAGCTTTCCTACTTCCGTGTGTACGGAGCGCCGTTTACTGGCAACTCTGAGTTCTACAACGTGAACAAAGATGAATCGGAACGCGTCGGACAGGTCTCGGCGCCGAAGGGCAAGGAGACCGAAAACACGGACGAAGTTGTGACCGGCGACATCGGCGTCATTTCACGTCTCGATGTGACAGGAACCGGGGACACGCTTACCGACAAAGCGGAACCGGTGACACTGGACGGCATCGATATGCCGGAGCCGTTTTACGCACTGGCCGTCACCCCGAAGACTCAGGCAGACCTGGACAAGATGTCCGATTCGCTATCGCGCCTCGGCGAAGAAGACCCCAGCCTTCATATCTCCCGTGATCCAGTGACCGCTGAGTCCATCATCCGTGGACTTGGAGACGTGCACGTGGAGATCGGCGTAGAGCGAGTTGAACGTAAGTTTGGGGTAGCGCTTGAGACTTCACTGCCACGTATCGCTTACATGGAGACGATCGGCGGTTCCGCACGCGTCGAGTACAGGCACAAAAAACAGTCCGGCGGTCACGGCCAGTACGGACACGTGGTCATAGAGTTAAACCCGCTCACCCGCGGCGACGGGTTCGTCTTTGACAGCAAAGTAGTTGGCGGCAACGTGCCGCGTGAGTACATACCTGCGGTGGAAAAGGGCGTCGTGAAGTCGATGGAGGAAGGTCCGGTAGCCGGATTCCCCGTCGTCGACGTTGGGGTCACTCTTGTGGACGGCAGCAGTCACTCGGTGGACTCGTCCGGAATGGCGTTTGAGATCGCTGGTGGATTCGCATTACGCCAGGGCATCCCACAGGCGCATCCCGTTCTGCTTGAACCGGTAATGCACCTGCGGATCTTTGCCCCGGACGACCTTACGGGCGACATCATCAGCGACCTGAACACGAAGCGTGCGCAGATACAGGGCATGAACCCCGCTGCGAATCGCCACACCATTATCGAAGCTGACGCACCGCTCGCGATGGTCCAACGCTATGCGACGGACCTCCGGGCGATAACCGCCGGACGCGCCTCGTTCGAGGCGACTTTCGCCCGCTATGGCGAGGTCCCGCAGCAGGAAATGGACAAGGTCGTTCAGCAGTACAAGAAGGAAGAGGTCGCCGTTACCTAGTCGGCGATCACTTTCCCGGGTAACGGCGGACGGCCTCCAGGATGGCGTCCGTCCCGAACTTAAGCGCGTCCACTGGGATGCGCTCGTTGCCCGCGTGGAACATCGATGCAAAGTCGATCTCGCGCGGCAGGTTCATGGGTAAAAATCCATAGGTCTGGATTCCGAGCAGGGAGAAGAAACGGGCGTCTGTCGTGCCCGGGATCATGGTCGGAACGACCACAGAACCAGGGTCCGCGTCTTCGATAATCGACGCCAGCGTCCGGAAGTACGCCAAGTCTGGAGCCGCCGGTCCCGGATCGTAATACTGGAGGTCTATCTCGGGCGCGTTCGGGCCTTCACCCAGTTCACCCAGCACGCTCTTGAGCTCCTTGACCAGATCATCTGGCGTGTAGCCGGGCAGTATTCGGCCGTCCAGTTGTAGCGATACCTCGCCCGGCGTGACATTGGGCACGCTTCCTCCGGTAACGACGGTCGGTGCGACCGTGTTGTGGAGCATGGCGTCAAACATCGCCCCGCGCTCACCGATTCGACCCAGCGCCCAGTCAGTCAGGCGTGGACGCAGCAGCAGTTTGATAAACAGGCTCTTCGGGAACGGAAGCGCACGTGCTAGTGCCGATAACGATTCTCGAACGGCGGGCGTGATGTGTACGGGGAGTCGCTTGCTTTCGATTAATCGTACGGCCTCAGCCATGTGCGCCATGGCCCCACTACGTGTTGCTAAAGAACCATGTCCGGATAGACCGCGAAACGTTAGCGTCACGAGTACCGACTGCTTCTCGGCGATCATCAGCGGATACACGCGTAATCCGGAGACATCTGTGGCAAACCCACCCACCTCGCCTATAGCGTGGCGTACACCGGCGAACTCTTCGGGATGCTCCTCGACAAGGAATCGTGCACCAAAGTTACCGCCCAGTTCCTCATCCGAGACGGCTGCGAAGATCAGATCGCCCGGCGGTGCCTCACCGGTTTCCTTCATGCGAATCATCGCTGAGGCCATCATCGCCAGTCCGCCCTTCATATCGATAGCACCACGACCCCATATGAAGCCGTCTGCTATCTCGCCGGAGAACGGCGGGCGATCCCACTGCTGACTTTCCACGGGTACGACATCTACGTGGCCGTATAGCAGTAGTGGCGGCGCAGATCCGCCTGGTATTCGGGCGAGCAGATTCGGCCGTTCTGTGTCACGGGCAAGCGTTTTCGTATCGATGCCGTGCCGTACGAACAGCCCTTCAAGGTATTCGATGCAGGCGCGTTCGTTGCCGGTAGGGTTCGTGGTATCGAACCTGATCAGTTCCTGGAGGATCTCGGCAGGGGATTTAGTCATCTTGAGCTCCGGTAGCGGCCGGCTAAGCTCGCCGAAGTTCTGATGACGTGGCGAACGCGAATATCGGTGGGATTGCCACCCCGATCCCGCCAACGACAAGTGCGAGCTCGTTACTGGTCGCCTCTGCCAGTACACCGCTCAGCAAAAAGCCCAGTGCGAAGAGCTGCATGGTCATGCCGAACAGACTCATGACGCGCCCCCGCATTTCGTCCGGTGTATAAGTCTGAACAAGAACGCTGATGGTGATCACGTACGCAAGACCCACAGCTCCCATGACGGCAAGTAGGGCCAACGACAGGTAATACTCTCGCGAGAATGCGAATCCGATCATGCAAGCCCCGAATATGATTCCCGATGTGACCATCAGCGGCCCTTTTCGGCTTTTATCGCCTCCAACAACGAGCACCATGGTTCCGGCTGCCCCGCCTAACCCGAACAGGGCCATCATCACGCCAAATCCTTCACCTCCCACCTCAAACACATCAGCGGCATATACGGGGATTAACGGAATGATGAAACCGGCAAATAATGCCAGCAGATTGAGCGACATCAATACACGGATCATTGGATCGGTCCGTACAAAGTTCATGCCGTCTTTGATGTCTTGCCAGGCTGATTTGGACTCGTCACTTCGATAGACGTTCCGATTCCTGACCAACAGCAACATTCCCAGGCCAATCACTCCAAGCACACCCACAAGGAAGTAGACCGAATCTGCACCCCAAACGCCGATCATCACACCGGCCACCGCGGGGCCGGCTATCAAGCCAATCATCCCTGTGGATTGCATCAATGAACTCGCGCTCATCAACTTGTCCCGGCCTACCAGCTCTACGACGAAACTCTGGTTGGCGGGCATTCCAAATGCGACAACGCTGCCCTGAAACAGGGCCAGCGCGAGCAAGATCCAGACCGTAATGATGTCAGCTGCGATGAGATATCCGGTCAGAAATGACGCCGCTACGATCGCCGCTCGGACGATCAGCAGGATGTCCCGCTTAGGAAAGCGGTCAGCAGCGAGTCCTCCGACAAGTGATAGCGCGATTACGGCAATCGCGGGGACGCCGTTCACGACGCCGACCCACGCCTGTGATCCGGTGAGTTCATACGAGAGCCATGATTGGACGGCTGCTCGGGCTTCGAAGCCGAACACCATGAAGACGCTGGCAAACGCCATCCATCGAAAGTCACGGATCTTCAGGACTTCCATCGGCCCAGCGCGGGAAACTGGTGCGTCAGACACCGGATCGTCGCCGACCGAAATTTCTGCGAGGTTGTCCTGTTCAGCCTTTGTTGCAGCCATAGGTAATGTCTGATTTCATCCGTATAAAGGGATTCTTTTGCCACGTCCGGGTCATATGAAGTGACGTATCGTTTTAGAGTTGGTAGCCGTCGCTATCGCACCAACTCGCACGCGCTCAACAATACTCCGCCGGACTAACACTCGTCTCGGAGCACAAGACACGTCAATCGGGAGTTCAAGTGTCCAGGTTAATAACCCGAAATCGTGTAATCGCTCTTGCAACAGGCGTGATGCTAGTGGCCGCTGCGTGTAGCGGTGGAAGTGGGGTTGCTCCAACCCGAGACCCATCGTTGCCGCCACACGTCGCCGACGCGTCAAACGGCGAGAAGCTGTTCAAGAACGAGAGTTGCTCCGCGTGCCACTCGACCGGTACGCGACGCGTAACCGGGCCGGGGCTGGCAGGCATCGCACAGTTGGCTGCAACTCGTGATGCAGCGCTTACAGCCGATGAGTACCTGGAACAGGCGATCCGTGATCCCGGGGCCTACGTGCTAGATGGGTTCGGCAATCTGATGCCGAACACCTACAGCCGTTTGCCACAGGACGATGTGGATGACCTGATCGCTTACTTGAAGGCGCTGCCAGGCGGGGGTTAAGGCCGGTAGTAGGGACGGGGCTTGTTTCGCCCGTCAATATTTAAGACTTCTCACTCACGCCAACCCTCTCCCGCTGGGAGAGGGAGAACATGCGAAACCCCTTACACGGGTGGGTGCAAGTTGTGAAAGTCGGTCGCCTGCTCGAAGGCGTGACCTGCCTGGACAAGCAACTGTTCTGACAGGTGGTGACCGACGAATTGGAGACTGAGGGGAAGGCCATCACCGTTCAGCCCGCACGGAAGCGAAATCGTCGGAAGACCCGAGAAGTCAGCCGGTACGGTGAATCGGAAGAACTCCCACGGATCGAGTTCCTGCTGAATGGTCCCGTACATGTCATCTGAAGTGACCGGATACGCCGCGCCGCCCATGGAAGGACATGCCAGGAGGTCGACCCCTCGCATCGTGACGCGAAGGTCGCCTACACATGCAGCTCGCAGTACGTCCGCATCCGCGTAATCGGCTGCGCTCAGTGACGCACCCCTCCTTAGCCACTCGCGGAACCACGGGCCATACTCGTCCGCTCGTGAAGGATAGGTGTCGGCATGTGCCGCCAGCGCCTCAGCCTCACAGATCGGCGCCCACGCGGCGAGATACTCCCTCAAATTGGCCGACATCTTCACCGGAACGATCTCAGCGCCAAGGCTCTCCATCACACGGACGGACTCGGCGACAGCGGCAGCCTGTTCCGGTTCAACGTCTTCGCTGGCGTACTGCTCGTCAAACCCGATCTTGAGCCCACTAACGCCATCTCCAAGATTCGCCGTCATGTCCGGGACCGGGCTTGGGAGGGTCGTCGGATCGTTTGGATCCAGCCCGGCGATTGTTTGCAGCACGATTCCGGCGTCGGCAGCTGAGCGCGTCATCGGGCCGATGTGGTCAAGCGACTCAGCGAGCGCCATCACGCCGTAGCGGCTTACTCGGCCCCATGTGGGTTTCAGGCCGACATTCCCGCAAGCCGCGGAAGGAAATCGAATCGACCCACCCGTATCGCTGCCCAACGTACCGAATGCGAGTCCGGCCGCCGCAGCACACCCGGAGCCGCTTGACGACGCCCCGGACCAGTAACTCTCCTTCCAGGGATTCTCCGGCACGTCCAACTTCGGGTTATACCCGGCCATAGCGCCTTCGGTGAGATTTAACTTGCCGAGCATCACCGCTCCGGCGTCGTTGAAACGGCTAACGACCGTGGAATCAAAATCAGGGATGTTGTCGGCAAACACGGCGCTGCCGCCCATGGTGCGCACGCCGGTCGTGTTGCAAAGGTCTTTGACCGCGATCGGAATTCCGTGAAGTGGACCACGATAGTTACCGGAAGCGATCTCGGCGTCAGCGACCCTCGCCTGCTCCCGTGCGCTATCCGCCATCACCGTGGCGTACGCCTTCAGCTTGCCATCGAGCCGTTCAATACGGTCCAACTGCGAATCGGTCAGCTCCACCGAAGACAACTCGCCGTCTCTGATCAATGGCGCGAGTTCCGTGATGGTCTTGTAGTGAAGATCTTCGGTCATCAGGTGCTCCTTCTTATGGCCATCATCACGGCGATGTCCGGGGCTACGGAAGTGGGTGCAGGCTATGGAAATCGGTCGCCTGCTCGAAGGCGTGTCCTGCCTGAATCAGCAACTGCTCCGACAGGTGATGGCCGACGAACTGGAGACTGAGCGGGACGTTCCGGTCGT
>Ga0257122_1001423_pt1 | contig 16898 bp, 12 predicted proteins | sample SI106_120metaG_FD_190146 | JGI IMG/M metagenome (GOLD analysis project Ga0257122, IMG submission 190146) | Marine microbial communities from Saanich Inlet, British Columbia, Canada - SI106_120 | ecosystem: Environmental > Aquatic > Marine > Inlet | place: Canada: British Columbia | collected... | reverse complement strand
ACAACGCCGTTCTCAATACAACCACGCCGTCCAACCTGGGCCGCCGCCTCTCCGGGAGCTCTTGGATACTTTGCTCTCCGGCCAAAACCCCGTTGATAGTTCTTATCCATTAATTCCCGGCTTGAAAGCGGAGATCGCGGTTGAGGGCTTGCGGACTTTGATCGGTTTGAGCAGAGGGATTTGCGACTCCGGCTTGGCGCGCTTCTCTCGCTGCCCCTGAAAGAAGGGCGTATCTCCGTTGCGGTGCTCGATCACTGGAGCATCGGGTATATAGACCGAAATCCCGCCCTGGTCGCGCGCCGGGCGTGGTGGGGGGGGAGGCAAATTGTAGGCGGCTTGAGCCTGGTAATCTTCGAGGCGAGGAAGGTCCTTTTGGGGCTGGGTGACCCGCTTGCCAGCAGCGGCCGGCTTAAGCGCGATTTTGGCCAATGCTCGGGGGCGCTCGCCGGTGGGCGGAATCGCATCATCGGGCAGCGGCGGGGGCAGTGAGGGCGCCAGCGACGGCGGACGGCCAGAGCGGCCAACGGGCACGCTGAGGTCGGGCACCATCGGTCCCATAAATGAGGGAGAGACGAGGTTGGGAAGAACGCTGGCGCCATCGGCGATGGGCGTGGCCCTGGCTTCTTGGGGCGGCGCGCTCGGCGCATCGGGCACCGATGAAGGCCTTGGGGGCGGTCCTGGCCTTGCGGGAGTCAGCGGCTGGGTAAGAGTTTGGGAATCCTGTTGTTGGGGTTCGCGGGGGCCGACCCGGGTCGAAGCTCCGGTTCCCGTTTCAAAAAAGTCCATATCGATAGCCTCCCCCGATGGGGTTTCAGGCAGATCGATGCCCGTCGATGCTGGCAGATCGATCGAGGGCGCCGGGGGAAGGTCCGCATCGGGGGCCATCGCGGCCGGCGGACTCCCGTTGGGGTCTTGGGCGGCCGCCTTGACGACGGCCGTCTGCTCCTCGAATTCCGCATTCGCGCTCTGGTTACCCGTTCCGATTAGGGTCTCAGAGTCTCCTTCCAGATCGAGCTCAGCTGGGAAGCCGGCATTGTCGGGAAAGTGCGCCGATGATTGCCGATGTCCGCAGCGGGGGCAGACGACCCATTGGGCGTTGGCGTCCAATGAGAAGAGATGCTCACAAATCGGGCATTTATGGGCCTGCGAACTCATCTCCCTCGATCGCGGTTAGGGGCCTCCGCGTTGCGGCTTTCATATTCTAGCATAGGGCAGCGGGGGGCCAGAAATTGGTGCCCTTGAAAGAATCTTATTATTTTTAATGCTTAGCGTGGGTCTCTAGGTGGCGCATCGATCGCAGCTATCGGGTGTCGCCAAGGTTCTGCGAGATGAACCCAAAGTAAAGCGGGACGCCAACTCATCGCCGCTTTGCTGTTTTGGCGCAGATGCTCTGTCCCAGCTATTGGGGAAACGGTTGGTTGTCCCCACGATGTCGTTCTAGTAATCTGCTCCGTCTGGTTCCCATCCGGGGACTTCGCGGAGGATTCGATGCGCCAGCCAGCAGTTCTGATGATCGTGGCGATCGCCGTGCTGCTAGCCGCCTGCAAGGGCGAAGGCGCATCGACCGTCAAACGCCCGGCCAAAGGAAAGACGATGTCCCAACAATCAGCCCATCAGCATCATGCCATCGACTATATCGAATTCCCGGTGACGGATATGGCCCGAGCCAAACGATTCTATGCCGCGGCCTTCGGTTGGAGCTTTAATGACTATGGTCCCGACTATGCGGGCATCAAAAAGGAAGGCGGCGAGGCGGGAGGCCTGAAACTGGAACCCAAGGTACAAGCCGGCGGGCCGCTCGTGATCCTCTACTCCCAAGACCTCGAGCTTTCCCTCAAGAAAGTCAAAGAGGCGGGCGCAACCATCGTCAAAGAGCCCTTCTCATTTCCCGGCGGCCGCCGTTTTCAATTCAGAGACCCCAGCGGAAACGAACTCGCGGTGTGGGCGGAAAAATAGCGAGCGTTCGCCCGCTCAATTATCTTTCGGCACCAAGGATCGGCGCAGGCCAATTGCTATATGACGCGCATTCTCGGCCTTTCCCGTCGATGGTCACCGAGATAGAGTCGAAAGAGAGCTAGGATCCGCCGCCCAAGCGCCCTATAATGGACGGGCAATGCCCGGTGAAGCCCAAGCTGCGGAGCTCGAAACCGTCTATGCCATCGGCCAGGACCTAGCCGATGGTGACTGTGGTCCCACCTGTTTGACTTTTCATCGCTACGGCGGCCGCCTGGCCGAAGGGCCCCCGATGGAGGGCAGCGAGCCCGCCACCGCCGATGCATTGGCCTCCCTCGCCAATAAGATCCGCGATCAACTCGCTTTGAGCCATAAGGAAACGCAATCCAGCGCCGCCCTCTGGGCCGACTCGGTCGCCGCCGGCCTGGGTGAATTCGCGCCGGTCAAAGACGGCGTCATTTTCGAAGGGCGTTATTCCAAGGATTGGATCGAGGTGCTACATCGCCCGCTGCTCGAAGTGCTCGGCGATATTATCCGCAATCTGAATAGCTATCTGGCCCTCGACCCTCGCGGTGTGATCGTGCCGATATATTCCTCCCGTGGTGAGGTCAAGGATATTTTCAACGACCCAGAGCGGCGCAAAAACAAGTCGCCTCATTGGGTCAGCTATCTCGGCCAAGAGGGCGAGCAGGCCCGAGTTTACGATCCCGGCGACCCGGATAGTGTCGACCAACACCGCTTGATGGGCCTCAGCGAGCTCGCCTACGCTCATTTATGGTATAGTGTGGAGTTGGGGCAGAGCGAGGTGCGTCCCGATTTCTTGGGCAGTGCCCAAGGCGATATCGAAACGGGTTTTACCTCGACCCTGGTCTATGGCGTGGAGGCGGATCCAAGCCGCTACATCAAGAAGAACGACAACATCGGTCAAATCGACCTGAAGAATTGGTTCGCTACCACCGCCGCCCAAGAGCTGATCGCTCAGGACGACGCAACCTACCACTACAGCTGCCGCGCCGCCGACGAGGCCGCAGAGTTGCTCAGCGCCGAACGTAGCGCGATCGTCCTCGAATGCCCCGCCGGCCTGTTCGCGGTGGTACCGGTCAATGATGTGGGCTCAACTCTGGCAAGCGGCGAATCAGGTATCGACCAGGGCACCTACGGCAGCGATGAAGGCTCCTTCTTGGTGACCCATTGGGAACAGATGGGAAGCCTCAGCCTGCTGCTGGCCTATACCGACGAGGCAAGCGGCGATCGTCTGATCAAAAAGAAGATGTTGAATTTCAGCGAGAGCCACCGCGAGGAATAGGCTTCCGGCGTGCTAGCGCAGTAGCCTTCCATTGTATCGCATTCCAGAAGAAACCGAGGTGCGTGGCAAGGCTACGCCCCAAGTGGAAAGAAATCATGGCCCGACCTGCCGGCGCAAATTCGCAACTGACCCGCAAACGCATCTTGGCTGTGGCGAGCGCTCTATTCGCCAAGAACGGGCATGCGGGTACCTCGATGCGGGATATCGCGGGCGAGGCCGGCGTGAGCTTGGCCACCGTGACGCATCATTTTGGCGCGAAAAACGAGATCTATCGCGCGTCCGTAGAAGCCATGGATGCCCAACTTGGCAGAATAAAGCAAACGGTAGAGTCGGCGGCTGCTGCCGGGGGCAGCCTAGATACGATTATCGATAATGCCGTCGCAAGCGCCGTCAAATTTGGTCGGCGACACCAATCGGCGATAACCCTGATCATGCGAACCGTGCTCGATACGGGCGAACTCGCTGAACACCGTCGCGAGGGCGTGCTTCAACCCTATCTAGAGAGTGGGACCCTGTTGTTGAGCCCCCTCGTCGGCTTGAACGAACAACAACTCCGCATGGCGTTGACCAGCGTAAGCTATCTTTTCGTCCGCTATTCGCTGTCGTCCACGGATGAACTTATTCGCGTGGCGGGCATTACGAGCGGGCCGCGCAAGAAGCGGCGCGCACTGCAAGCGGTCACGGAACATCTGTCGGCGGCGCTGAAGGCATTGTTGCACGTCCCCTCTCAGCTGTAGGAACGGTCAAACAGCCGAGGCCTGTCCTTGGTGACCACAGTTGTGCGCGGCATCCCAGTAGTACGACTGTACTATAACCGGACGGTATTCGGAGCGCTGCCCTGGCCCGGCTCAGGGTGCCCGAGGGCCTTGCCTCCGCCCCGTATCGTTGCGGAATTAGACTGTTTTCTGAGGCCTAGGACGGGCAGCAAGCGTCTAGGGAGTAATGGCCTCATTCTTGCTCATCCCATCGCCGAAGCTAACTATCAGCCCACGGGAGGGGACGATGAACAGATTTAACGTAGCGCACGGCGTATCAACTGTAGCGCTGGCCATTGCACTTATCACGGGGCCCAGCCTCGCTTACGCGGACAGCCCGGGCGGCAAGGTCCAAGGCGTGGGCGCTCGGGTTAATCGCTGGTTTCGCAGGCGCGCCGTGAAAAATGCTGAATACAAGGTAGCAGAGGCCCAAAAAAAATTAGCGCAGGAAAAGGCAGAGCACGAAGTCTCGGAGAGAATGCGCCGCTTGGCGAGCCCCGATCCTCGAGCGACTACCCTTGCCAAGAGAAGGTTGTCCCCAGCGGAGCTGATTCGCTGGAAAGCGTCGATAGCCGCACTCGATGTGGCCAAGCATAACCTGGAGTGGAAGAAACATGTTTTGAACTTCGCCGACCACAAGGATTTTGAAATCGTCTACGCAGCGAAGTCCTATCGGCATGACGTTGGGGTTGAGGGCTTTCGCGTGGGCGCGAGCGCGTTCTCACTCGGTGCCCTAGGTTTCGTTTCGGTCGCCTTAGCGGGGGTAGACAACCCTCTCGCCGTCTTTCTTGTGCCGCCAATCATGTTCACCCTTGGCAGAACAGAGCAGGCCGCCGAGCGCTATCGGGCAGCCCGCCGCGAAGCCCAGAAAAGCACCATGGACGAGATGATCAACCAACTGTAGCGGCTGCAGCTGTGATTGGAGGGGGGCTAGTGAGTGTTTTTGTCAGGCCATCCCCGAGCTCGTTTCGGACCTGCGTTGTCGCTCACCGTCGACTTGCTCTGGTCGACGGTACAGACTGATACCAACTCAAATATGCCAACCGGGGTCTCGATGACGAGAGTGGTAGTCTTGCTTTTCTGGGCAGCGGCCAATGATTGAGACTCACGCGACCGACGGGACTAAAGTTTGTTGTTTTCTTGGTCGGGTGGCTGGTTGGTCTCCTCGTCCGGTCGATGAGAGGTCTTCCAAACGAAGTCGAGCTTGTAGTGTTTTTTCTCTTCGTTGACGGTAGCGCCCAGCCAACCTCGAATGCTGACGACCCGAGCCCAGTTGCGAGCGAAAAAGGAACCGTTTGGTCGCTTCCAGGACAGGCCGGAATTGAGGGTTGTGGCTACCACGGCTTCGTTGGGGTCATTAACCTCCACCATCGCAAAAATGCCTGCGGGTGACTCGACCACAACGGCAGCGGTCTTGCAGGCATGCGCGGCAGCGTCGGCCTCTCTGGCGCTGTCGTAGTACTTCGCGTCGGTCTTGGCCGTGATCATGCTGCACTCATTCTTGGATGTCGTCACGTAGAGTTCGCCCAGTGGCTGTCCAGCTTTCACCGTCCAAGCTTCCGGCGCGTCGCGAGCGTAAAACGCCATGGTCCATGGCGTTTTGCACTCCGACCACTGAAATTTTATGGGAACTGTGCTTCCGCCACAAAACTCGGGTGCTTTCGGTTGTGAGGTCTCCAGCCAGGTATGAACAAAGGCAAAGAGGGAGGCTTGCATATATTGGAAATCCCTCTTGCTGCCATGCCCTGGACAATAGTAGCGAACATAGGTCTCCTCATTTACGGCCCCGTCGTATTTGCCAGGCTCAAAGTGTTCAAAGTTTTCGTAGGTTTTGTCGCTGGCAAGTCTTCGCGCTAATCCACAATAGATAACCCAGTGGCGCGAAGCATTGGGCATATATTCCGGCCAGACTACGTCCTTTATCGACATGATTCCCACCAAGATGCCTGTTCCGCACTGATCCCACTTCTCTCTGTCCGAAGCGGTTTCTTCGAATTTGCCAATGATCTTTTGGTAGGGCACCCACTCTCGCTCGCTTGAAGGCTTATTCGCAAGGCTGAGAACCTTAATTCGATCCTTGTCGTGCCTCACCAACCGTCCGTCGCCGATACGCTTTCCTGCCGTATCATAGTCCCAGCGCACACCGGCAAACTCGTTGAGGACGTCGATCATGTCCTCGGCATAGAGACCCAGTTTTTCCGATTTGCAGGCGTCAGTCTCCTTCCGCATTTTCTTGCATAGATCTTGGATCGTCTTTGTGGTTACCGGCAAACCGGCCTCTTCTGGCGGCACCTTGGACTTAAGACCACCATAGCGCAAGAATGCGGCGCAGGTAGGACCGCAGTCCCCGTCGCCGGCGTCCTGTTGAATATCAGTGTTCTTTCCAAGGGGCTTCTCCGCATCCCAGGCTTCTCCCGAGGACCCTCCCGCGCTTGCTCCCGGAGCAGCGTCATACGCTCCGAAAACCTCTACGCCCCCCTCCGCGAGGGAAAGCACGGACTTCTCTCCCGGGCGTTCGAGATTCTCGCCCGGATGACCCACATGTTCGGGGTCATCGACTTGGAAGAAAGCGATTTGGAACTCAGGCTGCTCGTCCTCGGAAATTACACCATCGGCTTGCTGCTCCCCAGCCGTACCCTGCGGTAGATTCTGGATATCCCAGCCCCGCAGCTTGAGGTTGCATTTGCCGCAAAAATGGGCCTGCGACTTACCTATCCGATGATGCTCATGGGAACAACCGGGGCTGAGCAGGCTCATCACGCAATTGTCATCGGCTGTGTCGTGCTCATCCGGATGCGCGTCGGCAGCGTGTTGCCAATGGTTCAGCCAAAAGGCGTGACCTATCTCATGGGCCAACTCCTCGTGGGCCTTTCGTTGCTCCGGAGCGCTTTGTAGGCCGATGAAGCCACCCGGCTGCGAGGTAGAAAACCCCGGGCTGATGTGGTTTTCCACCACAACGCTCGTCTCACCGCTCTCGCCGTCGCTTTGGCAAATATCGAGTGGCTGATGGGGCAGGAAATCGAGAACGATGAAGCCGTAGGGATGTTCTGCGCGGAGCTTTTGGCAAAGCAACAGCGCTAAGGGGGCCTTGAGCTTGTTCCAGAACTCCTCCACGAATTCAGCCAAATGCATTTCATAGGCCGACGGTGACATAGAGCCCTGCTCGGGCACGGGAACTCCCATCATCTGGCCTTCAGCAAAGGCGACGCTCGAGGCATCGGAAAACTGCGTATGCGCAACCACCAGCTCCCGGTATTCGTCGGCGCTAATCACGTCCGTGATATTCTTGGTTTGCATGCCGTCTACGTCGAGCAGAATTCCCGTCTTGGCAAATTCATCCTTCAAAGCAGCCCAATCGATGGCCGGCAGCTGCAGGGCTTGGCGCCCTGGCCATTCGATGAGTAACGCCACTTTTGCTGAGCGGCGGATCTCAAAGGTCGCGCTAGCTTTTTCGAGCACCTGCTCGCCATGGGCAGTCTGTAGCGCCTCTTCGTTGGGCAGGCCCGCAAAATCGATAGCGGCCGTAACAGCATAGCGGTCGCCGGCGACATACGAAGGGCGGAAAAAGGCGCCCGCCCGGCCGATTCGCGGCGGATAATCGTCATCGTCCGCATAGGCCTTGCTGAACACGACCTTCTGCTGCGCGTCCTTTTCCAGCAGCCAGGGAACGTAGCTATCGCCCAGCAGAAAGCTGGTATGCCAATCGCTTTCCCCGTTGTCGCGAAGGCCGCCAAAATCCTTATGACAGTTGTCGCCCGTATCCGCAGCTTCGTGCGCGATGCACGCGCGAACATAATCTTGGGTTTGGCTGGGTGCCCCGTCGCTAGCTTGCCAAAGGGAATCGACCGCGGAGGACAGGCTATCGTTGACGGACCAATTGACCCGCACAGGTCCTACGGCATCCGGCGCAGAGACGGCTTCGCCGCCCTTTGATCGCAAGAGGATTTCGACTTCCAAGGGGACCAAGGGGCGATTGATACGCGCTTGTTCGTAGGCGACTTTGCTTTCTTGTGGCTCTGGAAACTCGTCGCGGCTTTCGTAGTAGACCGATTCCACCAACAGCTCTACCTCCGCGGAGGGATCTGCGATCGTCTCTGGATCGGGCAACTCTCGGGCCTGGTCGCTCGCTGCTAGCGCGTCCTTCAGCGCGCCGCTGATGGCATCATCGTAGTCGTCAGGGTCAAAGGTCGCCTGGTGAAAGTCGGGATGATTCGCCTTGTAGCGGATGATCGCCTTCTTCAGATAGTCGTCACAGTCGCGGCCCACGGGCCCGCCGTAGTAGCCCAGTCGGTTGAGCTGGTATTGGACCAGTTCCTGCTCCTTGCCGGCCGGGGGTTCTTTCTCATCTGCGGTCCAGGGGCCTAGCTTCAGCTCTAACGAGTGATAAAGAACGAAGAACTGCGATTCCGCGGCGAAAGAGCCATCCTCGGTGGCGATCCGCAAGGTATAGGGGCCGTAGAGCGGATTGAGCAGCTGGGTTTCGTCGGGGGGGCCCGTGGTCGGCTTGAACCGGCCATCCCAGCTTAGCTGATGCTCGCCATCCTCTCGTTCTTCGCGCAATAGCAATTGCTTGTAGATCGGTCCGTCGCCGTAATGCTCACTGAGAATCTCAAATTGAATCTTCTCTTCCACCAGATCTTTGACGAAATAGCTGAAGGAAAGTTCCTCGACTCCCGGAGCGAAACAGTCGTCTAGGGAGACGACCTCAATGCCTTTTTGCTTCTCGGCGGCAGCGGCGATGTTGGGTTGCGCTAGTTCGGGAAATTCGAGCCGATAGTCGCCGGGCTTGGCCAACTCATCGACGCGGATCACGCCGTATTCATTTGACCGCTTCTGGAACGTTCGGCCGTCTTCGAATAGCACGTCTACGCGGAGGAAGGGTATCGCTTCGCCATCGACATTCTTCAGTTGGGTTTCCAACCAATACGTTTTGTTGACCGCTTCGGCGCTTGCCGTTTCCTTCTTCTTCTTCTTGCGGAGGGGAATGCTGAAGAGCTCGATCTCCTCGACGCTCGTCTTCTTTATCCGTTTCACTTTCGGTTTCGAAGCGTCCGACATTTTGGCCCATCCCCTACGCAAGGCGAGAACTCTTAGGAGGTCGAATTATATCGATTTGGCGGCGATTCTTCAACTACAGCCCGACGATCGCCCCTGTTGCTTTTGCGCAAACTCGACTATTATCTATCAACCGTCAGGATTTGCGCGAAATGGGACTTTTGCTGAAACTGGTAATCGGGGAAGCCGACGCCTGCACCTTTGACAGCGTGCAATGCCGGGTCACGTTACGCAATGACGGCAACGACGCCCTGCGACTGCCCCCGCTAGACGGCCTGGGCGATGCGCTGAGCTTAGAAATCTACGATAAGGAAGGAACCTTGCTTCGGCGCGATAGCGCCTTGACGCAACAGCGCTTATGCCGAAGCGATCCCAGATCTAGCGAACCTTTGTTGATAACGGTCAAGCCAGGGCAAGAGCTGAGGCATACCGTCGACTTGGCCTGTCTTCATTTGCCCTTGGCCGTTGGGTCTTTTGACGTGGTCGCTTGTTTTGACGCCCCTGAAGCGGCAGTGCATTTGCGCTCCGAGACCTGCCCGATTGAAATCCGTGAGGCCGTTTTGGATGCGGTCACGATCCTTCGCGACAATCCGATCTTTGACGCGCTAACCTTTCTGTTTCGCAGCGGAGAGGGCCCGGATAGCCGGTATTTCCTCCGATTGCACGGGAGAAAACGCCCCTTGGCGGCGCGCTACGTGGGCCGGATTTTGAACGGCGCGCCCGTGCAAGATGTCTTTTGCGCAACGATGGCCTCCTTTGCAAGCGATAGCTTTGATCACTTCTATCAACGCTGGGTTCTTTGGCGGCAAGGGCGGACGCTTCACGCGCAGGCTTTCGATCGCGGCCAACCGATTTCGGAGTCGGCTAAGAGTGCTGAAATTCCCCGAGGCATGAGGATCCTGCCCTTCGCCTATTGTGAAGGGAATGAGGGCCTGTTTGTGCTGGGCTATGACGAATACGGCGTGCTCTGCTCGCAGGCGTTCGGGGAATCAGGGCTGGAGCGGTCGTTCATCTACCATCTGCCGCGCAATACCGAGGGCCCGCCCACCATTGGCATCGACGGGGCGCATATCCATATCTTATCGGCCAAGCGCGGCCTGAGCTACGTGAAGCTCGACCATCGTGGATCGATGGTGACGATCAAGACGCTGTTGAAATCTCGGCTGAAGTTGCATTCCTGTCGCTATAGCGCGGAAGATGGCTGTTTCAAGGCTATCTTCTGGAGCGGGGGCAAGGGCAAGGATCTTCAGTTTCAAGTGATCTATCCCGAAAGCGGGGAGCGCAAATGTTATCAGATCGAGGCGCTCGATATTCGGGGTGAAATTAGCGAAGTCGCTTTCGATTGCGATGCACGGGGGCGCTTTCATTATTTGGTTTCTACTTCGAGAAAAAGGCTGCTCTATTTCCGCGATGGACGGGGGCCTTTATGTTTGGCCAAGGATGAAGAAACCTACTTCCCCGACGTGGTGGCCAGCGACCAGGCGTATCTCGGTTTCTACGGGCGCGAGACGGGCTATCGTTTTGTGCAATTCGACGCGACTCGGCACCGCCCCCGGATTGTTGACTTCGATGGCCAAGGCGGGTCGCCAACCTAGAATTCTGGGCCTTTGAGCGTTACTTGCGCTTCTTGTTTTTTTTGGTCTTTCTGGGAGTTGGAGGCTTCTTGACGTCGTCGTCGCCGTCGCCGCCGTTCTCGGGGGCGTTGAATTTCGGTATCTCCTTCTCGCCACCCGTGAAATCTAACACCGTACTGTCCGGGTCAAAACCTTCAGACGTGTCGTCATCATCGTCGTCGCCCAGCATCAATTCCGGATCCACCATCGTGGCGTCGCCGTCAAAACCCTCGTCATCGTCGTCGTCATCGTCGTCGTCATCGTCGACCAATAGCGGCACCGCTTTTTCCTCGGGTTTTGGCGGCTTTCGCTCGATGGGTAGACCGGTGAAGAGATCGTATTCCACGATGCAGTCGCGAGGATCGAGGACTTCTAGTTCTAGGACTTCGGAGAGGTAGGGGCCGAGTTGAAAGACGACCCAGTATTTGCCGAAGCGAATAGTTTTGCCGATATATTGACTCAGATCGATAGTGAAATAGCCGCCAAGGGCGGCGACGTCATCGCCGACAGCATTGCCATCCTTGCCTGAGGAATCGCCGCGCTCAGCCAATACAAGTAGCGAGCGAATCTCGCCCGTCAGTTGGTATGTCAGACTCACGCTAGCATACGCCAGTGGGTCGCCGGCGCAAATGCCTAGCATTTCGCGAGGCACCTGAAACGAACCGAATACCGCTGAGATTTCATTTGCGGCAAACGAAGCGGAAACATTCCCTTCGGCGAAGTTTGCTCTAATACCCATTTCTCCGAGGTCGAAGTCGATATGCTCAGGGCTCGAAAGATAGTGAGGTAGTTTCGCCTTCGTTGCTGGCCCGTTCACGCTTTGCCGCCTTTTTGGGCCTTGAACTTGGAGATCTGCTTGCTGAGATCCGTCCGTTTCAAGATTTGAAGGCACTTCTCGCAGAGTTTAGCTTGAGGCGCAGTGGGGTCGCGCTCAAAATACATCAAACAGCCCGGGTCGGTGCAATGACACAAAGTAGATCCTGCTGTGTGGATGGCGCCCTTGCCCTCTGGCAACATTCCGACCGTGTGACAAATCTCGTGGGCCAAGACAGCTGCGGCTTCGTCTGCCGATAGGGAAAAGGCAGCTGCGGCTTTGGCTGCCGGTTGGGAAGAGGGCAGGGCTAGGTAGACTTCGTGCTCGTGGTTCTTTTCATGAATGGCCCTGCCCCGAGCGGAGCGAAGCCTGCGATAACTAACCTTCAATTTGCCATTTGCGTTTGGCTTTTCGCAGGCATGCGTTACGAAGCCACCGTTTGCCCCGATTCCAGTTAGGACCTCGGGGATGTTGACGACAATTGAGCGGCTCTTATTGGCGTCCATCGCGGACAGCGATGTCGACGCCATATCGAGCCCGAACTTCGTTCCGCAGGGGCAAAGATAATAGCTCTTGTCTTTTAGCAACCAGTCATATCCGTTGGGGTTGTAGAAGAAATGCTTGATTGGCTTTGAGGTCCAGGACTTGCTGGGAGGGGCTTCGAATATCGGCCCCTCTTCCTGAACGGACCCAATGAAATGGACCAGTAGGAGTTGAAGCTGATAAGGGGATTGTTCTGCGGAAAAATAGTCGTTCGCAGCGACGAGACGGGATGACTCCACGAGCCACTCGAATGGAAGTTCATTGGTCTTTCCGAAATAGAATTTCAAGACAATTCCCGCAGGCGACAGTATTGCGTTGGTTAAATTGTGCAGTCGCTCTCGATATTGTCCATCAGGGAATTGGAAGGCCGTCCCGTCGGAGGCATTCATGGTTTCCATTTCGACGCAAAGCAATTGTCTGGATGTCAGCTTCCCGCTAAGTCTTTCGGCCGTTTCGGCGGCGAGCCCTGCCGCCACCTGAAAAGTCTGCGCGCCGAAGGGGGGGAGATAGAAGTCAATCGAAGCCTTGCCGTCGCAATTAGTACTAGAATGGGCCGTAGCAGTGCGGTCGGCGCCAAAGCCGGCGCGGTCGCTCTTATGGACTTCTGTTCCCTCCTTCTGCGGTGGCTGGATACTCCAATAGATTTCTGTTCCCGGCTTCGGTGGTTCGATCTCAGCGACTATCGTAACTTTGCGACCCAATCGTTCGATATCAAAAATCTCTAGTAGTTGCGGGAAATGTTCGTCTAGAATATTGACATACTGATCACTGCAAATATCGGCAAACGGTTGCACTTCGGAAATCTTGACACCCGTCGAATCGGCGCTTTCAGATTTCGAGTCAGCGGCCGAACCACCATCGGAGCCGGGAGCGGCTTCGCCGGGCCCGATCTTGACCAGGCCAGCCTTGTTGTCGCTCTCTAATCCGAATTCCTTGTTTGCGACTACGCCCGGTTCATGCCCCATGGCTCTCCCCTCCGGTGGTGTCAACTCCCATTATCCGCCGCTTTTCCTCTTTGCCCAATTTGCCGACAGCGCCGGGGGCAGGGGCCCAAACAGGTACGCCGGTCGCCTTGGCTAGAAATCGACTGTAGTTGGCGTTGAGCGCCGCGGCCAGTACACCCTTGCATTGGTCCCAAGTCATATTCACCGTGCTGCCGTCCGCTTGTTTGATTTTGAATACGCGGTCAATCTCTTCGGGTTTGGGCTCGGCAACGACCTTGGCACAGGCTAGACGTACAACGTTGTTATCCGCGCCGAAAATGAAGCATTGGCCCGCGTCAGCAATTCCAACGCCGAATTTGCTGACATCAAAGGTACCTCCGTTGAAATCACTGCCGCGTGGATCGTGGTCTTCGGGGTCGCGAGAGGCTCCCCCAGCCCCGCCCTTGCTGTTGACGAGGATCGGCCCCTGGTCGCCGGCGTGGGAAAAGATGCAGAACTCCGCCACGCGGCCGTTTTGGGCCTCGCCCGCTTTAACGATCCAATCGTAGACGTGCGTAATGGACAGCCCTTCGGCGCTCGGTTCGTTGATCGGTGGCACCCCGAAATCTTCCTCGTCCACCACCATCCATTGCGTCGGTCCGCAGAGCAAATAGCTCTGCCGCTTGCCCGTGGCAAAGCTGAACTGGGTCACGATGGTATTGGCATCGGCCTTGGGATCGAGCGTGTAATGGTCCTTGGTGATTTGATCGCGCCGCCGCTGAGTGGCGTAGGCATCAAAATCGATGCCGGTTTCCCGGAAGTCTGCGCCGGCAACCAAGAGCAACTCTCGTGCATAACCGAAGTTACAACTCAGCCCCCAAAGCCGGTCGCTCGCCGCCCCGCTCTGCTCTTCCTTATTGGTTTGACGGGTCAGCGAGCAGGCGGATGGCAAAAGGCCATCTTTGGCGGTCACCACCCCAGCGGAGGTATCAGCGGCCAGCGTGAGATGAATCTCGGGAAAACCCGGCACCGAAAGCACGAGCCCATATTCACCCGAACTCTCGAGCTCAACGGGGGTAGCGTTGGTCAATTCGCTGACGCTCTCGTCGGGAAGCATCAGCGTCGCCGAAATCTCCCCACCATCGGCTGCCCCGTTGATTTGAAACATAGTCGCTGACATCTATCTGCCCTTCGCCCCCGAAGGAGAGCATGACTGAGCCGAAGCCGATGATATCAAAAAGATGGGTTTCTTTCCATGTAGGTCTGCGAGTGAGTCGCTGGTCTCTGAGACCGCGGATCGGAAGGGGAATTCAAGCTAACGAGTGGGAGCTTCGGCTCGGGGCCTATTGCGCCGCAACACATTGGCAACATCTTGGTTCTTGGCTTCACCTCCAGGAAAACGGGCTTGGCAGAAGCACTTTGTTGGGAACGTCCGGCCGATGAGAGTATTGCCAGATGGTGTCGATCTTGCGGTGTTCCTTCTTCCCGCCGACGGTAACGCCCAGCCAGCCGCGAATACTGGCAAGATAATTCCAGTTGCGACACAGAAACTCGTCCTCGGAACGGGCCCAGGAGCGGTCGGAATCGTCGGTTTGGGCCACCTGAACGGCGGCGTCCGGAAGGACTGCAGACAAAGCCTGTTCCAGCCATCCCTTGTTCTGATTCTCTACGTCGGCGTCTTTGATCGACACGAATGAAAAAGTGCCCGGTGGCGATTCGACGACAAGGGCGCCAGTCTCACAGTTGTTTGCCGCGGCATCTGCCTGCGTTGCGTTGTCGTAATATTCTGCGTCGCTCGTGGCGACAATGGGGACCCGCTTGAAAGGCTCCGCTGTCAGGTAGAGTTCTCCGAGCACGTCCCCTTTCTTGATGTACCATTCGTCGGGGGCGGCGAGCGCGTAAACAGCTCCGCTATTTGCGTATTTCTTGTCCTTCTCATCCTGAAAGAAAAGAGGGTCCTCGTAGAGAAACCCTTCTTGGTAACGACAGGCATGAAGGAAGGCGAAAAGGGATGCTTGCATGCGGTCCGGACCGGCCTTCGGCGTGGAGTCAGAGCTATAGCCGGGGTTGAAGTAGCGAACCCAAGCGGAGTCGAAGGCAGCCTGGTCGGTATCGTAGGTTCCCTCATCGTCTTTGGTGAAAACCAGCGGCGTAAACGTTTCTTTGCCACTATTTTCCTGGAAATGTCCGCAGTCCATAAAGACCACCGCATGGTAGGTGGCGTAGTTCCACTTCATTTCAGGCTCACCCTTTTTCGGCCATTCGGTATATCCCGTCGATGCTACGATGCCTACTCCAATGCCCCCGCGACGCGCGTCGTGATCCGCCAGATCCTGCAAGTGGCCGATAATCTGGATGCCCGGTATCCACGCCTTGCCGTCACCAAGGGAAGATCCAGCCTTGAATGCCTTGTAGACCTTCTTGTGGCGCACGGGCCTAGGATTCTCTTTGGGCTTTAACTTCCCTCCAACATAGACCTTGGCTAGCCCCGCGAATTCGTCGTGGACCTGGACCTTCGTATCGTCGTCGATACCATCAGTGAACTGCCCATGCTCATCTGCGGCCAGGGATGCGGACGTTTCTCGGCGCATCATACCGCACAGCTTCTGGATGGTGTCGATAGTGACGGGGTGATCGCCTTCTTTGGGGCTGTCCTTGGACCGAGAGCCGCCATAGCGCAAGAATGCGGCACAGGAAGGACCGCAGTCGCTATCACCTTTATCCTGATGGATCTCCCAATTGTTTTCTAGTTCCCGGCTCACGTCCTGCGCTGAACCGTCCCCGCCGCCAGCGCCGAGAACCTCTGCGGCCCCCTCCTCAAGGGGAAGCACGGACTCTTGTCCCGGATGGTCCAGGTTCTTGCCGGGATGTCCCACCAGATCCGGATCGGCCTGCTGAAAAAAGGTCATCACCATCTCTGAGGAATCCGCGACAACAGCATGGGCCGAGGTCAGATTCGGGGCGATTACTGCCGCGCAAACATTTTTCCGTAAAGCCTCGACGAATGTATCCGTCTCGACCCACGTTGCTCGGGGTTGGTCGATGCGCCTGGGATCGTATACATATAGTTTGTCCCCGTCGTGTCCAAGGATGGAAACCCAATGGGCGAGGGTGCCCTTCCCCAGCACCATGATGCCGTGCGCACCTTTGCGGGCCAAGCTTTCGACAAGATAGTTCGCCGTTTTCTTGTTCTCGCGGAACATGGTTAGGGTAAATTCGCCGTCGTAGTGATCCAGGCCCAGGTGTTTGACGAAATCGACCGCCCCCACTTCGTCGAGCCATTTATGGCCCGCCTTGCCTGAATTGGCGAATTTTCCTTTGGAGAAGGCATCTCGCTGGGCGTAAACCTTGGCTTGCTCCATCTCCAAATTTTCGAAGTTGCCGCCGTTGTCCTTCATCAATTTCAAGGTGTAGGCGGCAAAAAAGCCGCTGTCCAATGAGTTCTTTTCGGTACCAACGTCTTTGATATTCGGCATCGGCGCGCCTCCCCAGCGTTCCCGGCGCGATGTTATCATGGACGTCGGCGATCTGGTCCCAGAAAGCCGCCACCGCTCCATCGCTGCCCGGCAGTTCCCGGGCCGGCAGACTTAAGTGTCGCGGAGATGGCCCGATTGTGGCTACAATGGCAGGGAGAGAGGCATAAAATCGATATTGAACTGAAACAAGAAGATCTGGCCAAGGGCGTTGACGGCCTGCCTACGGATCAGGTGCATGTGCTCACTATCGATAGTCGCTGCTTCGAGGTTACTGTCGCCAGGACTCAGCTCTTTGGCCGACTCGATGGTGCGATCAAGCTCGAAGCGGATGGGCAGACTTTCGAAAAGCCGCTGACCGACGGTTTCGATGATGGCGGGGGGATCCTCTCCTATCGTTTTTACGATCTGCCTTGGGGTTCCATGGCGACGGTCACGCTTAGCCTGGACGAAACCGCCGATA
>Ga0257122_1001421_pt1 | contig 16909 bp, 13 predicted proteins | sample SI106_120metaG_FD_190146 | JGI IMG/M metagenome (GOLD analysis project Ga0257122, IMG submission 190146) | Marine microbial communities from Saanich Inlet, British Columbia, Canada - SI106_120 | ecosystem: Environmental > Aquatic > Marine > Inlet | place: Canada: British Columbia | collected... | reverse complement strand
TGATGCAAAAACCGGCAAACGCTGGGTATGATGTATTGTGATAGTCCTCGTGACGTCGCACCCCACAACGCAGACACCATCAAAAACTAAAAGTTATATGTAATGCACCGTTTATAGCTGTAGGTCGCTTTGGGTCACCGTGCGACGCACACACAGTAAGTGCGCTCAAACCCAGTACCAAAAGGTGGGCTCGTAAGTCATCATTCCAAGCCGTCCACTCCAGTTAAGACTGTGAGGCATGGCTATCGATGCAACTTTTTAGATCCCTGAGGGTTCGATAGGATCGAGCACATACACACTGCATGCACATCGCACGGCGACCCATTGACGAGTCAATCGTACAATACCATCTTCAACATGGCTCGCAAGGATTATTTTTGAAAACCACTAGCAAAACCCAGCACGCCCGTGAACTTGTTGCGTGGGCGTTTCTTCCAATGATGATGGGGGCAATTGAGGGGGGAGTTGTCGGCGTACTTACAAAACGTATGTTCGAGGGCGTCGTCGCAGAACACATTTTGGACTGGTCCGTTGCATCGCTTGCTGCAGCGCAAGGCTTCGCAAGCATTTCAAGTTTTCTTTGGGCTGCGTTTAGCCATGGGCGACACAAAATAAGATTTATTACAGCCCTCAAAATTGTATGCGTCGTTCTGGTGGGTGCGGTTTCATTTATTCCTCAAACTCCTCTTGGGCTTGCAATGCTCCTTACCTGTGTCATCGGCACTCGAATTTGTTACACAGGTATTGTTACGCTTCGAACAACTGTTTGGCAAGCTAACTACCCTCGAACAAACCGGGCATTTGTAGCTGGAAGAATTGCAACAGTGCAAGCGCTTGTACTTGCCGCTGTTGGCTTTGGGGTTGGTGAAGCGATGGACTTAAACGAAAATGCGATTCGATGGGTTTACCCTGTTGCAGCAAGTTTCGGAGTCCTTGGTGCTTGGATTTACAGCAAAATTCGCGTTGAAGGACACCGGGAAATTTTACAAGACGAGATTGACGCACCCCACCATGTTTCGTTTTTACCATGGAAAACGTTTCAGCTCTTGTTTGAAGATAAACAGTTTGCAAAGTACATGGTCTGCCAATTCGTTTTTGGCGTTGGCAACTTAATGCTCACTGCTCCACTTGTCATTATCCTCAGCGAACAATTTAACCTTGGCTATCTTGGGGAAATTATGATTGTCTCCACTATTCCTATTTTAATGATTCCATTGAGCACTCTCTTTTGGGCACGGTTACTTAAACGAATGCACGTTCTTTCATTCCGTTCGATTCACAGTTGGTTTTTTGTCGTCTCTTCAGTTTGTATCGGTGTAAGCATTGCGACACATAGCCTGACCGGGCTTTGGGTTGGCGCGGCTATTCGCGGCATCGGGTTTGGAGGTGGTGTTCTCGCCTGGAATCTAGGACACCAAGACTACGCACCAATCGAGCAATCAGCAAGGTACATGGGATTACATGTCACTCTTACGGGAATTCGAGGCCTTCTCGCCCCCGCATTTGGCATGGTTATTTATTCGACGATGCTCAGCGCTGGCTACCAAGCTGGCCCAATTGTCTTTTATGTAGGTGCAACTTTGTCAGCAATCGGCGGAATTGGCTTTATTTTGCTTGCAAAAGCACGTTTATCAAGCATTTAGGTATTCCAGAGCGGCTTATCTTTGCTAGAATGCACGGCTCGCCTGTGTTTTTCAACAGGCCTGTGAATCCCCAATTTTCTTGTGATTTGAGCACGGTGCTCAATAGAAAATCGGCTCACACCTAGCAACTGCGACGAGCGACCCCGCAGCCAAGTTCGAAACCCCGTCGCGAACCCTCATGGTAGACCATAATTTAATCGCAGATATCGGAATTGATTTTGATGAAGTAGATGCACTTATCCTTTCAGCCCTTGGCGAAGATGTTGCCTCTGGCAACATGGATGAACTCATCTCTGATGATATTCAACAACTCATTCCAGGAAATATGCTCAAGGGCAAAATCGTTGGCAAAGCTGGCGATGATGCTGTCATCGACGTTGGCCTTAAATCTGAAGGGCTCATTCACAAGAGTGAGTTCGATGATTGGGACACCCTTGAATCAGGTATCGTCATCGAAGTCATTCTTGAAGATCTAGAAGATGAAAACGGCATCATCAAGTTATCCAAACGAAAAGCAGACCGAATCCGAAACTGGGAGAAGGTTCTCGAAACATATAACGAGGGTGACATCGTCGAAGGCAAAGGCATTCGACGGATTAAAGGTGGTATCCTCGTCGACATCGGCGTTCCTGCATTCCTCCCTGCTTCACAAATTGATGTACGTCGACCTGGCGATGTCAACGAATTCCTCGGCAAAACAATTCGCGCTGAAATCCTAAAAATAGATGAACCGCGCCGCAACATCGTCATTAGTCGTCGAACACTAATCGAGAGTGAACGTGACGAGGCGAAACAACGATTACTCAACACTATTAGTGAAGGCGACATCATCGTTGGCAAGGTTACTAATGTTGCTGAATTCGGCGCATTTGTAGATCTTGGCGGAATTGATGGACTCCTTCATGTAACCGACATGAGCTGGGGACGAATCAAACATCCAAACGATATCTGTAAGACGGGTGATGAAATCGAAGTCAAGGTTCTGAAAGTCGATTTCGCAACCGAGAAGATTGCCCTAGGCCTGAAGCAAAAAGAAGCCTCACCTTGGGACGACATCGAGGGTCGATTCCCTATCCAAACAAGGGTTACAGGGAAAGTCGTCAATCTTGTCAGTTATGGTGCCTTTGTCCATCTTGAAGATGGAGTCGAAGGTCTCGTACATGTCTCAGAAATGTCGTGGCGCAAACGCATCAATCACCCAAGCGAAATTGTTACACCCGGTGATGAAATCGAAGTAGTCGTGCTTGATATCGATAAAGACAAGCATGAAATCTCACTTGGCATGAAGCAAGTTGAAAACAATCCTTGGGAAGTTGTTGCTGAGAAGTATCCAATCGGAACAATCGTTTCTGGTGCTGTTCGCAACCTCACAAACTACGGGGCCTTTGTTGAAATCGAACCGGGAATCGATGGCCTGCTTCACGTAAGTGACATTTCATGGACCGAGAAAATTGCGCATCCTAATGAGAAGTACAAGAAGGGCGACGAAGTCGAATGCATGGTTCTTGAAATCGATCAAGAAAAACAACGCATCTCCTTAGGTATGAAACAAATGCATGAAGATCCATGGCAAAATGCGATTCCTGAAGCATATAAGCCTGGAATGGTTGTGCATGGCTCTGTTACTAAAATTACAAACTTTGGCGTGTTCGTTGAACTTGAATATGGGCTTGAAGGACTTCTTCACATCTCTGAACTTGCAGATAAAAAAGTGGACAATCCACAAGACATTGTGAAGCCTGGTGAAGAAGTAAATGTAAAAATTCTTCGCGTCGATCTTGATGATCGTAAAATTGGGCTATCACTTAAACGTGCGCTTGCTGGCGAAGATGACGAGGGCGATTGGGAATCACACGTTCCAAAGGGTGACACTCCAGACCGAGGAGGCATGGATGACCATGGAGCACTTGGTACTGACAAAATCGAATTGTAATTTCAGTATTTAGAAATTAAAAAGAGCGCGGCCCGTCTCTCCTGAGGCGGGCCGCTTTTCTTCTCTCTTCTCCATACATCGGGATCCTGAAGTTAGCAAAGAGCTAAAAATGTTAATACAGTCAATAGAACTACTTTGCGTCTATGTCGTGTCATCTCTGTTACATGCTTCAGCATTCGCATCTCTCTAAGTTCTCTTCTTCTCTGTTGTCATTCACTAATTCTCTCGGACACCGCTATCATGCACCGGCTTTAGTGAGATGCAAGTGTTAATTCATCTTTAATTAAGCGAGATCCACCCTTGCCACGTTTTTTACTACTTCTAGCCCTTTTGAGTTCGGTCTGTGCGGGTTACGCGAAAGCAAATAGCCCAACATTTCGTGACGTTTCTACTTCCATAACTACGGTGAGAGGATGGCTTGAAGATGATATGCGTATTTCAAAGGACGGCATAGTACCTCTTCCTGCAGAATCTTCTGTTTGCATTATTTTGCGGCATCACGGCGATGTTTTAGGGTCTGGTATTGCAAGCGGAGAAAGTTTGCAACCATTAGTAGACGCTGCAACACTTGCTTTTAAAGAAGCAGCCGCACACAACACTTTCTCAAAACTATCTCCAGAATTGAAGAAATTTGCATGTAATTCCATTTCGATAGAATTAGAAATTGGAACAAAACCAACAGCTTTTCCGAGCAAAAATTTCACTCGATTTGCTGCTGCAATCAAAAGTGGAGTTGATGGTGTTGGGGTTCGCAAAGGAAACAATTTGGAAATTCGTCTACCTGCAATGCTACGGTTGTCGCCAGGAAGATCAGTGGAAACTGTACTCTCATCTCTCTGCATGAATGTTGGTGTACATCCCGCAGTGGCAATTTCACACCAACTTCCAACAGATAGTGATGTTACTTTGTATTCCATCAATACTCTCACAGGCGTACAAGCTGTCCACGGTGGAGAGATTCGTCAACTTATATGTGGCGATGAACTTGTTGAACAAAACGCAAAGAATTCTATTTCACTCCTCGAACTTGCAGACATACTTGCAACCCACCTCATCGCTTGCACTAGGGAGTCAGGAAGCGTCATTGGAGCATACCAACCAGAAACAGATTCTCTCTCGTCTCCACTAGCATCCCCATTTGTCCAAGCCATGGTTGCAACAGCTCTACAAGAATACGCCGCGCTTGATTCGGCGTCATTTAAAAACAACGCAAGGAACGCTGCTTTGTTCATTTTGAACGACGTCAAAGGTAGGTTTCATGCTGCCGCTTCAATTCCAAACGATGTTGCGGCAGCCATTGTCATCGCGAATAGTGGCAATTCAACTGAACCTTTTTTCAACACCTGCACTAAGCAAACAATTCAATTTGCACAAGATATTACAAATGGTACTTCTGTAGCTGAGAAGCCACACGAATTTGCAATCGTAGCACTTGCAGTAAGCAAAATCGCACAATGGAGTGAAGTCCAACATGGCACGCTTGCAGAAAAATTATGCGAACAGTGTTTAACTGAAGTTCCAGTTCAATCAAAAGTGTCAACTATTCCGTGGATTGTCGATGCAGTGCTTGAACTTCGCCAAAACGGAAGTACATTGGACACTTCTCCTCTTTACGAGCTCCTAAATCTCGTCATTGCATCCCAGATTGTAAACAACAACAACCCTACATTGCTTGGGGGGTTCCAGCTTGCAAGTCCAGATGGGCTTGTTGCAGATGCGCGAGGCGTACGGATGCTCCCCATGCTTGTTCAAATGAGTCAATTACATAGTTCAGAGGCACTACGGTCACTCGTGCTCGCAACACGGTTTGCCTCTCAGGTTACAACTCGCAAAGAACGGGCACATCGCTTCCAAAACCCAACAATGGCGATTGGTGGGGTTCGTGCATCCATGTCTGATGCAACCATGCCAACCGAAGCAACTGCAATGACGCTCATTGGTATTACAAGAGCAATTCAAATGTTTCATGGTGCTAGCAACAATCCTTGATACTTATAACTGTTGCGTGAAGAACAATGTTCAATGCCAGAAGGCAAAAACTTCACATTAAAATTCCTATTCACAGAATGGGCGTTACTCTTGAACCCAGTGACGAAGCCACGCACGGTCCCATTCTATTTTTGCCCTACGGTGGGACATTTTTGAAAGCCCATGCCCGGTACCTGGATAAATAACAAGTTGTGTAGGTACATCAAGGTAATCATGCAACGCCCTAAAAAGCGCTTTTGATTGTTCGGCGGGAACCCGCTCATCACCCGCGCCAACGTGAATAATCGTTGGTGTTGAAATATTGTCCGCCTCAAAAAGTGGTGACATTTCTCGAAGTTCATCTGCTGCAGTCCACGGAAAACCTTGAGCGTAATTTACGACATGCCCGGGTGTGTCTTCAATTGCCCATTGCATCGTTTGATCAAAGACTCCCGCACCACTGCTTGCTGCTTTAAATCTATCCGTTTTAGCGATGAGACAGTTTGTGAGATACCCTCCATTACTCCAACCGCCGACAGCAAGTTTATCTGGATCTGCAATGCCTCTCTCAATCATTGCGTCCACACCTGCAAGAATATCTTGCACCTCAATATCATTTTCTCTGCCAACTAAGTCGGTTAAGAACGTATCACCGTATCCGGTTGAACCTCGATAGTTCGGGCTCAGAATTGCCCAGCCATCCGAGGATAACAAGCCCCTTCCATACATAGAAAAAGTAAGCGCACTTGTAACAGCCGAGGTTGGTCCTCCGTGCAAATGAACATACATAGGAATCGGTTCGTCTTGGCCAATAACAAACCCATGGGGGAGTTCTAATACTCCTTCGATAGTGGTGCCATCTGTTGCCTTCCATTGAACCGTCTTGATGGTTGGTAACTTCCATTCACTGACGTGGTTGTTTGGGTTTGCAAGCAACTCAACAACATTTGGATTTTCAGATGCAAGGACAAGTGAAGTTGTATTAAATGGAGAGCCAACAAGTGCAACTAACGCACCGGTATCCTTCGAAATATTAAAATTCCAACATATCAAATTGTTTTCAATTATTGGTTTTGTTTTGCCCTGTCGACCTTTCCCGACTTCGGATATTTGGAGGAGTGGTCGAGCGGTTCCCTTCTCTGCTATGTATAACAAATCATAGGAATGTGGTCTCCACACTGGCGTAGATCCAAGAGTCACTTCATCTTTTCGAATAACTTTTTGAAGGATAGGCGAGGATTGCGCGAATGTCGCAACAAACATCTCGGCAGGAAAACCATCAAAGTCAACCATAAACACCAGTCGGGTTCCATCTGTGGACCACATTGGTGCTTCAACCCAACCGTAGGGTGATGGCGCTTCCTCGCGCCAAAGCGTGTCGTCAATCTCCTTTGTTTCTTGTGCTTCGATATCATAGATTCCTATATCCGACCATCCCTCATTTGTAATTAAGCGAGTATCAGGCGTTGTAATGATGGCAATCTGATTATCTGTTGGGGAAGGTGCAAAGTATCGAATGACTCGATCTTCATCCCAAATTTTCTTGTGCTTCCACGTTTGCAAGTTTAAAGTCCATAGTTTGGAATATTCAATAATGCCTTGTCCATATTCAACATCATCATGATCTTCGCGCAATGTTTTCCAGTCATCCTTGGCTTGAGCTTCTTCACTCGTGAGGTAATAGAGCAACGAACCATCTTCGTTTAATGTCCAATCCTCAACGCCATCCTCTATCCGAGTGACTGCCATCAACTGTGTACCATCTGGTTTCATTCGCCAAACCTGTTTTTTTCCATTTCGAGGAAGTTCATCCCCTTCGTCGCCTCGGCGAGAAGAAAAGTACAACCAAGTATCATCGCCGCCCCACTGCAATGAACCGTCATGCGACGCATCGAATGTCAACCGTAGCGGTGTTGGGTTTTCTGCATTTGTTTCAAGTATCCAAATATCTGTATTTCTTTTGTCAAGGTTTTCGTCCCAACGTCCTTCCGTCCACGCGGTATATGTTCCACTTGGAGAAATTGAGCAACTTGAAATATACGATAATGAAAAATAATCGTCTGCTGTAATCGGTGAGTTAATTTCTACGCCAAACAAACATGAAATCAATACTGAATATATAAACATATTATTTTCTTTCTTTAATCATGTCGCAAAGCAACAATTGGATCTTGCTTACTTGCAATAATCGCTGGGTAAATTCCAAATACAAGTCCCGTCCCTGCGGCAACAATAAATGAAACGATAATTGACCAGCCAGTGATTTGTGTTTCGAGACCTACACCAACATCCCCGATGCTACTAAACATGGAAAAACTTAATATCCACGGCAAGAATGATTCTAAGCCAGCAGAAATACCAACGCCAAGAGCAATCCCTAAGAGGCCTCCAACACAACTCATGCTTCCTGTCTCAATTAAGAATTGAATTGCGATATCACTCCTTGAAGCACCAACTGCACGGCGAACGCCTATCTCTCTCGTGCGTTCTACGACTGTGGCAAGCATAATATTCATGATGCCAATACCGCCTACAAGCAAGCTTATTGCAGCTATTGCTGTTAGCAAGATATTCATCGTCGCAGTCGTGCGGCGAACATTTTCAAGCAACTCCCACGGAACTATTATTTCAACATCTTGCATTTTTGGATGCCCCACTTTCATCACATTTCGTATGTGGTCCGCCATGGGAAGGACTGCATCGGTTGAAGGCGCTGTTAAATAAATTTCTGAAATTTCAACTTCTTCGCCGCTAAAGGATCCAGATTGCCTGCGAACAACAATATCCCCGAACTCAAGCTTAGCTGTTGTTAACGGAATGTGAACGTCTTTATTCAAATCGCGTCCAACCAAAGCAGAACCAGCTCCGCCCGCCAATCCAACTGGCTCAAGCACACCAATTATTTTAAAAACTCGCTGATCGATGCGGATATTCTGGCCAATGGGGTCAATCAAGGAGAAGAACATGTTTTCTATTTCTGACCCGATTACAGCAACTGGTGCCCTCCGTTCAAGATCTCCATCTACCAAGTATCGTCCTCCCGTTTTAATCCGAAGGTTCGCTGCTTCTTTTAATGTTGGTATTGTTCCAAACGTTTGGCTCGTTGTTCTAGATGCACCTTTTGATACTTCAGAACCTACGGCTTTTAACGGAATAATTGAGTCGGCTGGGATGAAGGTTTGTAGCCGTTTTAGATCCTCAGCTGCCATGCCAAACTTTGCAACAAAAGATCTTCTTTGTGAACCCACCTGTTGTGATTCCGGAGGGCGTTGTGATCGAACTATGATATTCGTTGCACCGAGCGACTGAATTGCGCGTAAGGCACTTTGTTTATTCCCTTCGCCAATAGAAACCATGACTATCACGGATGCTACTCCAAGAATAATCCCCAAACTTGTCAGTACTGACCGTAGCGCATGCAACTGCAAGCTTTTCATTCCAAGTAAAAATGTTTCAAAGGAAATATTCATTCCGGCATCAAAGGCTCCTGTGATTCCGAAGCGAATGTCTCTGGAACATCAACGTAAAATGAAGAACCAGTGCCATGAACCGAGTTGACTCCAAGAGTTGAGTGCAACAAATCGGCAAGTTCCGTGCAAATTGCAAGACCTAGACCTGTTCCAGAGTGTTCTCTTGTATGCGTTGCATCTACTTGCCTAAATTTCTCAAACACCATTTCCATCATATCTTCTGGAATGCCGGGACCGCTGTCTTCAACCTGTATTCGAATTGAAGATGGCACCCCATATTCCCGAATACGCTTCGCAGAAATAATCACTTTCGAATCGATAGGCGAAAATTTAATTGCGTTCGACAAATAGTTATATAAAATTTGTTGTAACTTCCCAGCATCTGTTTGAATAGAAGAAATGCCCTGTTCAATATTCAACTCTAAAACTATATTTTTAACTTTTGATTGAGGGCGCATAATACCAACTAACCCTTCAAGTAAATCCGCGATACTTGTTGATTCTATTGTAACTTCCATTCGACCAGATTCTATTTTTGCCATGTCAAGTAATTCGTTAATCATGTCTAACAGAGACCTGCCACTCTTCAAAATGTTTCGCAAATAACGAACTCGTTTTTCTTGATCTTTCTCTGTTTCAATTGTCATGCCCTCAAGAAGTTCTGCAAATCCAATAATGGAATTTAAAGGTGTTCGCAACTCGTGGCTGACGTTTGCAATGAATGCGTTTTTTAGTCGTCCTGATTCAAACAACCCAACATTCACTTCAGCGAGTTCTTCAACTTTTAAGTCAAGCGATTCATTCATTTTCTGCAACCGCCGGCGATCCTGTTCCATCTGGTTGAGCATCTCATTAAACGCAATTGAAAGTTCTTCAAACTCGTCTCCCGTTTGCAATGAAGACCTCGCAGTTAAATCTCCTTTGTGAACTCGTTCAGAGACCCTTCTTAGTTTTCTGACTGGCGAAAATATTAACCTTTTAAAAATAAAGTAGTACACAAGTACAGAAATAAAACTCCCTACTATCCCAGCAATAATAATGAGCGTTCTTGTGCCATCCAATTGCGTTTTCGCAAAAGTGGATTTTCTACGAATAACCAGAATTGCTTCAAGTGGATCAGAGACACTAGGAGCAATGACCCCTGATCCAAAATCAGTAATGCCCTCTTTTCGGAGTGATCCTTTTTGTGATTTTGTAATAGGCTTCGCATACTGAAAATAATTGTGTTGATCACGGTCATAAGCATCGTAAAATTCGTTCGGGCTACTATCGTTTTTTTCAAAAGCAGCAAGCGCTCGATCAACAAAGGTGTTCCCGCTTCGGTCAATTTCACTTATTTTTACAAGATGAATGTTTACGTCTTCATCTTCAAAGACTTCTGCCTTTACTTGCGAATTAACCCATACCTCTGCAAGTTGGCGAGCAACTTCAAGCTGATAATCCTGCACCACGGCTGAGGAACTCATCCAGAGCACACCGAGCAACACCGTAATAATAATAACATTTGCCGTGCCAAAAATTGCAAGGCACTTGTTCGCTAAGCTCACGCGGGATCCCATATCGCCCATGATAACAGCGGCACTGTATTGGGTCTGTGTGACGGTCTCGTATATCAAATTCACGCTAAAGGGGACACCCCTGCTCATTCGACGTGACTGTCACACCAAGCGAGTGATTTCGACGTGACTGTCACACAGAGCGAGTCCGCGAGCGACCAGTGACTGTCACTAGAAATCAAACGGTGACTGTCACTACCTCAAGAGGGTTTCGACCAGTCCCATTCTTTTGACTTATCCAGAATTGAAGCCGATTGCTTCGTGCAACGAAGGCAAATAGAGGCAATTGGCTCAACAACGCCCTGCCAAGTGGGCTCGCTTCGATGCTCAATACACATTCTGCATTTATCTTTCACAGGGATACCTTTGCCTGCAAGCACGAGTTCAGAATAGGAGACTTGTAAACAATTTCCACAAATAATGCTGCCTCTGTGACCCTCTACGCAAGGGACATCATTTGCCCACGATGTGTTTCCACAGAAATCGCAAAGAATGTCTTCTGGTTTCACGTCGTTCTCATTTATGCCTTCTCTATGCATCAATCGACCCTTACCAACGTTGTGGCGTGGAAAGGACGACCTTCTCGTTTGTATTTTCGCTCAAAATTTGTACCTACAAGTTCACCTTCCCCAGCAGAATTTGCGGGATTAAACTCTTTTTTTGTAAAAAGAGTTGTGTTCCTTGCAAAGTGTTCCTCGCACCACTCCCACAAATCGTCGTGGTCTGTCACAACATGTACGACTCCGCCTTCCTTAAGCACACTGTGAAACATTGCAAGCGTGTTGTCTTGAATCACACGACGTTTGTGGTGTCGAGTTTTTGGCCACGGATCACTAAAATACAAATGAATGGTATCTGCAACATTTTCCTTGCACCAAAAACGTAAAAACTCCGTCGCGTCCCCATGCACCATTTTCACATTTGAAATATGGTTTCTACGCAAACGATCTGCAGCGTATTTATAAAACTCAGCTGCCCATTCAAATCCAAGATAGTTCGGCTCGGTTCGTTTTTGTGCTTCCTGCAAAAGAAATGTTCCTTTGCCCGAACCGATTTCGATTTCAAAAGGGCGAGAGGCATCTTCAAACCAATTTCTAGGATCTATTTGGCCTTCGGTGCTCGGTGGAAGAGCTCGCATATCGATTCCGATATCGCCAACATCAAATGTATTTCCACGCGAAAGCCCGAAGCTCACGTAGTTACTCCCGTCGTACCTGTTGTTGCTGTAGCAGCAGCTTGAGAAGCAAAGAGTTGAGCCTCAGCGCCAGATGCACTTCCTCTCACAGACACAACGCAAGGTATACCTGTTCCGTGCCCCTTCAACTCATTTTCCCAAACTTGGGCTCCGGTCGTTGGTTCCAAGCAAAACGTATACCCTTGCACAGAAACGATAAGTCGATCACCATCAAGCAACATCGTTGGGTAGCCAGTCCCCTTTGGGGATTTCCACTCCCACTTTTTTTCGCCGTTATACCGATCAAGTGCAATAACTTGTTTATTAAACCCAACAAATACTAAGTCATTTAGTTTGTTAGTCATCTATCACCTCCACAATCCATTCAGCCATTATTGCAAGTGCTTCGGGGTCAAACGTTGTTTCAATTTGTGCGTACTCTCCAACAGAACCAGTTGTCGCTGGTTGAAACAAATGATTGAGCCCATCAAGTTCAACAATTGTAATATCTCTATTAAAAGTATCTTTCACTTCTTCAATTGCAGATAAGTTTTGAACAGAGTCCACTTGCACATCTTTTGTGCCATTCATTGCAAGAACCGGACAGTCTATTTTTGCTAAAACTGGTGCGGGATCATGAAAGAGAAAGAATTGCATCCAAGGTAAACGCATGGTCTCAAGGCCTTCATTTATTGCTTGCAAAAACAACTCCGGAGACATTTGTATTCCTTGAACTGAAAATTGTATCTTTACTAGATCAGCCATCTGTTCACGAAGTTCATCTTCACTTGCACCGGCCCCCATCATCTCGTAGAACGACATGGACGCATGAGCAACTCCTTCAACCAGCGCTTGATCTGCGCCGGTCGATTGCAAAAGCCGCGCCTGTTGTACTGGCAAAAGCTCGCAGCCTGCAACACCGGGTCCTGCAAGCATCACTACGAATGCTATTTTTGCATCATCCAGCGCCACCATTGGCCCAATAATTCCCCCTTCACTGTGGCCAATAAGACCCACTCGCCTGTTATCTATGTATGGGTGCATTCGAGCAGCACGTACCATTACTTCGACATCAGTTGCAAAATCTTCTGACGTATCATCTTTCACCTCTTTTATGTTTTCCATCACAGATCCGCCAACTCCTCGATCATCAAAACGTAATACAGCTATACCGTTGCGCGTGAGGTAATCCGCAATAACAAGAAACGGTTTATGCCCCATGAGGGATTCGTCGCGATCTTGCAAACCAGAGCCACTAATTAATACTGCACAAGGAAATGGTCCACGCCCTCGTGGAATTGTTAGTGTTCCCTGCAGCAAGTGCCCGTCTGGATGCAACGATGTTACTTCTCTTGAGTCATATGGATACGGCTCTTCGGGGTTTTGAGGCCGAACTAATTCAGCAATTGCATCCACTCGGTCGAATTGTATTTCAAAAACCAATCCTTGATGCATTTCACCAATCAACTTGGTGAATTCATCATTCTCCGTTACAACAAAAGATAATTCTGCTTGTGGGAGTTCAGCGGACAATGCTCCATGTTGTGTAAACGTTGCAGGTAATGGAATATTCTTTGCACCCTGCGATGGAACCGTAAGTAAAAGAAACGTACCTTCGTCAGTTTCAGAAACGCCTAGTGTCATCTTTAACCCGCCCATGCCTGGAATCTGAATCTCACCTGCATATAAACGGGGTTCATCTGCAGATGCGGGGAATGTAATAACAAAAAGCCAAACTATACATTGGCAAATAATTGGTTTAATCATGTCTGATCTCCTTTGAGATTATGTCGTCGCAGAACCAGCAGGCACTTCGATACGTTTTGCATCTGACCACAAATCTTCTAAATCATAGTATGCCCTGCGCTGAGGTTCAAACAGATGCAGCACAACCGTGATGAAATCAACCACAATCCATGTTGCATCTGTGTCCACACTTTTCCTAAAGGCAGGAAATGATGTTTCTTCACCTAAATCTGCTACTTCATCAGCAACAGATCTCATTTGTCTATCGCTAGTACCTGTCGCAACAAGAACAAAATCACACACTTGGCTCAAGCCCGTTACATCAAGAAGCAAGACATCTTCGCAATGTCTGTCCCTAAGCAACCGCCCCGCTTCCACAGCGAATGCTGAAGAGTCGGGGCGACTAGGTGTTTCGGAAGTAGTCGTCATTTAGAGTCCAAGTGCACCTGCAACGACTGGTCCAAAGTTCACAACAAGGCCAGCAAATACAACAGACACAATTGCAATCAATTTAATAAGAATGTTGAGAGCAGGACCTGATGTATCTTTGAACGGATCACCAACTGTGTCACCAACAACGCTTGCTTTGTGCGCGTCAGAACCCTTACCACCGTGTTTACCCGATTCAATGTACTTCTTAGCGTTGTCCCATGCACCGCCTGCGTTTGCCATGTAAATCGCAACTGCAAAACCAGATGTAAGTCCACCAACAAGCAAGCCCATTACGCCACCAACTCCAAGCAATAGTCCAACGATAATCGGCACCGAGATAGCAAGAATAGCTGGAAACACCATTTCTTTTTGTGCACTTGCAGTTGAGATGTTTACACATTCGCCGTAGTCGGGGAATTGGTGCCCATTGACTTCGACCTTCTTTGGCCAGTTCATTGGGTCTTCAATTTCTTCGTCGCTCATGCCATTTTTCTTAAATGCGTCTTTCATAATCGCAAACTGACGACGACACTCATTCATCATTTGGTAAGCCGCACGACCAACAGCGTTCATCGTCAGTGCACAGAAAACAAAGGCAAGCATAACACCAAGGAAAATACCACCTAGAACTTTAGGATTCATAATCGTAACATCGTAGAAGTTAAGAAGTTGTTTAATTTCTGCCTTGTGTGATGGAACAAGATCAAACTCCATGTCACCAAGTGCAACATGGTGACTATTTTCGCTATTGCTCCAGTTGAAGTCAGCTGCTAACACTTCTCTAGCATTATTGAGTTCTTCAAAATTCGCCTTGGTTCTATCAGATGCGTCCATGAGACCACCAAATGTTTCGCCATTGCTATTTGCAACAAACTCTCCGTTGCCAAGATAGGCAATGGTGTTTATCGAATCCTCGACCATAGCAATATCATTTGTGATTTTCTTATCCAAACTTGTTTGAACGACTGATACGTACGCTGCGAGTAAAGCAAGTGCCGTCAAAGCGGCAGAGCCAATCGCAAAACCTTTGCCTGTTGCAGCCGTTGTGTTACCAAGCGAGTCAAGCATATCTGTTCGTTCCCGAACGATCGGTGGCTGACCAGTCATTTCAGCGTTGCCGCCGGCGTTGTCTGCGATTGGACCATACGCATCTGTTGCAAGCGTAATGCCAAGCGTACTCAACATACCAACCGCTGCGATACCAACACCATACAAACCAAGGAGGAAGTTTTCATTGCCACCTGCAAAACTAAAGGAGGCAATAATGGCAACAACAATGACAATCAATGGTGCCCATGTTGAAATCATGCCTTCAGCGATACCGGCAATAATAACCGTTGCAGCACCTGTTTCTGTTTGTTCAGCAATACGTTGTGTTGGAGGGTGTTCGTACGAAGTGTAATACTCTGTTGCGTACGCAATAATGAGACCAGATGCAAGGCCAGTAATAATTGAAAGCCATGGACCCGCCCACCAGATATCTGTGCCGTTAAAGAGGAAGTAGAACAAACCTCCGCAAAGAATTGCGACAAGGAACGATGCTACATACACACCCTTGTGAAGACCTTTAAGGAGTTCACTGAAAGATGCGTTTTCTTTTGCACGAACAACAAAGACGCCAACGAGTGAACAGAAAATCCCAAGCCCCGCAAGAGCCATTGGTGCAATTGCAAGCCGCATACCTAAGTCAGTGTTCTGCAAACTCATTGCAGCTGCGGCACCAAGTGCCATCGTTGCAAGAATTGAACCATAATAACTTTCGTAAAGGTCTGCACCCATGCCTGCAACGTCGCCAACATTGTCACCAACGTTGTCTGCAATAGTCGCTGGGTTGCGAGGATCATCTTCAGGAATACCTGCTTCTACTTTACCAACAAGGTCAGCACCAACATCGGCTGCCTTTGTGTATACACCGCCACCAACCCGAGCAAACAATGCTTGTGTCGAAGCACCCATGCCGAAAGTCAACATGATGGAAGTAATTTCTACAAGTTCCTTGCCTGGCATAACCTTGTTCCAAAGATAGAACCAAACTGAAGTATCAAGTAAGGCAAAGCCAACAACGACGAGACCCATGACAGCACCTGATCGAAAGGCAACTTTCAAGCCGTCATTAAGTGATTTTTTAACAGCCCATGTTGTTCTTGCTGAAGCATTGGTTGCCATCTTCATACCAAACCAACCACAAAGACCAGAGAACAAACCAGCGATTGGTACACCAACTGCTGACCAGACTGGTTGAATGTCTGCGAAACCTAGCAGGGCCAAAATTGCGACAAGCACAATAAAGACTACAAACACCACTTTATATTGACGTTTGAGATATGCCATTGCACCTGCACGAACGTGCTCAGCAATTTCAATCATTTCTGGTTCGCCTTCGCTTTGTGCCATCACGCCTCGGCTAAAGACAAATGCCATAATGAGAGCGACAATTGCACCAACAGGTGCAAGGTAGTAGAGCATCCAAGGGTCGGACGCTGTTGTTTCTTGAGCAAGCATGAGAAGGTTCATTGTTGTGTGTCTCCAATATGCGAATGGTTCCTCGCCATTCGTTTATTCTGCCTTGTGCGATGACCGTGCATCGCTTCATGAGTTAATACATCGGAAGTCACGACTTCTGCCGCGATAATTCGCCGATGTGCTTAGTTTTAGTTAGTATTCAAGAGCGTGTTCGCTGTTGTGGGAAATGAAGTTCACGATAACGTCGTGACTCTTCTTTTCGACGCGCTCGGCGCTTCCGTTCGGATGGTTTTTCGAAGTACTGACGCTTCTTAACATCCTTGATGAGGTTTTCTTTTTCACAAAGTTTTTTGAACCGACGGAGCATTTGCCCTGCGGATTCATTTTGTCTTGCTTTAATGCGAATTGCCATATATTTGATTACCTTTTCTGCTAAAAACAGTATTGAGCCACGTATTAGAACGCATTCTTGGGTTCATTGCAAGGGGTATTGCAAATATACATAACCCGTTGTTTGACACGCG
>Ga0257122_1001418_pt1 | contig 16930 bp, 24 predicted proteins | sample SI106_120metaG_FD_190146 | JGI IMG/M metagenome (GOLD analysis project Ga0257122, IMG submission 190146) | Marine microbial communities from Saanich Inlet, British Columbia, Canada - SI106_120 | ecosystem: Environmental > Aquatic > Marine > Inlet | place: Canada: British Columbia | collected... | reverse complement strand
AGTCATTGATAAAATGCACTGCTTCGATATTGAAGTAGTTTAAGAAGGAATGCGTATACCGTTCTTTGCGATCATGTGTAGTAAGGACTCCACATTTCCCTTTCTCGTATTGAGTATAACACCTACGTTCGTTTCGACACATATGCGCCATCTAAAAAGGTGTTAGTCGTTGTATATTAAATTTGATAAAGAAGAAAAAAGAAACTTACGTGTGCGGCTTCTAGCCCGAGGTTGGATTCGAAGAAATTAATTATCCATGCGTTACGGAGCCTTGGATGCCCGCGAATTGCGCGGATGTGACCTAACAGTAAATGCTCTATCTGATCATGATTTTTCGTGGGATACGTTTCAAATCCGGTAAAGATAAGGTTGTTCAGTTCCATTACCATTGTCACAATAGCTAACTGAGAATCTCCACCTCCGTTGGGATCTACTCCGAGAAAAACGTACGGAGCGTCGTTCTTCATCTGCCATGGTTCTTTCGCCAATAGTTTCTCCACCATTCCTTGAGAAAACACGCTAGCAGCGTCGTTTGTGATTTGCCCCATTGATTCACGTGCAAGAATGTCCTTCCTATCTCCGTAAATGGCTTTTACCATGTCCTGTTAAAAATTTTAAAAATGTTAGTAATTTATTAAGTTGAATTTGAAGACGATAGATACTTACAAACTTAGCCGCGCTCTTCCAGGGAGGTACGATAGACGACATGTGAGTACAGTCGGCGGCTTTACCTAATTTTATACACTTTTCACAACTCATTCCTATCCTTAGCTGATTGAACAGCGGGAGTCCGTCACCGCCTTTCAAATCGAACATTTCACTATAGAAATTCATGCCATCGAGGGGCGTGGATATAGCGATCAATGCTGTTGTGTCCATCTCTAACAGGGGGACTATCACTTCGAAAAAGACGTCTAGCGCCATAAACGCTGCCTCTTCCATATAAACGACGTCCCCACCGCAACCACGTAAGGTTTTGGCACAGGATGGGTAAGAATGAACTTTTCTTACGTCGAGAGGATCTGGTCCCTGGACAAGCATGGTTTCACCGTTGCACTTGAGGAACATATCGGCGTGTTCGCCCGACTTAATCATGTCTCGTATCAGCTCTAAGAGCTTCTGACTAGCTCTCCGCCCGGTTGAAAAGATGCACTGTTCAGAATGTGGTACAGTCATCACGTAGGCTGCCACAAACATTGCGACACTGGTACTTTTACCAAAGCGGCGGGGAGTGAGGCACAACACTTGCTGCTTGAGATTCGTAAACCCATTCATCTTCATTATATTGTCGATATCGATGTCCGGATCATTGCGATATAAATGCATACAAGTCGCCTGGAGGAAATTGCGGTGGAATAATTTTTGCATCTTCGACCTTTCCCAGTTCTTGTATGTCTTCGGGACGTAATCCAGTAGTTGTTTTAGTTTCAGCATGAGTTTATCCCCCTGAGCAGACTGTTTCTTTTTGGTACCCACCGTGATAGCACCGATGCAAGTTTGCGGTTGTCGGCACTCTAGTGCAATAAGCTTTTCTTCTTCGTAAAACGCGTATGCTGCCGCAATGTAAGATCGAAATGATAGTGGTCTTGCGTCTAGCTTGTGCTTGACTCGTTTTCGGGGTTCATCGTCTACCTCGTCGAATGTTCGCTTCTCGCTCATTTTCTGGTATATAAATAACTATATATACTAACAAATGCAATACCCCCGATTTTTTATTCGAACCTCGATTGGTTTACGCCAAATCGTAGCCTGTGAACGCAAGACGTGCATGTGTTATCATGCTATGGACATAAGTCCAAATAGAAAGTTGCACATGACGTTGCCTCTGGAAGACTGGATAGAGTATTTAAAATGCAATACGAGTCAAACCCCTGTTGAAAAGGACCCTATAAATAAGTAAACGGAGGATACATAATGTCAGTAGTACGTCAGGATCCAGACCTTATTGACGCGTTTAATGAACTGGAAGCAAAGGTATTGTGTCTCCAGGAAGAACAGAAAACTCTCCGAAGAAGACTTATAGTATTAGAGAAAATAGCAAAAAAGCACGGCGTCAATATTGACAATGTAGAAACTTTAGACGTGGACACTTGTAGGATAGTATAAATAGTAATTATGTACATAAAAATGGAGATTTATTTCGAACGTCATGTTGATGGTGATACAGTACCACTGATTAAGGCTTCTGAATCCCGACGCAAAATGTTACAGAACGAGACGTTGGAGCATGGGGTTGAATATTACAATAGACTGAAAACAATTATCAAAGAGAAAAATCCGCTCCACGAAACACCGCTCTTCGTATGGGGTGAGCATTGTAGTTCCTGTTGGAAGTTTGAACAGTTGCATGTGTTGTCACGCCTGGCAAAATGGTCATGGGGGTTGGCAAAGGAAAAGCAACCCATAGAGGCAAAGACTTACTACCAATCCGCCGTTTCATATTGCATGCAATCGATCGAAATATTGGACGGATACAAGTGGATCGACAGCGACATTGTTTCGGCTCAAATTATGCAATTGCGGTATCAACTTGCTACAGCTCTCACGTACGCTAGTGAATACTACTACAACATGTATACATTTAAAGAAAACTTGCCAGCCATTAAAAAATCGTATCAAATGTTGGAGCTTGCGAAAGCGTTGTGGAAGAAAGATTTACCGATGTACGACACGATTGATATGAAGAAAGCACTATGTTTGCGCCAGTTGGCTCATACCTTAGACGACGACAAATGTGGAGAACGTGTAGCTCTGCTTCAGATTGCAAACGAATTACATAGTGATGAAAAGATTTTACAGGACATGAATTTGTGGAAACAGCAGAACGATTCGGTGTATTTCAATAAAGTGGAAACCGACCATTCTATTTCTTTGATTTCTCTTGAAGATTCTTTTCAAAATCTTTTGCAAATTTCCTCGCAAGCTGAAGGTACAAGTTAGCGTCCGGCACATCGTAGTTTTGAGCTAGATATATCCCGATTCCAATACCTAAAAGAACGCGTAGCATTTGCTAAACATGTAGAGTAATTTATAGTTAAAACAATTTTTTTCGTGTATTTTCTGATTTTTTAATTATCAATATGTCCGCGTGCCCTATATGCTACATCGAGACGTATAGTATATTCACCAACGTTTGCAATCATTCCTGGTGCAAATCCTGTCACAATAGAATGCTCAATATAAAGCATACTACGTGTCCTTTGTGTAGAGAAGATATTATTTTACCTACAAAGTATCGTTCGCGACACAACTTCTACATTGATTGGTTGCTCAGCGGAGGAGAACCGGTCATGCGTTGGAGACCCAAGAGGTACCGCAGAGGGTATTTTAACCAGTATAAATATTAAGATATGCTAGAGAAATATGAGGTATTTCATGTATAGTTTTGGTACCTGTTTGACCATAGCGTCCATAATTTTATTTATTTTTATACCTAGGGATAGGCGGTTTGATCTGTCGTTTTTCTTGTTATGGACCCTCGTCTCCATAAGCTTACTGTATGACCTTAGAAGTGAATATTACAGGAGAGATAGGATTCATAGGAACTTGAATACCAGAAGCAAAAGCATGATTATTGCATAATTCGTTATATATACAAGGTGTCTTAATCAATATGGGGTGCAAAGTATCGATACAAGTTCATCCACTCCCACCCCCATCCAATAATCCACAAGATCCACAGGTACCACCGGATCCACCGGATAAGGACCCTGAGGAGCCCAAAACGCCGGACGAGTGGGTAGACATCTATGGTCCGGATTATAAAACAGAAATTGAGGTATAAAGGTAACATATTTGTCACATAAATGGGAAATACAATTACAATGAATATCGGAAACAGTGGTGCGGTTTTACCAATGTCTGACGCGTCCGGTGGTGGAACAAACGTAAGCGTCGGAGCACCTCCAGAAGAAGAGGAGGAAGAAGTCGGTTGTTTGGAGAAATTGGGGTGTATGTTGTGCGGCGGTTGAGTATAAATATAAAATGTAAATAAAGAAATGTCGTTCACTGTATCGTTTACTGAAGACGATGAAGATTACCGTGTAAATTTAGAACCTTTAGTAATGAGTAACTTTGCCAGTCACATGATGCAAGCTGTTTCAGGTAACAATACGATGCGTAGCGCGGTGGTACGAAACGAGAGCCCGGATGTTTTGTCGAGGATGTTGGACGGAATGTTTCGACCGGCGTCCCACGGGGTAAAAGTACCAACATTCAAGTGTGAGGCTGATCTCGGGGACTGTTCCATCTGTTTTGACACTATTCGCAAAGGTCAAATGATGTGCAGGTTACCATGTAAGAATGAGGTGAGTCATGCGTTCCATAAAAAATGTATAGAACCATGGTTGAAAACGAACAACACCTGTCCGAACTGTAGGAGTAAAATAAGATAAATTCATTGTATTTAAATAGTTTTATTTTTATTTAAAATGACCACTGTGACGCCAAAGTGTCCGGTTTGTCAAAACCGTTATTCTACCTCTGTGAAACCGATGACGATGCATCCATGCAATCATGGATGTTGCGAAGACTGTATTATAGCTTACCGAGAAAATAGCCAGGAAGACATAAAGTGCCCCATTTGTAGGGAGGTCGTCATTGAAGAGAAGCCCAATTATGATCTGATAGAGATGCTACCAGATCCACGCAATCAAGGCTACTGGGGCAAGAAGTTAATGGAATGCTACGATCGCACGGGCGTGACTGTGTACATACACGAGGAAGTAGAGTTGTTTGCAAAGCCGATTTTATCACGTGTTGCGAACCATAGTCAATTGCAAAAGATGAAAAAGCCATGGACACAGGAGGACAGGAAATTATTGTCCACCATAAAGGATAACTTCCGTGAATGTATTATTTTTTCCGAATGTAACTTTGACCAATCCACCAAATGGTTACAAGTAATGGACTTTCCAAAACCTATAGAAAACTATCTAATGTCTCAAATCATGACCCTGTTCGAAATGAAAGATTTTCTCGCTCCCATGGAAGCCGAATGGCTGCTTGAATTAATACCATCGACAGTATAAATATGCACTTGTCCTTAATAAACCATGCACGCAAACCCTTGGCTTCTAATAAACCTATGTACCTGCTGTATTATGACCACTAGCGTTGTATCTAAGTTGATCACGTTCTCACTGCTCAAAGACGATAACTACGAGGAAGACTTCGATAGAAACGTTAAGGCATTCACACCCTTTGCATTGTTAGAGCTCGTTTCGGCGTTCGTGTTCTCCATTACGGTAAATGAAGGGGTACTCCCACTAGTTATACTCGCCATGTGCTGGTTTGTTAGCGGCATTGCTATCTTTTTCAATTACAAAATCGCGTACGAAGGTTCCACGGTGGACAATGAAACCTTTTTACTCCGTGCCAATGTCTTGCGCCTGGTCCTGTGGCTGGTCCGTTTTGTGGTCTTATTTGTAATCGCCCTATAAATATATATATTACTTTTATCAAATGTCTGTCCATCGTGCTAATACGACTAAATCTACTATCGCCGACTCTATTATTGACGAGATGAACGACGAGTACAACCCTGATATGGAGGTGTCGTTTCGTGGGTATAAGCATGGAGGGAAAGGTTTTCGATTACAGGTCTTGAACGTCGAAACTATTACAGATTATACACTGTCACTATGGAAGACCATTATAGCCTCAAAAGGATTGACCTCTGAGATTAACACGAACATGGTGAACGGCAAGATTGATATAGACTGTCGAGTACAGCCTGTCACACGCAAGTGTCCTTTGGGGCGAACTTTTTATAGTTTAGTGTATTTAAGTATATTTGTCGGCTCATTATATACACTATGGCATCGCCAATGAGCAAGATTGGAATCACCATGAAACGACACAAAGGATTGTCCGACCAAGACAGTAGATTCGTAGAGGAAGTATGTAAGGTTGTCAGTAGTCTGGATGGTGCATCCAGTATGAAGTTGAAGATAGTATCACGTTTCCCTACTAAGTTTTCATTGACTGTACTGAACCCTCCGGTCATGACCCTTGACGACGTGAATCAAATTAGCATGATGAACGACCGTATCTTAAGCATATCGGTGGACCTGAACGATTCAGCGCTAACCATCGAAGCAAGCAAGTACAGAGAAGACATAAAGCGCAAGCGGAAACGCGTGGCGTACGACGAGTACGACATCCCAGATGACTACGATTTCTCCATGGTCGATAAGATGGACGACAAGCATGTCCGTGGAATACTACGAAACCTACTCGGAATGACATCGATGGAGTTTTCAAGTACAATCAAACCGGATGCGGAGTCGTATACGTTGGATATAGAGGACATAGAGACCCTGAACGTAATGTATATCATAGAAGTTGTGGAGAAGTATAGGGCGTTTGTTACAAGTACAGTGTTTAATTTTGCGAAGAAAAAAATGGTAATGAAGGTTCGGAGGAATGACACTCCAATCCAGCAAATACGCGTCAGAAAGAAGCTAAAACTCATTCGATAGGAGGTACGCCCAGTCCTGGTCGCTCAAGTCACACTTCTCCCCCTTCCACTTATTATTAATATAATTCAATATAGGCACATCGGGCGCACTGCTCGCATCGTCCCGATTTGTTTTGGGCATTATAACAGCCAATTTATGCTTTACCGCTAGTTCCATCCCTTTCTTTATTCTAGATACGAGACCACGACTGCTCTGCTTCCATTCCTTCTTCAGCTCCTTCGATTTAACAGAGGGCTTCAGCCGAAGTATCAACACAGGGTTCCATGATCCAGCAGCTCTCTTGGTGATTCTAGGTCCCCCTGGTTCGATACCGTTGTGCTGATTCAAGCGCTTCAAAAAGTTCTCCGTGCATCCAATGTACGTATGGGTCTTTATATCTTGACGATGATGACAGATCAGGTACAAATACAGTGGCATTTCCATATGTGATATAATATATATATACTTTATGTGGCGTACATCCAATTAAGCAATACGTACTTACTATCATCCGTCTCGCATGGTTTAAGATATATGTAAAGCATCTTTACCGGAGGATTTCCATCGACGACGAATCGTAAAGTGTCTTTTGTTCCAGCGTCCGCTATGGACATGTCGCTGCCCAAATCTTCCTTCACCATATTTATAATTTCATCGCGATCCACCGGTATCTCATCGTAATAGAGGGGAACTAACATGAGTCGCACGCGTTGGACGACCGGCATCGTGTTGCATATCGGTGGGAGGTCTATTCCATCGACCGTTTTGCCCATTTCGATTGCATCGAAGGGATTCTCTTCCACTTTTGGCGCTAAATATTTAAGAGATAGGTTTTTGGATGATTTACGTGGCGTTTTTCGAGATGGTCCACGCGCTGAGCGACGCGCCGATGATTCGCCTAGCTGTTTCAGCAACGAACGTACCTGGTTCCGTTGTTCCTCCGATAGGGGTTTAGGCTTTTCACTCATGTTAAAAGTAAACATAAATATATTTATACAGTACAATTAAAAACTGGCTTTCCGAGTCGAACGTTCACCTCATTATGAAATCCACACAACCATGGTTCTGACATCTCAACTCTATGCGTTCCAAGATATTCCTTTAGGTGACTTCGACACTCTTTGCAAGGGTACAACACACTAAGCGTGTGCATCATCGTGCGAAAGGCGTGTTCATATTCGTCGTCACCATGTTTTACTATTTCGTGAAGCAGGTACCACGTGGATGTACCTAGTTTTTCACGGTCTAAATCTTCACATTCGCAATTACAAGTTTCAAACTGACCATGTACGGGTACCCAACCAATTAGTAAAAGTATCAGTACGTAACGAATCATAATAAATGTATGCATGAAGGTATTTATACGTGGATATAAATACATAAATATGGACAATTTACTCCTTTACCATGATTTGGAGTCGGGTATAAATATACCTCCGAGTATTGTAAATGAGTCTAAAACAGATTTTCCGGAATAAAACGAACGGAAGAAAGGTACTACGAGCCATGATAACGTCGAGACAAGAAGGTGAAAAGTTCAGAGACGAAACGCTATTGGAACTACTCACCTATCATCCAGAAGCAGAAGAAAAGGGCGTTTTGCATCCGTCCGATGTCGAATACCTCGTCGTACGACCTCACGCTATGTATAAAACCCCTACTCTATACTTTAAATCCAAAAAAAATACAGAGGAGGATGACATATCAGGTAAAAACTGTGTCTTTAATCTGTTCAACGGTTACAAGCCGCCCAATGAGCGTTCGAAGTTGACACGTGCTTTCCGCGGAGCTATCTTTGACGGTGCACGACAGCAGTTCCTCTTCGACAATGCCGTACGCATGGATGACGGTAAGTACGTTGGCGTTTGTGCGAACTGTAAGAACAACGGCGGTGCGGTGGATCACTACCCTACACCATTTGTCCAGCTTATGAATGAGTTTCTAGACAGAAACACGGTAGATGTGGAGTACAATGGACACGATTGGGAAGTAGACGATCCAGTGAAGAAAAAGGAGTGGGTCGATTACCACGATAGTAAAGCTTCGTTTAGAATCTTATGTCAACATTGTAATAGCAAATTCGGTACATATAATTATAAACCTTAGTATTTTAATCGCTGAGTATTGAAGATTTTGGAGATTGCCATAGTCCCCTCAGCCTTCATCTTAAAGTAGCTAAATAGCTTGTACCTTTTTAAATCATCTTCGTACACCATAGTCTCCATTTCCTTTTTCCAATACGCTTTGTCGAGTGGCGTTTCTAAACCGTAGTCAGACTCTACAAACCACTGTTTACATAATGCTCCCATCACTACCGGAATAATATCATACAACTCTGCCTTTATGTCGGCGTCGGCTAGTGTTTTACTGTAGTCACCGTCGTAGGACAATGTGACTTCAGCCTGTGTCGCTCTATCTTCTTGTTTCGGAATAATACGCTCGTACTTTATTAGCTTCCTTGACCTCCAATAGAAAAATTCACGGATTCCAATGTGGTATGTTTGCCATTCCCGTGTTCGAAACTGTCTTACCCACCTTTCGTCAATGTTAGGGTTGAACTTGAACAGTACGGATATCTTGAGCACCCGCGTATCACCTGGCATGTCTTTTTCCAACGATATCTCTTCCACGTACACAGCGCATCCCGCCTTGTAATCGGTAGCTGGTTTAAATTCGAATATTTTCCATAGTATTTCGTCGGGTAGCATTTGACATGCGATACTTAAAATATTATAGTGAAAATATCCAAATACATGTATATAGATATATTTAAAATTTATAAATGACCAAACGCGTCCGGTTTAAGGATGGGTTACAAGATTCGTTAGAAAGATATAGCGAAGAGATAAAACAGCTCGAATTAAATACCATACGCCTCAGTTTTCTAGAACATAATATGAACCGAGACATGTTTTGTAGAACACTGTTAAACAAGACCGTAGACACATTGTACAGAATACAAGGCATTTTAGTAACGAATCGTAGCTTGTTGTACGACTTTATCATTCGTTTGCACGCTATTAAATTACATTTACATAAGCTGTTGAAGGATGAGTACAATTTCAATCTGGACATAAAGAACATCGACAAGTGGACCAAGATCAGGACCGATTTCATTTCGGAGAAGATTTTGCTTTTCGAAACGCCTCCATGTCCTCCTCTATCAGGTCAATGTGATGATGTACAGAAAGAATGAAATTTGGCACAATCTTCCCAAACGTGTCCGTTTTCATGGATTCCAGAATCCCGTTCAAGGATTCCGCGACTTCACTGTCTCTAGAAGGAGCACACAGACGCTTCAGCCAACTATAGACGTAGGTGACCAGCTTGTATAGGTCTTCACCTTTGTATGTATCGCTCTCTAACTGTTGACGGAAAAGCACGGGGTCTAGATGCTCCGCTATCTCGTCGTGGACGTCTGTTCGCCTAGGTACTAGTTTGCATAATCGAATGACTATTTCACGATGTAATTTAATTATCCATTCATAGTTTTTATTGTTCAAATTCGTTTCCAGAAGATCTCTGTATGCTTTGTAATACGTCTCTTTTATTTGAGCTTTGTGAGCCATGTGACTAAACTAAACTATGTTTATATATAAGTAATTGCATGTATCCATAAAGATGCGCATATATGTATATATCTTTCTTCTATTAGCCATTTCCACCCAGGCGTGTACATACGTGGGCACCGATATTGACACGGCGTTAACCTACGCGATTGATGCTACTAGGATTGACATGGATGGAGACGGTCAGAAGGATCTTGTCGTTGCCTCAGAGGATAAAATCACATGGTACAAGAACGATGGCAGTGGATTCGGCTCCAGTAACACACTAGCTACCGACCAGTACACTTATCACATATCTGCCGTGGATTTGGACAAGGATAATGATCTTGACATTCTCGTAGTGACCGATAGCGACGTAGCTTGGTATAAAAACGACAACGGATTCACGCGCAACACGATTGCTAACATTCAGGCTTCGGATCCATTCGCCGATGTAGCCGTAGGAGATCTCGATGGAGATGGAGATTTGGACGTTGTAGTGGTGGGTAACAACGTGTGGATATGTACCAATGACGGCTCGAATGGGTTCACCAACGCGGTAAAATTTGGCGGCACTCCGTCGTCGGTTGTACTGACCGATTTCGATGGTGACACACACCTAGACATTATCGTGGCTTACGAAGGAAATGATGAGGTCGCGTGGTACAAAAACAGCGGTACTGGCACGTTTGGTTCAAAAACGCAAATTTTTACCGCCAGTCAGCCCTACAAAATTGTGTTGGCAGACATAGACAACGATGCGGACCTGGATTTCGTAGTAGCTTTAAAGGGTTCCAACACGGTCGCATGGTATGAAAATGACAATGGTTACACTCAGCGCACTATTTCCAGTACGGTGCTAGGAGCAACTACCGTAGTTGCCACAGACATCGACAACGACGGTCACATAGATGTAGCAGCGCTTTCTTACAACGACAAAGAGATCGTGTGGTTCAAAAACAATGGAGACTCTACGTTTGGAACCGAAACATTCATTGCAACCGGAGACGGGCGTGGATACAACCTTCTGGTAGATGGAGATACCTTCATAGCGCCGTACAAATACACGTACTCCACCAGTAATGCAGATGTCATGATGTATTCATGTGTCAATCAGTGCACCTGCTCCAACGGTGTCACCGGGACGTGTACCACACATGGTGCTGAAATTTGCGTGTCTTGTGACGCACTGTTTCATTTGGATAACAATACGTGTGTCGCCAACACCTGTACATGCTCCAACGGTGTTTTAGGCACATGTAACACGCACAATACCGAAACATGTGCGTCCTGTAACTCTGGATTTCACCTGGACAATGGCGCGTTAACAACGTGTGCTGCCAACGTCTGTACATGCTCCAACGGTGTTTTAGGCACGTGTGTTACGCATAACACCGAAACGTGTGCGTCCTGTAACGCTGGATTTCACTTGGACAATGGCGCGTGTGTTGCTAATGTCTGTACATGTCCAAACGGTGTTCTAGGCACATGTGTTACACACGGCACAGAAACATGTGCGTCCTGTAACGCTGGATTTCACCCGGACAATGGGTGCAAAGCTAATGTTTGTACGTGTGGGAATGGTACGGTGGGTACGTGTAACACGCACAATACCGAAGCTTGTGGGTCTTGTAACGCACTATTTCATTTGGATAATGGGTGTGAAGACAATGTATGTACATGTTCCAACGGTATTGTAGACGCACCGCATGGGTGCACCACGCACGACACAGAAACATGTGCATCGTGCAATGATGGGTTTCAATTGAATAACCAAACATGTGAAGTAATTCCCGAACCGGAACCGGAACCGGAGGCATCCGAATTCCCGTGGTTGATTGTTGGGATTAGTGCGGGCGGTGTCCTTGTTGTAGTAGGTATAGTTTTGGCTGTGGTGTGTTCCAATAATGGTTACACGCAATTGCGAGAATCACGTTTTTAGTGAAATAGAGTATATCTAAGGTTTATGTTTAATTATAATGTTTTTATTGTACCTTTTGTATCTATTAATTGGTACGACAATGGCTACTTGTCCAAGTGGTCAGTCGTCAGTAAACGGCGCGTGTACAGACAATATATGTACCTGTACAGGCGGAGATCCTGTCATCGGTAATACTTATGGCTTAATATGTCCTTCTACTGGTACAGAATACTGTCTCATGTGCGACTTTCCATATCAAATGAATGCACAAGGCACGTGTGACCCACCCCCTTGTCAATGCCCGAATGGTACGCCAGGTACAGGCTGTACACAAAATATGCAAACAAAATGCGCTTCCTGTTTGCCGGGGTACGATTTAATAAACGACGCTTGCGTGCCAAAACCATGCGTATGCGGCAATGGAACGGTCGCAACACCATGTAGTACACCTGGGAACCAGCAATGTGCTTCATGTGATTCAGGGTATTTCAGTCAGCCTCTTGGACCAGGACAAAGCCGATGTGATCCAAACGTTTGCTCATGCATTGGTGGGACGGAGGCGATTGGACCATCCTGTCCAGTTGCAAATTCTCAAATCTGTGCTTCGTGCGATCCCGGACATACACTAGACAATAAATTATGTCAGTTGAACCAATGCACATGTGCAAACGGCAAAGGAACAGAAGGAACCGCGTGTGCTATAACTGGTACACCGCATTGTTTTAGCTGTGACGACTTCTTCCGTTTGGACAATCAAACTTGCGCCGCAAACGTATGTACATGTGCCGATGGAACGCTCGATACTTCGTGTATCACACATAATACAGAGCAGTGTGCTTCGTGCGATGCCCTCTTCCATTTGGACAATCAAACTTGCACCGCAAACGTATGTACATGTTCCAACGGAAACGTGGCAACTTGTAATACCCATGACACAGAGGTATGTGCCTCCTGCAGCGCTCAATTCCATTTGGAGAATCAAACTTGTGTCGCAAACGTATGTACATGTGCGAATGGAAACGTGGGAACTTGCAACACACACAACGCTGAGGTATGTGCCTCCTGTGACGCTCTATTCCATTTGGAGAATGACGAATGCAAAGCCAATGTATGCACCTGTGCGAATGGAAACTTAGGAACTTGCAATACACATAATACGGAGACATGTGCATCCTGTGACGCTCTATTCCATCTGGAGAACGGCGAATGCAAAGCCAATGTATGTACATGTGCCAACGGAAACGCGGACACGACATGCAATACCCACAATAGTGAGTGGTGTGCTTCTTGTAACGCCGGTTTCCATGGTCCACTATGTGACCAGAACATTTGTTCTTGTACCAATGGTTCGCCAGACAGCACCTGTACAGTGCACAACAGTCGGCAGTGTGCCACATGTGACGCCCTCTTCCATCTTGACAATCAAGCATGCGTAGTCAATGTCTGTACATGCGCCAATGGAAACGCGGACACGTCATGCAATACGCACGACAGTGAACAGTGTGTAAATTGTAACGCCGGTTTCCACGGTACACTATGTGAACAGAACATATGCAACTGTCCCAACGGTGCGGTAACAGACGACTGTGTCGTACACAACAGCGAATCATGTAAATCATGCGCCAAGCATTACCACAATGCGGGCTCCGACTGTTTGAAAAATACTTGTTCTTGCTCCAATGGTGAGGTGGCAGAAAATTGTGAAGCGGACGGTAAGGAGACATGTTTGTCGTGCGATGGTGGGTATTTTTTAATAGATCTATACTGTGCGAAAGAGGAACAATCGTACGCGTGGATATTTATTTTATTGGCTCTTGCAATAGTAGGAGCAATCGTTGGAATTGTCTTTGTTGTCATTGGTCAGAAGCGACGCCCAAGACAAGAGTATAACACGTTAAGCGCTACGCTTGAACCGGCGGAACCGGAGCTTACAGCAGTAAAAGTAAACCTATATATATAAAATATTTATTTTTAAAATGAGAGACGAACTTGTACAAATACTTAATCGCTTCGGTATTCTGTTTGTATGGATCGGTGTATGGAATTTACTATCCATTATTGTACAAAAAGACATTCTCTACAATATTATATTAGCTACCCTTGGCTTCACGATGTGTATCTTAACCAACGAATTTAGTCTCGACAAGCCGCTAAAATACATTGAACTCAGAGAGGTCAAAGCTTCAGAGCCGGAGCTTTAATAATATTATTAATAGTACTATTAGGGTCCAGACGTTGCAACATCTTCAATGGAGTAAACTCTTCCAGTTCGATATCGTACATGATGTACGTGTACCAATAATGGAAAATTTGACTTTGAGCAATTTCAAATCGCGCATCTATCCCATCTGGAAATTGCATCTTCAATTCCATAATTCGATTCGTATCCAACTGTTTGTAGTATCCGGCACATATGTCGGTACAAATTTGGTGAAGAAACATTACAATGGAAGTATCGCCTCTCGTTTGTGCTCCTACGTACAACGACAACAAAAGGGTGCACAAATCATGAGAATGGTTTTGACACTTGCGAATTGAGTCGTCCGTACACTGGTCCCAACCAAAGCCACCGCGAAAGGCTTGAAGACTGCTGTTCGTCTGAGGGATAGAGAAACAAGAGAACCCAAAGTCAATAATGTACGCCTTGTTCTTCTCTTTGCAATACATCACATTGTCCGAATGGAAATCACGGTGCGAGAAACTAAATTTGAGCTGGAGCTTGTACAGACCTTTGCACAAGGTAATAAGCGCTGGTTCTAACTCAGAAACCGTCCGTATTGCATTAAACGTAGACCCGTGAATCTTTTCCTGAACCAACAAAATATCATTGCGCTCCAAAGCCTTACCTTTACTATTATTCAGTATCGCATCTCGTTGATATGTTCTATTAAACGTCTTTACTACAGCGCGCTTCTTGCCTAGTACGATCGTGCGTCTCGTCTCCTTTGCGAAACACAGGGCGTACACCTTAGGCGAATCGATCTCAGGGATGTCGTCCGTGTTTCGGTCCATGAACATGTTGATCAGAGTCTCCACGATCAGCTCTTGTGGGTCCACCTGTTCCAGAAGCTTTACGACGCAGGGCGTGTCTTTGTACTTTGCATCCAACAGAACCAGCGACGTCGCCTCAGCATATGCGGTCTTCTTCTTAATGTAAATCTCATTGCGAAACATGCTCCAAATGCTCCATGTATCGTTCAACGAGTCCACCGTGATTACCGGCAACTTATGCATGTTGTTCAGCCCGGTCGAAACCAACAACGAGAACAGGTTTAAGCCCTTCTTGTAGTCCCGATCCAAAGCAGTCAAGCGGTCTATAAATTTCCTACAGAAACCGTACTCCCATCCGAACACATCTTGCAAGTCCCGGGTTCGAATGTATTTTCCGAGGTTGTCCGCCGGTAAATTAGAACGACGTGGTGGAGTCTTTTTTCGTGTCTGTATCTCCACTGACTTACGGTTCTGAAAGCTAACATTCGATAGTTCCACTGACTGGTTCGAACCGTTTGACATTGCTACTCGCACCCAAAATACACCGGCGTCTTTAAATAAATATATTACCTCTCCGTAGCGTGAGTCTTCTAACTGTACCATATCGCCGTCTCGTACTGGTTCGCCCGTATTGTACGTGGCTCCACCGAAGGACGAAGGCTTCCGTGACATTTAAAAAATATACATGATTACTTATACTAATACTTAGATGTTTTAGGTTACTTATACTTACGCGGTGAACTCAAAGTACGGGATTTGCAACGACAAGTTTGGTTTCTTGCGCTTCTTCATCTCTGGACGACACACCACAACAATGTGCTTGCCGAGGTCGCCGCTTACGCCGTACCGTCCGCCCGGAACCTTGTATGCGCGGAACACCAACTGGACCATCAACAACGACCCACGTGGGATGAACTTCACGTCGATCTTTTCCATGTTGCCGCCCTTGTTGATCCAGAACGTCGGTCGGTTCGGTTCCCCCTGGAAACTTTCCAGACGACGGTTCAGGGACAACACCTCGTGCTCGCCATCGTCGTCCTCGATCGTCTTTATCACAGAGTGTTGCGCGCCCTCCATGAACTCGGTTTCGTTCGAGTATTTCTTTGTCAGGGTCGTCCACGTGTTCTCGTCGTGGTATGCCGCGCCCATCAACGTGTTGCACGTCTTCTTCACGAATTGGATCGCTTCCTGCTGACGCTTCAACATTGCCTCGCGATGTTCCTCCGCGGATGCTGGAAGGTTGTCAGGTATGGTCGGGACAATTGTCACAGAGAACTTTGCCTTCGACGGGTCGTTGTTCCCGAACTTTCCCAGGTTGCCGTTCTCGCCTAGGTCTGCCCACTTAACCTCCATCGGGGGGAGGGACATCGTAATGTTCCATTCGCGTGTGTCGCCCTTCTTCACCACCTTTGGGTTGTTGTCGCCGCGCTTGTTCTTGTTGATCACAATATCAATGTCCGCCTGGTCGAACTCAGGGGTAGTCGGGAACTCCTCCTTGCCGATGTCCGGACTTTTTTTTTCAACATTTAAATTTGTTCCTTTGTATTTTCCGGATTGCGTCTTTAAACGCTTCAATGCTTCTTCTCGTTTGTTTTCAAATGATCGTTTCATGTTTAACTTGTTTCTGTTTGCTTTAAAGTATCTTTTAATCGGTATTTATACTTTATTTATTATTTTACACAGACTCGTACTCGTACACAGATATCTGCCCGGCGCATAAGGACCGCTAGGGGATCAGGACCTCAAGGACCCTTTAGATAAGGACCTTGCGCGCATCCGTCATCCATTATGTGTCACTTTATAGTATACCTATAATAAACCACTAATTAACTATACCCTTTTTGTATACTGAAGGGTGATTGTAGTCCTCATTGTGTCCATTGTAAACGCTCTAATGGTGCGACATGCTGCCACACTGTGTCTATGTTTATAGGCTAATTTTTTGTTGTCCCTGCTGACACTGTACTATTTTGCCCTGCTGTGAACGGCACAAACATAATACATACAAT
>Ga0257122_1001414_pt1 | contig 16965 bp, 10 predicted proteins | sample SI106_120metaG_FD_190146 | JGI IMG/M metagenome (GOLD analysis project Ga0257122, IMG submission 190146) | Marine microbial communities from Saanich Inlet, British Columbia, Canada - SI106_120 | ecosystem: Environmental > Aquatic > Marine > Inlet | place: Canada: British Columbia | collected... | reverse complement strand
TATTGATCAGGTTCAACTCAATACCGATTTGGTGCTCCAGCTGGAAGCACGGCGCTGGATTGATGCTACGGGTAAGATGGCAACGGACAGTGCGCTTATCCAAGCCCTGCAGCAAACGCTCCGCGGCCCCGATGAGATCAAGCAAACGTCTGACCGTGTACGCCAACGCCTCCTTTCGCTCCGCAATCGTATGGCCCCCAAGACCCAGCCTGCGTTGCTTATCGCTGTCGATAGTGCGGGGAAGCAGATCGCCCGTATCGGTCCGGGAGAAAATAGATTCCGCCCCGGTGTCGATGGCCTAGCTGGCTATCCCGTGGTCGAAGATGCGCTGCGCGGATTTCGCCGCGACGACAGTTGGAATATCGAAGGCAAGCTCTACCTGATCACCGCTTCACCCGTCATCTCTCCCACCCTGCGGCGCTACGTCGGTGCGCTCGTCGTCGGTCGAGAGGTTAACGATGTTTACGCCAAGGCCTTAAAAGCCAAGATCGGTAGCCGCGAGCCAACGGATATCGCATTTTATCTACGCGGAAAGATGGTGGCATCGACCATCTCATCGAAAAGCCTCCACGCGCTGCCCACACGCTACGCCAAGTTGAAGAAGCAAATTGCCAAGAACGGCCGTAGCGCGCCGATTCTTCTCGGTGACCCGGAAAATCCTCACCATCTTGTCGTCTTCGCATCCTTTCCCGGCGAAGCCTCCCTGCACAATACATTTTACGCGGTGGTTGCCAAACCGCCTCAAGTCCGTGAACCGCTTGCAGCGCTACAGTCGGTGAGTCGTTCGGACCTCAGTTTGAACCGATTTCCATGGTTGTTGATAGGCGGCGTATTCCTCGGGCTCGTCGTCTTTGGTCTTTTGCTGATTACGTTTGAATGGGGGCGTCCAACCCGCCACCTTTACGACGAGCTTCGAGATGTCGCGGGCGGGCTCGCGGCACGTGTTGATGAGGTTCGCTACTCTGGACGTTTGCACGGAATAGCGCGCCATATGAACGAGGCCCTTTTGCGGAATACACGCAATACCACCAACCAAGGGCGCGATGTAAATGAGGTCCTCGGCAGCGAAGACAGCTACCTCACGCGCCCCGCCTTGCGACTCGACGAGGAAGAAAAAACAAACGATGCAAACCTCACCCACCTGGATGGTGTGGTAGAACAGGCTGGTGAACCCATGGTGGTCGTCGACAACGCGGCAAAAGGCAACGCCTTTGCTGCATCGGCGTTGCCCCCTGCCTTTGAAAATCTCGATCTGGAAGAAGCACCGACGCGCGATGGTAATTTGGCCTTCGCCACAAATCCCAATATTCCCCTTCTGTCCCCCATCGACCTCGCATCGACCCCGCGCAAACCGCACGCAGCGGCCGCGGGCCTCAAAGGCAACGATGTCGACGACGACGACGAAGGCGATACCCTAGCGCTCGATCCCCCGCTACCACCTGTAGATCGAACAGGGGCTACAACCGCGGTTCCAACAGACGACGATGGCAAATTGCCTTCGGGCGTCGAGCCGATGGCGATCTTGGAAACCCCATCCATCGACGACCTACTCAAACCCTTGTCCGATGATCTAGCCGCCGCCGACGCTGAAGACGGTCCCACCACGTTGAACGCTCCCGGCGAACGGCCCAAATCGATCAGTGGCCGTGTCACATCGGATTCCCTGGCTGCCGTGGCTGCGGCGGCGATCAAGCCAACGGGAAGTCATCCGGCCACCGCGACAGGCGACGCTGCGGCGGGCGATGACGAGCCGCTTCTTGACGAATATCTGAAGCAGGTATTCGACGAATTCGTGTCGACGAAAGAACAATGCGGTGAATCAGTGAAGGACCTTACCTTCGAGAAGTTTGCCGCGAAACTCCTAAAGAACCGGGCGACTCTCATCGAACGTTTTTCATGCCGGCGCGTGCGGTTTTCCGTCTATATCAAGGATGGCAAGGCAGCCATCAAAGCGACACCGGTCAAGGAATAATCGTACCGGCAGCCAGCCAGCCCCGGGCGTCGTCAGCATAGCGATCGATGATGCGATCGGCTGGAGTCTTACCTTCACGTACGAGTTCCTCTGCCGGATCCAAATAGCTAACCGCCTGATGTCCGTCGGCAAAGCAATTCGACAATCCTCGACGAGCAATATCGATCATGCGGCCGTAGATTTCCGTGGCCGGCCGCCCGTTGATGTCCGCGCTGAGGCCGTCCCGCGACAAACGCTCGGGCAGGCGAAAATACTCGTCCTCACTCAGTTCGTCGATCATCAATAGGGCGTTGGTTCGGGCGGCAGGGCAAAGCAATAGACCGCACATCGTCGCTAGCACGGCGGGGAAAAGAGCTGGGTCCTGGGCATCAACGCTACGCAGTTCCACAGTGCGTTTGAGTCTTGCTTCCGTAAAGATAGTCGAATTATGCGTTTCCAAATCGTCTAGGGTGGCACGTTGGCCACGAAACCCTTGCCGGTCAAACTCGGTGAAAGACATTTGCTCGGCATCGGCGACACCGTCTTTTGTATTTACAAAAAACATGGGCGTGTCTTCAACGAATCTCAGGTACTCAGCGAAGCCAAAGTCCTTGTTCGCAAAACCGGGAATCAAACCAGACCGGCTAGGGTCCGTGTTGGCCCAGATGGGCACACGATAGGAAAGATATTCAGTCCTCGCACCATCGATGTAGGGAGCATTGGAGAATAATCCCGCGATCCAGGGCGCGACGAACATGGCAGCGCGCAGTAGTTGAGCGCCGTGTTCGGCGGTTTCGTAGTCGAAGGTTGCCTGAATGCTGCAGGTTTGACGCATCATTCGACGCCCCATACTCCCCACACGTGGAAAGTAGTCGTTCATCAATTTGTAGCGTTCGTTGGGAATGACCAAACCGATCTCATCGATTCCGTGCACAGGGTTGGCCCCGCCGCAGAAGATATGAAGGTCAAAGCGGTCGGCCAGATGTTTCAGCAATTCCAGGTGGGCCTGAAACTGTTCCATGCAACCGAGAAAACTAGAAACCGGTGCGCTAGAGAATTCGAATTGCCCACCCGGTTCCACCGAGATGAGCTGACCATCTGACAGAGCAACCTTATTCGGAGGTGCCCCGTCGATGAGTTCGCCACCGCGAAAGCGAGCGGTTTCGGCGAGAACATCGGCGATGCCCCCCGGTTCCCCGTAGGAAAGCGGTGAAAGATCGTCCTTATGAAAAAGCTGAACCTCGTATTCGAAGCCAACCATCTGTTGATAAGGATTGCCTAATTTGGGCTCGAAGATGGAAAGCTTCTGCTCTTGGCTTAGCAAGGCGACTCCTAGTCTGGATAGGAGTTTGAACTAATCAGACTTCAAGAGGCGACGCAAGATTGATCAGAGGCCATCGGGTGAATCGGCGAAGTCAGCCGTGGGTATCCCTTCCCACCATAGGTCATCCTGCCCATCGGAAGACGTGCCGTCCGGAGCCAATAGGCCGTCGCCAACTTGGGCATCTGACTGGGGGCCGTCATTCGGTGCGTCAGTCACAGCATCCGCCGCTGCAGCGTCACCCGAAATGGGTCCGCCGGAATCCGCTGCACCAGTGGCGAGATCCGCTTGCGGGGCTACGGCACTATCATTATTGCCCGTCTGCATTCCGCCATCGCTCCAGTAGCCGGGATCGCTCCCTCCATTTCCACCTGCGCTGCCCGGAAAGATGGGCGTTGCACAGTGGGCCAAAACCAACGTGGCGGCGAAAAGAGCGGCGTTGAGTAGATTTCGAGCGTTCACAATCTGCTACTTCCTTGGGCCTAGGGCATGGGCCGTGGGCTTGGGCCGTGGGGGCACAAATGGATCTTACCCCACCTAGACTATAGCAATTAGTGATCCAACGCCCCTTTTATGAACATTCAACAATATCTAATAGATAGGATGAGGTCACCGACATTTTCGCCGGAGATATTGGCACAGTTGGCACAGATCGCGACGCAAGGGTCCACTTGGCTCAACCGATCGCATAGGCCTTGAGCCGCCGATAAAACGTTCTGCGCGGGATCCCTAAAGATGCCGCAGCCTGGCTCTTATTCCAGCCGTTGGCCTTCAATGCCGCGACGATCTGCTCCTTTTCCCCTTCATCCCCCGTTCCCGTCTCTATCGAACGAGGGGAATCACCAGATTCCGCGGAATGGCTGGCTCGGACGACCGGGGCATCAAGGGTAAAATCATCAACATCCAACGCGATGCCATCCGCCAAAACCGCGGCGTTCATCAGCGCGTGTTCCAACTGCCGCACATTGCCAGGCCACGAATAGGCCATCAACGCCTTCAGCGCGCGTTTGGTAATACCCTTCTTTTCGCCGGGTACCTGACGCGAGATATTTTCGAGAAAGTGATCGACGAGTAGCGGGATGTCATCTAGGCGATCGCGTAGGGGGGGAATGTCTAATTTCACCACATGAAGTCGATAGAAGAGATCTTCGCGAAACAACCCCTGTTCGACCAGGGCCGGAAGGGGTTTGTTGCTGGCCGCCACGATTCGCACATCGACGTGGATATCCTTTTCCGAGCCCACAGGACGAATGACCTTTTCTTGTAGGGCTCGCAGCATATCCACCTGCATACGCATGGGCATGTCGCCGATTTCATCGAGGAAGAGTGTGCCTCCATCGGCGGCGGAAAAGAGGCCCTTCCGTTCGCGGTCAGCCCCTGTGAATGCCCCTCGTACGTGGCCAAAGAGTTCGCTCTCGAGGAGGTTTTCCGGTATCGCAGCACAGTTAACCGAAACGAGCCGCTTTTTCTTTCGGGGGCCATCGTTGTGGATAGCTCTGGCAACCATCTCTTTTCCGGTGCCACTTTCTCCCTCGATTAAGACCGGAATATCGGCCGCGGCGATCCTTTCGATCAAGGCGTAGATTTCGCCCATCCTACGACTGCGACCCACGAGACCGAAACGGCCAGGTAGTGATTCCAACTGACGCCGAGTCTCCACTAGGTCTCGTTGCGCCTCAGCCAATTGCGCTGTTCGCTCCTGTAGATGTTGTTTTCGTTCCTCGGCCAGAGCTTCGATCTGTTCGTTGGCCCGCTGCAGTTCACTCGCCTTGCGAATGTTATCCGCCAATAGTCGGGCGTTGGTTAGAGAAATCGCGACCTGATCACCAAACGCCATCAACAAGCGTTGGTCTTCGGGCGAAAATCGCCCCGATTGAAAACGGCTTTCCATGTAGAGCACACCGCATACACGGCCTTGAGAATGAACGGGAATGCAAAGCACAGACTCTAGCTGCATCTGGTGGACGCTCGGGTAATCGCTAAACCTGGGGTCGCTATGTGCCGAAACCGTAATGACTGGGGCCCCGGTTAGAAAGACACGCTCGGCGATGGAACGACTGTACGCCGCGGATTCTCCTGCTGGGTCTAGGTTCCTGGCCACCTCAACGCGCAATTGGCTGGCCGATTCGCCAAGCAAGAGGAACCCGCGCTCGGCTCCCGTCAACTCCACCGCCGTATCCATCACCAGGCCCAACAAACGATCTGGATCGCGTTCAGAGTTGATACGCCGATAGATCTCCAATAGCCGGTAGAGCCGTTCAATAGTTATATCCATGGGCGCGAGTGTCTCAGCGAACGAACGCTGGCTCACGAATGATTGAGACACTTTCTCATTGCTCACAGCCGCAGTCCTTTTTTCCAAAAGTGCACGCTCTCGTACGTCCCGACGCATTGGCTCAGCCCAAAACGCGTTGGCTGCCTCGGCCGGCAGACCGTCGGCCATTTCGTCCAACACGATATATGCCTTTGAAGCATGTTGCCTAGCATCTGTCGGCCGACCACTTGCTTCAGCGAGCGCCATCGCCACCCCATGGCCGGTCCATTGTAACTCGAGCGAGTCGAGCTTGTCTGCGATTTTCAATGCCTCGTCGACGGCTTGCAGATGCGCTTTGCGTTGCGCATCGTCACCATCGGCCGCCGCTAGCCGCGCCTCCAAGAAAACTTTCCGCGCATGCAAATCGGGTGTTTCTCGCAAATCGAAATTTGCGCTGGCCTGCTGTAGAGCATCGTTGAATCGAACGATATCGCCTTCGTCCAATTCGAGCTCAGCAAGGTCCAATAGGGCATCAGCTGCATCACGCGACAGCCCCAGTTCAAGATAGAGCTGGACCGCGTTCGCCACACGCTGCCGCCCCTCCGAAAGCCGCCCCTGCTTTACATCCACCCACGCCAAAAGCAAGGTAGCCAGGGCCTCGCCCGAACGCCGACCCAAGCGGGTCATTTGCTGCAGCGCCTGTTGCAAAGTCTGGCGCCCTTGTTCGAAAAGGCCAACTCGAAGATAGAGGAACCCCTCGTTGCAGCGCCCACACGCAGCGGTATAGTCGGCTCCCATTGCCTCGAAGAGGCGCCGACTCGCGGGCAACCTTCTGAGGCAGGGTCCATAGGCCCCACGCTGAAGATAGAACGTCGCCTGATTGAGTGTCGTTTCGGCAACCCGTGCGATATTTCCAGCCTTTGAAGCAGAGGCCAGAGCCTTCTCGTAACAATCCTTCGCTCTAGAATAATCGGCTCGCAATGATGCGGCGACGGCCCACCCCGTTAGAATCTCGGATTCCAGGGAGAGATCGCCCGCCGTTTTTGAATGCGCCAATGCTTCGACGTAGGTTTGTTCTGCTTCATCGAAAACCTTGCGATAGGCGAGCACGCGAGCTTTCCGGGCCAGAAGCAGCGCCCTCAATCCGTGATTCATGCCTGGACAGTTTAGCAACGCATTGTCGACGGTTTCCAAGACTTGCCCGTATTCGTCGAGCGCCGTCAACGTATCCGCTTTGGCGGAAAGCAACTGCGCTCTCAGCGGATCGTCGAGGCCCGGCGTTTCAGAAATATCGACCAGTACTGCCAAAGCATCCGATGCCCGGCCCGTCGCCCGCAAGACGCCAGCCAAGGCAACGGCCGCGGCAGACCGTTCCCCGATGACAGCCGATTCCAAAGCCCCCCTGAGCTGAATCTCAGCCCTGTCGTTCTTCCCGGCCATCGCCAAGAGCTGACCGAGTTGTAATTGAAGTGACTGATGGAGTGACGGCTTGGCTGCGTAAAGCGGCAAGGCCAGATCGAGTATTTCTACTGCCACCCGATGTGCCGCACGACGCCTCAAGGCCTGAAGGGTAGGTAGTAGAAGCAGCTCAGCTTTTGCGTCGTTCTTTGCCAGCAAGAGGTGACGCAAACGCTCAGCATCCGTTCCGCCTTTTTGCTCCGCGGCCAAAGCATGCAGGGATTGGCGTTTGTCTGCGGGCGTCCACCGATAAACCAAACTGCGCAGAGCGCCATGCCGAAATGAAACTTCCCCCACCACCTCGGCTAGCCAATGCCCCTGCACGAGTGCTTCGATGATGGCGTCAACGCTAGTGAGTTCACTCAAGCGAACGAGTATATCCTTGTCACAACGACGACCATAGACAGCCACGGCGGCGAGCAATCGCCTTTCCTTTTCGTTGAACTGCCGCCATTGCTCCCTATACGCGTCATGAATACTCTCGGGCGCCTGGAGAAATTGCGCACTCATCGTAGGGGGCCACCCGGCTTGCCAGAGGCGTTCCAAGACCAGCCGCGTATGCGCGCGATTCCCACCGGTCTGCGAGAGGATTTCCGCAGCGATGTGTGGCTGCTCCCGCCCTGAAAGACGATGAAGCAGATCTTCTACTTCTCGTTGGTCCATCGGCGGTAATCTTATAAAGGGGGGCGAACCAAGCTCTGCCGAAAGCGCATCTTCACCGCGATGAGCAACGACGATTAGCAGAGGCGTTTTGCTTTCTAGCGTATGCGCGACATAACGCAGTGCCTCTCTAATATCGGAATCGGCATCTTCGGCTTCGTCGAGGAGTAGCGCCAATGGCCGCCTGCAAGCTATATCGGCCAGATAGTCGGCGATGCACTGATATAGCGTATACGGAGAGAGATCGTCGTCTCCCGAAAACTCAGCGAGGGGATTCTTGAGGCCACTGAAGGCGGCGAGTTGGTCGAGGAAGTCCGAAAAGATGCCCATTGGCCGCGGGTCGTTGACAATGCAGCGCAGGTTGAGCACCTCAACACCGTCCAGTTGAGCACGCCAAGAAAGTTCGCGAAGGAGCCGCGTTTTACCCGCGCCCGCCTCACCGATAACTTCGACCAGGGTTGCCACCGGTGTCTTTTCTTGAATCGCCTTGACGTATTCTTCGAGTTCCCCTAGCGGCCCCGCAAGATTGTCGGCAACGGTTGGAATCACGAAGACCGCGGGTGGGGCCGGAACGCTTTCTTTTTGCAGGTTGCTGGCGACACGGCGCAATATCAGCCCAACTTCTGCAGCAGATGGATATCGTTTGACCGGATCGCGCTCCGTAAGCCGGCGAACGACTTCATCCAGCGCGGTCGGAATTTTCGCATCGTATTCGGCCAAACGAAGGGGATCACCGTAGAGATGCCAACTCAACACTTCGCTGATGGCCGATGGGTCGAAGGGGAGTTTGCCGCAAACCAGCGAATAAAGTGTGATGCCCAGGGCGTAAAGATCGGCCCGGCGGTCGACCGTGTCGCCCCTTAGAGTTTCGGGGGCGATATAGTGCGCGGTACCACTGGGAATTGCCTCTTCGCCTTCCACTCGCACGAGCCCAAAGTCGATCAGGTGAGCCGCGCCGCGGTGGTCAACAATAACGTTGTCTGGCTTGAAATCTCCGTGCAGCATTCCTGTTCGGTGAAGGACGTCCAACAACTCACAGGTCTGCGCGACGATTCCGCAGATCTCTGCCATTGAGCGCCCTTTGCAGTACGCTCCTAAATCGACCCCGCCGATATACTCACGGGTAAAAAAGAACCCCGCACGCCCATCACTTCCTTCGAGATCGTTTCCGGCCGGCAACGTGCCGAAATCGAATACCTGGGCGAGTCGCGGATGGTCGAGTGCCGCCAAGAGGCGAAACTCAGCTTTTAACAGCGCCAACAATGCACCGTCGGGATCGTCGGCGAAATGGGCCTTGAGGACGATTCTAGAGTTTCCACCGACGATTGACCGCAAGTCCTCAACCGCGTAGACCGAGCCCCCACCGCCCTTGCCGATGCAATCGACAACCCGATATCGATTGCGAATGGTCGCAGTCAACGGACTTGACCCGTTTCGGGCAGCCCGAAAAGCCGCCGCGTATTTTCCACTGACTGCAGTGCGACCTCATCAAAGGAAACGCCGCGCACCTCCGCTAGCTTGTTCGCCGTATGTACTACAAACGCAGGTTCGTTCCGCTTACCGCGATGGGGCATAGGCGCCAGGTAGGGCGAATCGGTTTCAACCAAGAATCGGTCTGCAGGCACCCATGCCGCCGCTTCGCGAATGGACTCCGCGTTGCGAAAGGTGAGGATTCCCGAAAACGAGATATAATACCCCAACGCGACGTAGGCTTCGGCCTGGTCGCGATCACCCGTGAAACAATGAATAACGCCACCCGCCCCTTTCGGTACGAATGATTCGAGTGTCTTCAAGGCGTCGTCATGTGCTTCACGCACGTGGATGACCAACGGCTTTCCAACGGCAAGGCTGAGTTCGATGTTGGCGGCGAAAACCTCCAACTGAAGTTGCCTCGGGGAAAAGTCGTAGTGGTAGTCTAGACCGGTTTCGCCGACGGCAACCACCACCGGATCTTCGGCGAGTTTTCCCACTTGCGCCATATCGCCATCCGACGCAGCCGAAGCTTCGTGCGGGTGAATTCCGGCAGATGCAAAGAGTTTCGCATGGTTTCGCGCCAACGAAATCGACCGTTCCGTACTGGCAAGGTCAGAGGCAATGCAGATGATTTGGCCCACGCCTGCGGCTTCTGCGCGCGCGATGGTATCATCGACTTGGCCGTCGTATTTTTCGTGGTCTAAATGCGCGTGACTATCGATCAGCTGCACGTATGATATCCGTTTGAAAGTTGCTGCGATTGTACAATTGAAGGATTCTACCACCGATGAACGGCAAAATCTCCAGCGACGACCTTCTCGGACAGGAATTTTTCGCCCGCGACGCCCTCGACGTGGCCTACGACCTGTTGGGTAAGTTCTTGCGCCACGAAAGCGTCATCATGCGCATCAGCGAGGTGGAAGCCTACCGCTTTCCCCATGACAGCGCCAACCATTGCCGGATGGGGCGAACGCCCCGAAACGACGTTATGTGGGGGGTGGGTGGTCATACGTACATATATCTCTGCTATGGCATGCACCAGATGTTGAATATCGTTACAGGCGGCGAGGGCGAAGGCGAAGCTGTCTTGATCCGTTCCTGTGAACCCGTAGCAGATTTGGAAACCATCGGCGCCCGACGAGGTGGAAAACGAGGCCCCGTAACACTGACGGGGCCGGGGAAAGTAAGCCAGGCCCTCGGCCTCGATGCGTCCTTCAACGCGCTACCACTCTTCGAAAGAGGCGGCCTCGAAATCATCGGTGGCCCGAAGCCTGCGGGCGTGTTGGTGGGACCGCGCGTGGGTATCGACTATGCGACGAAGAAGGACCGCAACGCGAAATGGAGAATCGGCCTAGCCGAATCCGTTTGGGTCAGTCACGCGAAGGGTTTGAAACCGCCGCACCAGCGCAATGAGCATTGGCAAAAGTGGCGGTCTCGGCCCAAGACAACCTGAAGTACCGCCACGCCGCGAGGCTTGCTAACTCTTGATCAGCTTGGTGAGCCGGAGCATATTCGGAACATCTAGTTTGACGAACGAAAGGCCAAACCCGGCAACCCGCCCCTGAATAGCACCCGAATCGACCCACCGCACCTGAGCCTGGCATTCCACTTTTTCCGTTTGGCTGCCGAATCGCAAACCGACGTTCTTTCCTATTTCCAGTTCCGGCAGATGTTCCAAGTCGCCCTTGAGAAAGACGCCACCGATACTGACGTTTCCCGCATGCAAGGTATAACGACCGTCGCCAACGCTGAGTTCTACCTCGGTTTCAATAGCAATTCGTGGATGGGCTCTTTTTTCTGCGCCGTCGCTCATGTCACGCCTCCGTGAGCAACTATCGTATGCAGCCCCGGCAAAACTTACAAGGCTGGAAGTGGCGTCAAATGAGCGGTAAAGTGCAAATTGAGGGGGCTTCAATGAACCTTGCTGAACAAATTCGCTGCGCAGCGTGGCAGGCACCAACCGCAATTACTCGCCTTAAGGGCAAGGCCAAACTCTGGTTGGCCATCTATATCGCCTTAGCGGCCGCGCTCTTGGGTGGATTCGCAGCGCTACTCATTTCGAATCAAGATGGTATTCGCAGTGCGATCTTGGGCTACGTCTTTCCCCAGAGTTGGCATTTTGCCAGCGGACTGCTTATCGACCACCTTCTCGCTTCCCAAACGCGAGAGGTGTTGATCAACGCATCGATATCGGGAACTCTCGTGCTCCTTTCGCTCTTTCTCTTCCCTGTGAAAGAAAAGCTATCCGCCGCATTCGAAAGAGAAAGCCAACTCTCGGACGATCCGATCACTGAATTTCCGCTCTGGTACCAGGGATTGGAGGAGGTCCGCCTCGTCATCCTTTACCTAACCGTCTACATGCTTGTCTTTTGGATCGGTTACCACCCCCTGCCCTGGCGCAAACACCTAGCCACCGGCATCAGCTACGGTTTTCTAGTCTTCACGTTTAGCATCGATTTCATTGCCCCGATCTTGCAGCGTCACAAACGGAGTTATTCGCAGATCGTTAAGACCCTACTCAAGATGCCATTGGCGACGATTATCTTTGGGGCCATTTTCGCGTTGCCACCTGTATTGGTCGGAAAACTCTTGGGCATCGCCCCAAATCGGCCATTTGCTGCCACCATCCTCTTGCTTTTCGGCGTGAACCTACTGTCGATCGTCGGGGCGGCGGTCGGCGGCACCTATTTGGGCTCGCATCTCTTTAAAAGCTCTGCCGACGTGAAACCAACGTCGGCACCGTTGAAGATCATCGCCACCGCATTGGTTCTCGGTGTTTTTAGCTGGAATCTTTATTTCTTCGGTTCGCTGGGCACGGCGATCCATCATAAGAGTCAAATCCTAAAATGTGACTACAGCATCGACTGGAGTTCGATCGGCATCAATCGGCCAAAGGCAACGTTGTCGACCCTGACCAGCCTCATTGGTGGAAAGATAAAAGTAGGCGTCTATGTCGACTTGAAGATTACCAATCCGACGCAATACAAAGTGGCGCTGGAGAAGAATCGGCTGGTGATCACCCATGGCAAAACACCTATCGCGACCACTCAGCTAAGCCCCTTCACGGTGCCGCCGGGTGATAGCAACAAACAAAAAATCGAATTTGCGATATCGTTGAAGCCGAGCGCGTTGGTGATGAAAGGCCGTGACCTATTTTCGGCCAAAGATTGGAAGATCACGCTCTATTTACAGATTTCGGACTCGATGGAGTTTCCAATCTACCTCAAATGATGCGAAATCCAGCATCCCGTGCCCGCCACGAAGGCAAGGCCGCCGGAGACCAGTAAAAAGGCCTTCATTTTGGTGGCGGAAGTTGGCTGGAACCAGTGGCGCCCGTGTTGTACCCGACGCAGGCCGTACTGACGCTCGACCAAGTTACTTAGCTCATCTCTTTCAGCGACCAAATCGGCCCGCTCGTCGGCGCCTTCCGGCATCTGAGCGAGAATCAGATCGAGGGAAGAGATGCGGCCCTCACGCCAAGGATGATACGCGGGTAGTTCTTTCAATCCAGCACTACTCATTTGATCTCCTCGCTCTTTACATTGCCTCTTTTTGTTTTACGCCAAAGTCCGCCCTCGAGCAAGCCCTTGCGTGGGGCCCAAGGTCACCCCTCCTAGGCCACATAACCACAGGTTTTCACCTAGTAATTCCCCAATCATTCCAGCCATCGACGGCGTTGCAGGGTCCACGAGATGGGCGACCGTCTGCCTGATATTGAAGTGCCAGCTGGTAATTTCCCGAACCGATCAGTCGTAGTAGAGTGCGCCGATGGGCACGAGCGAAAAGCAGCGGGCAAAGATCAGTCTGGCCGACCCACGACTGCTATGGGGTGGTTTGGCATTTGGGGGGCTGCTGCGAATCGCCCACGTCTTTGCCCTTCGAGCCACCCCGTTCTTCAATAATCTGAGCATCGACCCGAAAGTTTACGACGCATGGGGCCAACGGATCGCCGCCGGCGATTGGCTGGGAAGCACTGTCTTCTACCAGGACCCACTCTATCCCTATTTCTTGGGTCTCATCTATTGGGTCTTTGGTCACGACCTACTTGTTGTCCGACTTCTGCAGATCATAATCGGAGTGTCCACTTGTTTTCTCATCGCCCGCATTGGCAAACGCCTATTCGATGAAAGAGTAGGCAACTTGGCAGCCGTCATTGCGGCGCTTTACCTGCCGTCGATATTTTACGAAGCCCAAGTGGAAAAGTCCTTTCTCGCTGTCTTCCTCATCGTCGCCGTTACTGAACTTCTAATGCGCCTTTCCACCAAGTCGCGGATCGCAGCCGGCTTCCTCCTCGGACTGGGATGCTTGGTGCGCGCCAACTTTCTGCTGATTGTCGTCCCCATCGCCCTACTCCTCCTCCGCACAGCCAACAGCTCGAACGAGGACAAGACGCCTTGGCATTGGAAGAAGCTCTTCGTTTGGTCAAAATACGGTGCCTGGCAGTCCGGCGCATTTCTACTGGGTCTCATATTCGCCCTTGGCCCGGTCGCCATTCGCAACCACCACGTTGGTGGAGAATGGGTCATGACGACCGCACAGGGCGGCCCGAACTTCTTTATCGGCAACAATCCCAGCAATCGCAGTGGGCGCTACGTGGCGCCCCCTTTTGTTCGTCCTAACCCACAGTTCGAGCAGGAAGACTTTTTGCGGGAAGCGCAAACCCGTTTGAAACGCCGCGTGACGTCTCGCGAGGCCTCCAGCTATTGGTTCAAGGCGGGGTTTGACCACCTCAAGGAAAATCCAGGTTGGGGGGCTGCGCTATTTTGGCTCAAGTTCAAGACTTTCTGGAACGACTATGAAGTGCCGGACAACCAAGACCTATATTTCTTGTCGGCGGAATCCTGGGTATTAGCCCTGCCCCTTCCAACCCTCGGTTGGATTCTCCCCTTGGCTCTGGTGGGTGCGCTTTTTAGTTGGCGGCGTAATGCCTCAACCCAACTATTGGTCGGCTATTGTATTCTCTACAGCCTTTCCATCATTTCGTTCTTCATTTTGGCCCGCTATCGCCTGCCTGTTCTGCCACCGCTTTTTATCCTCGCCGCAGTCGGCATCATCCGGCTCAAAGACCAGCTACATAAAGGGGCCTATTCCCGCCTCGCCTTGGCGGCGGTCATCATTCTCATTACCGCCGGCGTGTCCTTTCGCGGCTACGACAAACGAAATGCCGGCTTCGCCCAAGGCTTTACCAATTTAGCCGCCATTCACGTACACAACGGTAACTTGGCAGAAGCGATCGCCGCGTATGGACGAGCCCTGAAGGAAAACCCCAAGAATGCCAATACCCACCGAGACCTGGGCGTCATCTATGCTCGCCAGGGAAAGGCATCGCTCGCTGAACAAGCGCTGACCAAGAGTGTGCGTCTCAATCCCAAACATCCCGACGCCTGGTTATATCTAGGCAAGCTTTACGATCGGTTGGGCAAATTCGAGCACGCCAAGGGCGCCTATCGCCACGCTCTAAAGAATCGTCCAGCAAATGCTGAAGCCGCTTTTAATTTAGCCACAGACGAGCAGCGCGGCGGAAACTACCAAGCAGCGGTTGCGATCTATCAGCAGATGCAGAAACTCCACCCTAAAGACGTGCGCATTATCCATAACCTTTCAATCGCCTATTTCTACGCCGGAAAACTTGAGTTGGCTCGCCAGAATGCTGAACTATCGGCTAGCCGGGGACGCGCACTTCCGCCGAAATTCCTGCAGGAACTCAAAAAGGCGGAAGCAGCCCAACGAAACCGGGCCCCGCAGAAATAGTACCTAGAGCACTAAGCCGGTTCGTCTGGCTGGTGGTGTCTCGCTTGACGAGACGGAAGCCCCACCTTTTTGCGTTTGGCCTTCGAGTAGTCGTCAGTTCTGAGAAAAGAAAAGAGCGCCTTGCCGGGCTGCACGCGCAGCAGATCTGCAGACACGGCTTCTTTCACCCGACCGGCATCTACGCCCGTTTCCAAGAGATAGCGGTAGATGGCCTCGCTGAGGGCCGAGAGCGAGATCGCATGCGTTCGACGTAAACGTTGGAAAAGCCAATCGCTGAATTGTAGGAAAGAATCGAAGGGGCCGCCATTCGACCAGACGAGTGGCACGCTTTCCTTGAAACGTCCGCTGTTATGAAATATATCCCAGTACCGAGCGAAACGCTTGAGACGCTGCATCGTTGCAAAATCGATAACCGACGTTCTTAGGACCTCAAAAGGGGGGGCGGCGTCGTAGACCATCGCCCAAGGGTCATCGTGGCGAACGATGGGCGCACCTGGCAACTTCTTCAATATTCCGACTTGAATTTCATGGGGCGACAGAGACATCAATCGGTCGAACCCCGACGCAAGAAGCGCCACATCTTCTCCGGGTAGACCGACGATAAGGTCGGTATGAAGGTGGGCGTGGGTTTCCCGACGCAAATAGCCGAGATTTTGCTCGACCTTGGCATTATTCTGCCGACGGCCGATGCGTTGGGCGACCTCTTCCGAAAAGGTTTGAACACCCGCTTCGAACTGAAGTGAGCCTGCGGGGAACCGTTCGATGAGTGGATGCAGCCCTTCGGGCAGGCGATCGGGTACGATTTCGAAATGAACAAAAAGCTCGGGGGTCAATCGCTGCAAAAAGAATTCGAGTATCTCGGTGCAGACATCTTCTTTGAGGTTGAACGTTCGATCGACGAATTTGAACTGCCGTGCGCCGCGCCGATACAAGTCGTCCATGGCGTTTAGAAAATCCTCTAGGACAAAACGACGTACTCTTTCGTCCAGAGACGAAAGACAGAATTCACAGCCAAATGGGCAGCCGCGAGAGGCTTCAACATAAAGCGTGCGATGGGCGATATCCTCGTCGGTGTAGAGTTCATAGGGAAGACTGAGTTTTTCTAGATCGGGCAACCCGCCTGAAATGATTTTTTCGGTAGGCCGCCGGCCGGCAACGAGTTCCAGGCAGAGTTTGGAAAAGGCCACCTCCCCTTCCCCGCGAATCAAATAATCTGCATCTTCTAAGATGGGTTGGTCCTGATATTCAAAACTAACTTGGGGTCCCCCAATAACGAGCGGGATTTCCGGAACCACCCGTTTGAGCAAGCTGGCCAACTTCGTCATGGCTTCGACGTTCCAAATATAGACCCCAAGTCCGATGACCTTCGGTTCTTCGGCGAGGATAGCTTCGACGATATCGCTGGGCCGATCCTTGATTACGAATTCTAGAATCTTGGATTGATCGCAAAGCACGCCAAGGTTTGCCTTCAGATAGCGAAGGCCAAAAGCGGCGTGAAAATAGCGAGCGTTTAGCGTAACGAGAACCACATCGGCCATGGAGGGATGCTAGGGTACATATCATAACTACGGCAAGCGAACTTGGAAGAGTGCGATATCGGCTGATATTTAGCGACGATACCGCGTTGTCGCCCTCTGGTTGACTTCGGAATTTGCCGGTGCTATTTAGTCGCTCACTCTTGTGGGGGTGTAGCTCAGTTGGGAGAGCGCTGCGTTCGCAATGCAGAGGTCGAGGGTTCGACTCCCTTCACCTCCACTGTCTTTAAGGGGCTGATCTTCGGGTCAGTCCCTTTTTCTTTTTTGACGCTGATCGTAGGTCGTCGCAAAAGGTGAAAAAATACACCCGATACTGCCGGGTGTATTTTTTCACCTTTTGTCGACCCACCCCTTAATGAAGGACTCTCCTGTGTTGCCATCGGGGGATCTTGGCCTGGCCGCTTTGCGGCGACGGCGGGCGGGCTTCCTTCGCTACGGGAGCTTCTTCTTCGGGGGAGCGCCTGGCCGCTTTGCGGCGACGGCGGGCGGGCTTCCTTCGCTACGGGAGCTTCTTCTTCGGGGGAGCGCCTGGCCGCTTTGCGGCGACGGCGGGCGGGCTTCC
>Ga0257122_1001412_pt1 | contig 16970 bp, 15 predicted proteins | sample SI106_120metaG_FD_190146 | JGI IMG/M metagenome (GOLD analysis project Ga0257122, IMG submission 190146) | Marine microbial communities from Saanich Inlet, British Columbia, Canada - SI106_120 | ecosystem: Environmental > Aquatic > Marine > Inlet | place: Canada: British Columbia | collected... | reverse complement strand
TACCACAGACTGCAAGACCATCAAAATTCAACAGTCTACCTTGGAAGCCAACGAAGCCACCTTAGAAGGAGGAGCAGTTGATCTAGGGGGAGATGCCGGGGCAGAACCACAGTTTTGGGTTCAGGATTCCAACATGAGAGACAACAAAGCCGCGGGAGCCAGCAATGACTTTAAAAAGCGCCAAAACGCCAAAATCAAAGCCATTGACTCGGAGGTGGAGGCCATTGACGGTGGGGCTGTAGACGCTGCCTGTGAAGCCAGTCAATGCGATGGAAGGGATCATTCTACCTGTGAAGTCACTGCTACCGGGACTACGTGCGCGTGCGATGGGGTCACTCGATTCCTAGACGGAACAAGGTGCAAAGTGTACAAAACCTGTCCAGAATTGGGGCTGGAAGTTACCATACACAATGGAACCAAAACGCACGACAAACTATGTGGAACACCGGAGATTCAGAACATTGTCTACAAGTTGGACGATAAAGGAAAGGCGTTGGCAGAAATGATTGAACAGAAGCTTGTTGCGGAAGGGGTAGCAGCAGATCAAGCGTACGCACTGGCGGTAGAAGTATTTGGTGAAATTAATAAATGTTCATAGATTTAATTCTTTTAATCGATAATGTAACTTTAACTTGCTCAATGGCAACCATTGGTATTCATGCTTCATCTTGTCCGTACCTTCCATGTCCCCGAAACGCTCCGTGCTCATGTCAAACTCCGAATCCACCTCCACGACAAACAAAAGATACTTGCTTCGTTTACCGTACTTTACTTCGAATTCGGCGGTCTCCAAATACGCAAACAATTTTTTAGAGGCGTCTTCCAAGGTATCGTTACCGAACAATTGCCCGTTCGTTTCTTCCACCGCTTCACGAACCATCGTGTCCAACAAACAACAGTCTTTCGCGTCGGTTTTACCACCTACATCGCTCCATTTCCCTTTGCAACGACGAAGAAGGTACGTATCCCCCTTTCTAAACAAGATGCCGCACGCACGCACCGGTTTGTTGTTGTAGTAAAATGTTGGTCGGTCCATAATTTTAACACACAAATCTACATATTTATAGTATATCTTTTAGTCTTTTATAAAGAAATGGCTTCGATCGCGGCCGAAATACCCATCGTACCCGGAGACATTTGGTTTCATACATATGGTAGATATGATGTGATAACAAAATTATATGGGACGACGGTAGAGACTAGATCGCTCAAACAGCCAATTGCAGAACTAAAAGCTAAACCTAATAGTTATGATATCAGCCAGCCCAGTAGACAATACAGGCTAAACTCTACCTTCCATAAACGTGGAATACGTGTAGGAGATCGCGTGAGTAACAGTGTAGCGTTGAACAATGGAGTCACTAACGTCCTAGTAACGGGTACGGTCACGGAATTATTTTTTAAAAATGAAACACTGTTGATACGGGTTGGTGAGGATGGCAATGAACTTTCAGCATCTATGTTTCGAGTCTTAACGGACGAAGAAGGGTTAGGGTTAACCCTAAACTTGGCATCTATGTTTCGAACGGACGAACCGAGAACGCCAATACCCGGAGACATTTGGAAAAATGGGTTGACATATGTGGTAATAACATATATGAAACGAAACGGAAAGTGGTATTATAAACAGCTTGACAATAATATTAGCACGTATAAAACGGTCAGGGGCCTTTTCGCTTTCGGAATATTTAATATTAGACGAGGAGAATGGAAATTCCATAAGCGTGGAATACGTGTAGGAGATCGCGTGAAAGCAAAGGTTCCTTATCCGAACGGTAGCGTCACACAGGGGATAGTCACGAAACTAATTTTTGAAGTTGACAAAATGTTAATACAGATTGACACCACAGGATTGACAAAACATGACGCGGGTCAATTTCAACTGGACGAACCAACTACACCGCCCAATGTCAATATGGCTCCAAGACGAAAGGTGACACTCAAAAGAAAAATAATAAAGGGAAGTATATGGGGCAAGTGGGCACGAGGGGAGTGGGCACGAGTTGTTGTCCTAGACACTAAACCCTTACGCTACCGCAAAATACTAACAGACGAGGGTTTTTTTGTGGGTCCTGTCTTAACCGATGAGGATGAATTCAAGAAGTATTCAATGAAACGACGAGGACCTCGTGTTGGAGAAAGGTGGGAAGACGCATCCGATGATTACTCCGTTCGTATTCTGAACACATGGACTATTGGCGATGAGGAAGAAGATATAGATATACAGTACATTGCAGACGATTCTTCATTTTCACAATTTCTGACATATTCAAAATTTATCAAAACATTTACGCCGGCCGGACCATCGTTGACGGACATTTATAAAAAAGGTAATGAGGAATATTACGTGGCGAATATTGAAAGAGGGGAGGGCAAACGGACATACACCCTTCGCAAGACAAACGGTAGAGATCCAGTGGAAATAATGCATGATATTACTTCACTCGACAGTCCGATGTTGGTCAATAAGTTTACATTCGTACAAAACGGACCACGCGGTGTATGGTATGACGAAGACGCCGGGGATGCCATAAAAATTGAGTCAAGTGACTACAACAAAGATGATGATGTACACAAGGCGGTCTATATAAAATGGAGGAAGCCGAAAGGCAAAGGATGGAGACCCGTACCTAGAGATATGGGCATGACCGTCAAGTGGCTTTTGGACAACTTTATGCAGCCCACCGAATTGGACATTCGTGAATTACAAGGAGACGATATAAACATGACTTCGTATTGGGCCTTAAAATCGGGTGTGGATCAGGATGGTGTTACTGTCGATGATATCATATACCAAAACGCTGACAACAGTGCACTTCGGTGGCGAGGAAGCCTCGGTCATGCTACAACATACAAACACGATAATCATTATATCATGAATATTGCCTACAGTCCAAATGGTAAAACTTGCATGGTACATATGTCCACGGACGAGACCGGCTATATTTACCTGTACAAGGACGTCAAAAAGAGTGACTGGGGTCGGGCGTCGCCAGACATGGAGGTGGAAATGGAATCTAGTACTACAGTCCACACCGCCATAACCGATGATACGGTGTATTACACATACACAAATGACTATCTTGATGAGGACGATGATGACGGGGAAGAATATACTGTTACGACTTACAATTACAAAACGAAAATAACTAGGCCTATTTGGACGTCAGAAAATGAAATAGAACTCATGGCAGCGGTGCGAGCTAGGGGCGTAGACTTTATCGCCACTTTCGATAATGATAACCATCTTCATCTTCATAAAAATCCATCGCTTGGACAACCTGAGGAAATATTGAACACAGAACTCCCATTAGTGAGAGCATTGGACATAACCCTGTTTATGGGGGTGGTGTACATGATGATAGTTTACAAGGAGAATGATAAAGACTTCATTTGGGTTGTCACAGAAAAAAACAAACCTGTTTTTATGGAGGAAATGAAAGGGGGCCCCGGAGATTTACTTCGGATTCATGCTGTTATAAAGAAAGATCACCTTGTATTCAAGGATGTGGAAGATAACAATGACATAATAAGCGTTCGTAATTTTATAACAGGTGCCTCCTACACTATTTGCCCCGGACATAAGGTTACGAATCTCGTATTTGACGGGGACACAATTGGTCAAGCGACGAAGGGCAGAATCGTCCTGTGGGACCTACCAAAAGATAGAGACGAATTAAAAGATATAATGGACGCGTTGAAAAACAAAGATCGGGAGGTTCTAAAACGAATTAAAAAATCGTTCTGGAAACAAAAGATCCGTGGGGGCATACCCCTGTGGACCTTCTTGGTAAAAGACTTTCGCGATTTAATCCCCGAACTCCCCCAACTGGATCTGCAAGACGTTCTTGGAGGTGACTACGGTAAAGAAGTGTTTGAATTTGCTCTAGGCAAAAAAACAGTTTACCACATTTTTAGCGACAAGGCCATCAAACGGGCAATTGAATTCGGACTGACAGGTCGGGTGCTGAAACAGTTTCCAAACGCCAACGCAAACGTTCAGATGGTAGCTATCAGGCAGGAGAAATGGGCCGTATTCAATTTTATAACGGAGACAGAAGCACATCTCGTTGAAGCGGTGTTTCGGAAGTTCGATCGCCTAGACAAAAAGCCACTTCTACCTATCCTTCAAAAATTTCTGAAATTAAAACTAGATGAGGAGACAAAAATCACGATTGCCACGAATTATGTACAACATTTGAATTGGTTTACAAAGTATGGAGGACATGATATTGAAAAGTCAAACCCAGAATTGAACAAGAAACTGAATGAAATGGTGAAACAGCATGCGACCGGAAAAATTGTGCAAGAGTTGCTAGGTATTTCTGGCCCTACGTTTACAAGTAGAAAAGCCCGGTCCATACTAGACACCATTGATTTTGATACGGTAGACTTCTCCCGTTCCTTAAACGGGGATGCAGAAGACAAATACATGTTAATACCATGGGTATTGTACCATTATACTATCAAGGAAGAAATGGAGTGGGAGTATGCAGTAGAAATGGCAGACAAACTTTTGAAGAAAATTGACATAAACGGGAAACCATCGTTGTTGTACTCCGAAGTTAAATTTGTTCTTCAAAATCTTGATGAAGCACACGAATACCTTATTGCTTTGGTGAAATACTTTGATGAAAAAGGGTACAAGCATTTTAATTACAAACAGGAAGTACCCGATGACATGATCAATCGAAATAGTGAATCCACTCGAAATGATACCATACTCATTCAAGCAATTGTAGATGGTGACATCGACTTGGTACGGACAATTCTGGATGTTGAATCGGTTGACCCAAACATCGGACACCCGTTGTTTATCGCGGGTACTACTGACAAACTGAAACTATTGTTGGACGATCCGCGCATTAATCGCGAAGATCAGGTAGTATACGGTTCTCAGAGGATGTCAATATTGGAATACTCAGTCTCTCGTAACTATCGAGTAGAGCGGGTACAACTACTAATGAAGTACCCATTTTCAGAAGAGACGGTAAGAAGAGCTATCACACTGTGTAAAGATCCAAACATTCTGATCTTATTATCGCCAGATGCAAAGAAGCAGCAGCTGGAACAGCTGAAACAATGGGACATGGATCGTATCAAGGAGCAAGTAAAGGAGTTAGGCACATGCAAGGGTTACACGAAAGAAATTAAAGACAAAAAAAAGAAGCTCGCCGAGCACGAACCTGCTTATCGAGCAAATGAAGAGAAAGTGAAGGAACTGAAAAGTATGATTGAGGAACGCAAATTGTTATTAAAGGGACTCGAGGATGAATATGAACGGAATGTTGAGTCAAGACAGCAAATACAAGAATTAAATGTCACTTTAAGTGAGCAAATATTCACATTCATGAACGAATTAGAACGTATAACTGGCAAAATGGAGGTTTTAGACAAGACCTACAATATACTAGATTTGAGAACATCGATCAATTGGTTGGAACGACGTTGTAAAAATTTTACAAAGAGGATAATGGCGCTGAAGGAAAGACAAAACGATTCGGTGATGCACAACTGTGTGAATGACTTGGACAGTCTTATGAACCGAGAATGGAAAGCACAGGATTACCAAAACACCATCTTTCTAGACGCTCTCATGAAAAACGGAAAGCGTATGGTGTTTTGCTTGGTTGAAAAAACCTTTGAGGCAGAAATGGAAGAAATGACGGTAGAGTGCAATAAACTGAAAAATGACTTGTTCCAGCTAAAAATAAGAGTAAACCAAAAAAGATCACAATTAAACATAGAAAATCCATTTAAAAGTCGGGAAGTAAAAGAAAGGGAGTTGAAAGAAGTCGAAGACAAGTTAGCATCCACAGAGAAGGGCTTAGAAAATTGCTTGAAAAATGAAAAGTTAAAATCCGATGGTATTGAACTTAAACTTGAACTCAGTCAGTACTTTTTCCCCGGAATTTATACCAATTGGGTCAAAACGGACAGAATGACCGGAGATCCAACCGACGAACCAATGCCTGTCAGTACAACTGGTCTGGGGGGACAGATGGGTAAAGAGCGCTATGTCTTAGTACAAACGCGTTCGGGGGTCAAGTTTTACGTCCGAAGTGAACAGCTGGAGGATATTGTCGAGGTGAATTGGAGAAATCAAACCGTTGAAATGCAAGGCATGATGTTACCCATTGTCATCAACCTAAAGTTTGAAAAAACAGTGGCTCTTGGGAAAAAGGGTTCGTCCAGCGGGACCGTATCCGGAACCCATGGAAACACACAGGGAGACGTGTATGTGGTGGAATACATACATAGGTTTGAACCCGAACCCGAACGCAGACCATTTTTTGACAAAGATGGACAGATTATTCAATTGCGCGATAGGGTAAGGGTATCAACTCGTTCAAATATTAGAACAGGCGTTGTAACAAAAATAGATTCAAGTGGGATAAATATTACGTTTTCGGATACTACGGGTATTCGAAAACGACGCTATGATCGTGAAGATCTCAAAAATATCAAGATAGAAGTAGTGTCGAACCTGAGAACCGCCATGTTGCAAGGTCCATCCTCGAGAGTATATCAACTAAAGTTTTAAAGTTTTAATATTTTTATCGCCGTCAAACTGCTTTACTTTCTTCTCTATGTTGTTCCAGTGGTTTTTAGTATAAAAATTTTTGTAGTGCGACTTCAAAAAATTTCCTGCTCGTTCTACGGTGGTCTTTGCATTACGAAATTTAATATTTATCATCGTATTTGTATGCAATTCAGCCCATTCCAACCATCCTTGGTACCTACAGGCCAGACGATACTGTTTTCTAGTTTTTATATTGTATTTCTCCAAAGCTCTGAAATATCGCTGTTTATTCAAAGTTGCCTCCTGTTCCACTTCTAATCCCACACGTAAATGGGCGTTGCCCGGACCAGAGCAATAACGAAGCATCAACGGGTAAATTCCCCATTTATGAAGCTCGCACATGGTAGAACCATCGTCTGGGTAAGTTTTAACTTTTTTCTTGCACATGACATACTTTGCCAACAAGACACGCTTGTCGGTAATAATGTCAGATATTGGTGTCATGATACGGTACGTTTCTGCCGTTTGAACTCCTTCCATTCGCCTTAAAATGGGCCATAACTTGGTTCGTGCGTCTAATTGCTCTGGTGTTACCTCATGCACCGTCCAACGCTCATTTCCCAGATTGTAAATTAAGACATTGCCGTACTGTCGATAGAATTTAAACCGACTTTTCTCTCCATTGATGGCAGCCACAATTTCTAGGACCACTTTGGCAGATGGACCTATGTACTCGTAATTGTTTATATTCATTTTAAAACATTACACACTAATTTATATTACTTTAAAACCAATCCGGTTTCTTCCGCTTCCATACCATCTTGAACTTATCCTACGGTAATAATTCCTGTACGATTCCACGCCCAACAATTTGCCATCCTTACGGACGTAATACTCTTCGTCCATGCACAATGGAATAGAGCTCAACCCGTAAGGAACGTTATCGTACGCAACCGCGATCGGTTTGGCCTTCTTCGGTGGATCTTTTGTCAGGGGCGGGTACCCCCACGACAGCAATTGCCGCAAATGCAACTCAGTCTTGTGGTACTTTCCATACCGAGCGGTATATTCCGCACATAACAACAGACCGTAGTAACACGCGTAGTCGTAATTTGCTTTGCACACCCAGATGGACAGGGGGTGGTGAGATACACGGTAAGGTACCAACTCGCTAATAGGAAGGTCAGTACGTAAATGCCAACAAGTATACAAAATTTGACAAGTTTCGAGTATCATTTTGACAACATGCTTGTCGCACATCACCATCGAATTCGTCTCCAGCCCAAGAAAAAACAAATTCATCCGTATATCAATAGTTGTTTTTGTTATAAAATGAGCCAGTTTCCAAAATTAAAAATTGATGTAAGGGACTTGACGCCAAACAAAAAGATTAAATTTGTCTTTAATAATATTGAGCCAGAACCGCCTCCGAAACAGAATATTAATAATAAAATTATACCGTTTCGGTATATCAAAATTATTGGGATTATTATTGTAGTTGTGTTGTTGATTGTTTTAAATTCGTCCGTAGGAACTTCTAAGTTAAGAAGAATTGTTAGGATGGACTGTCACCATACAACTTTTACCACATGCACAGCATACGGTCATGGTTCCTACAACGTACGAAATTGCCTTGGTTACGAATACAATGGCGTACCCTTCACTGAGTTTTCAAATAATAATAATATTATTGTACCGTCCGCTCCAGACATGACCCTTCGTATCGTCCCAGCCTGTCCCTCCATCGTTGCGACCTTGGACACTACGCCCATGCCCAACAAACAATACCCTATGAAAGGCAGCGCCTACCACGACACCATCGTGTGGATCTGCCCCAATTGCTACAAGGAATTTAGCCTGACCATCGACCAAATGGTCATTTTTGAACACACGCCAGTACAAGACTTAACACACATTTCCTACCGAAAGGGAAATACAACAGCCTACCGCATGGTTGCCAACGGCCACGATTTTCAACTCAAAGGATACGGTTGCGATCGACCCATACATATCTACATAAAATAAGTATATATGGTAAGTACATTATGATAAATGTCGAGACCATGCTACCAACAACGCGGAGATACTTGCGGCTACTGGTGCACCAGAATAGCAGTTGAAATTTTATTGGGCAGAAAGTTCAAAGGAGACGAGTTGGAACGGTTCAATGAGTACAAAAGTATGTGCTCCAAAGAAGGAGTAACCCTGTTTACCAGCTGTAAGCGTTTTCTAAGTTTTTTTCAGGAGTTAGGGGTTAATTTTGATAACGTGGAATCTGATGGGAAGTTTAGCTCCGACCATATTGTAAAGGAATTAAACAAACCAAACACAGTATGTCTTCTCAACATGCAAAACATGGATTTTAAGGAAAATACCATCGTGGAGAATCAGACGGAAAAGTACGGGCACAATGTGTGCTGCTACGAATACGACGGTACTAATTTTATGATTCAAGACAGCAATAAGTATGGGAAGGACTGTAAGAAAACGCTAACACGCGAAATGGTTGATACAGGGTACAACAAATACGTCGATGCAGACCTCGAACAAGTTTTAAGATTGAACAAAACCATATTCCATGTGTCGGAAGTCGTTGCAGTGTACCTAGGAAACCCCAGAGAACAGGCGAGAGTGGTCAGGCGATCCAGAAGAAGACGTATAAATATAAAACTATGAACAAAAATCCCCTGCTAATTTTACCATAACCCAAACCCTAATGGTCATTTAATGCTATTTCACACTAAGGTGGTTTTACTGATACGGACCCACTAATTTTTAGCAGGCGTCTATTATAGATGGTGTGTAGGTCATTTTTTGTTTCCTTCCCTGTGTCCCATTCTTTAAAATACCTATCAAAAAACATTTTGTACTTGTAAAGGTCGCTAAAGTACCGATTTTTTTTCGAAAAAAAGTCCTTTGTATGAACCCACTAAAAAATTACAGGTGACATCATATGGGTTATTACCTGTATGTCGTGTCCCTACAGCTAACTCTACCCATAAAACGAATAACGCCTGCTGTGTGGACCCCTATCATTTTAAAAACTCATACTTGTAAAATTATTTTACTACAAACTCTGTAACGCTATTAGTAGAGCTTAGGCCGTCACAGCGTCTTTTTCATTTAGACCCCTCTCTCCTAAATAAAAAAGGTGTTTGCAACATGGTTTCTTGCTAAACCCCCCCTATACCCTTCCATGCTTGTATTTTATATATAAAAAAAAAATTTAGAATAGCTAGAGGGGTATGGGTAGTTCCCACTGTACCATGTAGTCCTCATATACAGAGCATCTACTACGTTTGTATTCGATTTTTTTATTAAGTAGGGTTTTTGCGCTTGATAGGGATTTATTTATAATTTAGAGCGTATACCAATTTGGTAGTGAACTGGAATACTTCCGGCCCCGATTAGGATAGAATTAGAAAGTGTGCATGCTGCCGCGGTAGATTGTAAGGTGGCTTCCTCCCGCTAAATGGATAGTTCCAACGCCAGACACGACTGTACCAAAGGTTGACATTGCTACCGGTATTAATAGCACCCATTCCAGTGGCCAATACTCCCCCACCGACCGCCTGTTTTAAACAATCCATTTCTATGCAACCCTAGTCCTTATATACCATGCTTTGATGTATTTATGAATACCAGTATATTCTGGTCCTATAGGACAGTTGACTATAATATATTTCAATACAGTTAATAAATCTCTGCTTGAAGAACCACAATGATTTAAATATGCTTGACACATAAGACTTTCTGTACCGTTGGCAGGTCTACAACAACATAAATCGGTGTAAAATAGTAAAAGTTCATCCTTAGTTAGATTTTTTTTATCCTTGAGAAATTGTTGCCGACAAATAATAAACATGTTATAGGAATATTATACATGTTATATACCTAACCAAAAAGTCTGGATACAAAGTATAAATATAAAACTATAGTGTTTAAATGGATCCTTTTATAAAACTCATCATGCTAGGCGACCTCAACCAAGTGAAACTTGGAGTTCGCGAACGTATCGAACTCGTCAATACCATTCTTCCCGTAACAAAACACACTAGGAGCACACCGTTGATTGCAGCACTCGCATCGGAGAACCGCGAAATGATCGATTTGATACTCGAGTGCCCAACCTTACAAGTCTCTACTAAATATAACCCGGTGGACTATGGAGATACCAGTGGTAATTGGACGGAGTTAGAGACTGTGTTTCACGTCATGGCAATGTTTACGGTTCCTCTTGATATTTGTCGCCGCATTTTGGACCACCCGACCCTTGATACCAATGCTCTGAATTCGGTCAACCACGACGATTACACACCGTTGGATTTAGCGGTAGAGTACCACCCGAATCTAGTGCCCTTCTTAAAAGCCAAGGGAGCAAAGCGATACTGGCGTGTCGGTCCCGGCTTTAAACCGAATCCGAACGAACCATGTTAAAATCTGCCCGACGCTGCCTATATGGCACTGCAATTGGTGCGAAACGGCGTCTGTAAAGAGAGAATTCCATTTCTTTATCGGCCCCCCTAGTCTTATAACAGTAGTAGGCAAGGAGATAGGCAAAAAGGTAGAAGACAATAACACCTCCTACAGCTATAATCAGAACTATCCAGCCTTCGCCCATTACGAAGTCATCCGCGCGACATGTACCATAATAAAAATCTTCATTCCTTTTACCGTCAAATACACAGTTGCTTTCGTCATACGTACAGTCGCCAAATTCGTCACAAACGGTAGCGTTCAATGCCTCCCTGCACCACTTCTCAATAGGTTGTCCGAAGCTTCCATAGCATGACAACGCGTAACCATCACTGTCTTTTCCACATACCCCAGTCCATGGGGATTCCCATGTGGTGGGGTCCAGACACGAACCAGACACCAAGGATGTGTCACAATTGCTTTCCTTATTTGATTCGTCCACGCACGCGTTGCATAGTACATCGACAAATACCTTTTTTACACTCTCATATGGGAAATCATGATCGTCTCCGTAACGGACTCGACATTCTTGACCGGTTAAATCCCAATTGCCAACCGATCCAACGTTGCCCATTTCTGTAATCTACCGTTTAATATATACACATAAATTATCGATATTCCCCACAACAGGTACTTGTTCATTGATGTACTGATCCGAATCAAAAAGCACACCGTGCTCAACACAAGGTACTTCGTCTCCATGTCAAGAAACATCTGACGCACCGACAGCAACAGACTGTACACGATCAAATGGGTCTTCCCTCGTATAATCTTCTTCTTGTACAAGGTCATCAAAAACACACTCGACTGGATATCAGCGCGTTGAACCCCATGCTCGGTGGACCGAACAAATGCGAACGCCAGAAACTGGTACAGACTGAACAGTTTCGAGAGCCCTAAAAATCTTTTATTCATCCGACCAGAACGGCGGCGGAACGGACGGCAGTGTCCCCCTCCTTCCCATGTTTAGAAGTCGCCCGCCAACAAATGATGCACCAGCACCACCAAGGGAGACCATTGGTTCAAAGCGTACACGAAGAAACAACGAGACGTAAACGGCATGCTGACGGTACTCTTCGTACACGAGGCTTGTCCTTAAGCTTTGGGACCCGGAACTGGATCGCCGTAAGAGCAAGTGCAAAATGGAGAACCATCGTCAACCAATCGAACCATTCGAATTGAATTAAGGCATAAGATGTATATCTATACACGAACGAGCACAGGGCAAACGCTCCGAGGATTTTGTGGAGGTGAAATCGGTCTTCTTTTGTCACTCTTCAAGTTCAGGTCCGGGTGTAACATTACCATGATACCATCGGTTTATATACTATAAATATAAGATTTATATATATATATGAGCCTACCAGACATGCTGCACCACAAATTGGTCCATTCCAACGACACCGTTACCTTTACCTTCAAAGGCCACTGTTTCAGCGCAAAAATTCTCAGAGGTGGACTCATTGGCGACTGCAAAGTACGCTCCTCGCTCGGTACTGTTCCCATCTTAGAAGCCGTCACCGCCTTCAGCTCATTGACCGCGTGGACCGAAGCCTGCTTGCAGGACCATTTAGAAGAGTACTACACACGCTACAGTTCGTGGAAGAGGGTTCTGCACAAAGAGTCCAAACGTAGCATGGGAGACCTACGGGATCAGTGCAAACTACTAAGTAAAAAACGGAAACGGGACGAAGAGCTACCAGAACTGTACAAAGAAATATACCGGCTGCAACAAACCGTCGTGGAAATGAAACGTCACATAGAGGAATGGGAGACGGGACACTCGCCCACCAAAAAAGATTGGAAGGTCGTCAGCATCAAACCAGTCGTCAAACCAACCAAAGTCGTCGATAGAATACAGTACATCGCGTTGGGCGAACCCAGAGGAATCGATCTGGAACTTTACGATATTTTAAACCACACACCATAGACTAACTTTTTTTGTACAACAACAACATACATTTGCACGCTATTGCCCCCTAGATACTGTGATACTATACTTTTTTACTCCCTATTTACCTCCTAACATTTGTTGTAGACAACATCATTTTATACATAGACAGAGCATAGAAGCCAGTTGCGCTAACAGCTAATAGCATTAGCACCCTAGCCTTGGGGAACGGGAGCGTACTATGGACTAAACCATGACCTACACAGCATTCCACCACACAGCATGGAGACGTTACATAGACACACCATTACCTATCAAACGCCTAAATCGTACTTAATTTCAAAACATTATACAAAAAGGCCTAATGCTGTAAGGTGCTTTATACATGGAATAGTACCTAGCTCTGATACCCCTCTCTCTAAAAAAAATATAGTGTTTGCAAAAAAAAGGGGGTCAGCAACATGGTTTCTTGCTATATCCCCCTTAATACCCCCTATACACTACCATGCTTGTAGTTACTATATAAATAAAAAAAATAGAATTTTTAATAATAATAAAATAGGTAGAGGGGGTCAGACGTAACACTGTGCCCCCCTAATAGCAGGGTAGAGCAAGAGTTAAAAAGACTAATATTTTTACACTACAAGTACACCTGTTATAAGGTGCTGGTTATTTTTTGATAGGTCTTTAGAGGATGGACGAACCAGTATACAACAATAGGTTTGTGGATTTCGGAGCATCAACAATAGCCTGAAAAGGATTGACCAATTGAAACATAAGGCGCATGATTCCGGATGGTTCTATTATGTAACACAACATGTAATTTTCAGGGTATCCATTATTTAACCCACATTTGTCTCTTTTTACGTCGTTGTTAATGGTTAAAGATTGTTTGTTTCCTCTCGTAAACCATGGTGCGGGACTACCGTCTTCTCTTACAGAACGCAAAGCTAGTGTTACTTTTTCCTTGGAAGAATTTTTAAATAAGTCGCTTCTTAGATAGTCTTCAACCGATTTCACTTCATTAAAAGCGTTCACTACATTTTCGTCTATGGTATGTTCCGTCAATGGTTGGTTATGCTCAATAAATGTTTGTACAAAACTCATATTTTTAGACATGTTTTAGATATTTATAGGTTATTTCTTACATCGTTGAATTATGTCGGTCGTACTGATTCCCTTGGTGTACTCTGGTTCAATCAATTCGCCGCCCCATTCTGCCAAAACGTCGAGGACTTTCTGCCGTACCGTGGACTGAACCCCGGTTTTCCAGTCCGACCCATGCACTACGTACGACGGTCGCAACAATAGTAAGTTGTCCGTATAGTCGTGCGTCATTTGAGGGACTACCATGGCAACGGACTTCATCTCTTTGATGACACGGTACCGTTGTTCCCATGTGATGATGGGTTCCCGCTTGTACGATTCGATGGCCTCGTTCGACAGAAGCCCCACTACGACCTCCCCGTACTTTGAAGCAGCTTGGAGCAAATGGATATGGCCCACATGAATCAAGTCAGCGGACATGGCAACGTACACAATATCGGTTTTCATTTTAGTACAAGATCGGTATATATATATATACATATATAAAATAAATGGTATCGAAAACTATCGAAGTATTACTGGGGAAGAGTCAATCCATAAGAGAGAACCATTATGAAGATTTTCACGTAGCATGGGAGAGGGAGAACATTTTGAAAAAGGTTGCTGAAGCATTGCCCACTCCTGAAGAAATGAAAAGTTGCTACGTAGAAATCGTGCCAGCCAAAACTGTTTTTTACAGCATTCGAACGGATGAAATCTGTGAATATAAGAAAAAACCTATTTACCATAACCCAAGTACAATAGCACATAGAATGTTTTTTTTCTGTACAGATATAAAACTTTGTATGGAGGCTGCTGATGATGATCCAAAACTGCCTGTGTGGGTAGCGACCAATCAGAACAAACTAAATATTATCAGGATAAACGGCTGGCGGCATGATTTCCTGAAACCCTATTACAAAAAAAGAGTGAGCTATTACGACGAAGAAACAATTCTAAATTATTATTTGATTAAACACAATTTAGATGGATTTCAAGCAGCTGTCGATTATGATCAAGATGATTCGGGAGAAAGAAAGTACGAGTTTGCATTTTTAGAAGATGTTGTGGAACAAAAAATGAACATTAATAATTGTATCCCCCTCTTAAAATTTTAATAAGGTCTGTCAATGGTTGTTTATACATATAAATATAATGGGAGTTATAACAAATGCATCATTACAACACCAAAGCTTTCACTGTAGGCGAGGCCGTGTACAATGAAAATCAAAATAAACAAAATTGTCCACAAGTAGGTTGCACGGTTTTTAATTTTACCGCTCCAACGCGATGCGTGCTTGACAAATTGGGTGGGGCAGTTGGTACCTATTTCGGAGACGAGATAGACGTCTTTTCCAACGAACCAAACGATTGCAATAAAGTGGACGCCATATGTTTTGCAGGTGGTTCCGTGAATGGTTTAATCGCTGTGGCCGGGGTAGCAGAAGCATTGGTGAAACAGGCCATACAAAATGGTAAGAAAGAGTGGGAATCGAAGGATGCATATTACAAAATACCTATTGTTAAAGGAGCCATAACCTTTAGTGGCGCTTGGGGAAAAGTACGCAAATGGAAGCCCCCTGATGCTGAATTGGGCAAAATGGCACTGAAGAACGCAACCAACACCAGCGTTAGTCTAGGACAACATGGAGCGGGTAGTAACTCCGAGATTGGTTCCATTTTAACTGGCGAATGGGGTGCTGAAGGCGGACAGGGTGCACATTGCGATTGGAAGGATGGGTTCTATTGCGCTGTTTACTGTAATTTAAATTCCAAAGGTGCCATATCAGGAATGGACGGTAAGGTTTTGTATGGGCCTAAAAAAGAGGATGGTACATTCTACGGTAACCTGTTTAGGAGTACTAATATTTTGATACACACGAACGCCAAGTGTAAATCCATGGACCTGATGCGACAGTTGGCTAGACAAGTGCACGTATCTATCGCACGAGTCATCTTTCCATACTCTGCTCACTCCGATGGAGATGCGTTGTTTCTGACCTCCACAGAGCAAAAAGAAGTGGTCGATACTACCGCTTTGGGTGTATTTTTTAGTAAATGTCTATGGAAGGCGGTACATTCAGTAGCTTCGCACCAAGCTTCGCACCAAGCTGGAAGCACGGTAAACCAATTAAAACTATAAATATATAATATCGTGTATAAAAAAATGAGCTGCAATTTGTGCACCATTAAAGCCAGTAGATGGAGATATTGCTACGTGTGCAACCAAAGATGGTGCAGGGCTTGCAACGAGAAAATAATGGGAATGGCAACTCTCCACCCCCAACTATTTCGCATGCACTACAGATGCCCGTACTGTAGGAACGTGTTTGTTCTCCATTCACGGTTTCTGACCCCGGTGAAGAAGACGAGCCGCGCGTGTATCATTCAGTGAAATCACTTTTTGAGTAGGGTCCGCCAAAATTATTTTTTTTCCGATGAAAAATTCCCCCTCTGTGAGAGAATACACCTGTTTAGTACACGTACCACATTCTCCAACGCTACCGCCGTACTTTAAACGGCCTTAACGCCCAAAAACAACAAAAAAAGACCGCAAAACGTCCGTAAACCGTACGCAAATGACCCATACTCATCCGGTCCGTCTAACCACGCTTCGCTTCCGGTTATATATATATATATACTTTCCCGTGGTCCAATCACTCCCGAATTCTCTCCTATGATGTGAAATACTCGTCTGTGCCCCAGTGGGGATCCCAGTGGGGATTGGTCGATTGGTTTCCTGCTCCCCAGTGGGCTCCCCAGTGGGCTCCCCAGTGGGCTCCGTCCGACCCTGTTGGTTAATTGTCCGTTTGTTTTTGTGTATTTCAGTGAGTTTCTCAGTGAGTTTCTCAGTGAGTTTCTCAGTGAGTTTCTCAGTGAGTTTCTCAGTGAGTTTCTCAGTGAGTTTCTCAGTGAGTTTCTCAGTGAGTTTCTAGTGAATAGACGCATAATTTTGTTGTTTTTGGCGGTTAATGACGCTTAGAGTACGTAACT
>Ga0257122_1001406_pt1 | contig 17053 bp, 16 predicted proteins | sample SI106_120metaG_FD_190146 | JGI IMG/M metagenome (GOLD analysis project Ga0257122, IMG submission 190146) | Marine microbial communities from Saanich Inlet, British Columbia, Canada - SI106_120 | ecosystem: Environmental > Aquatic > Marine > Inlet | place: Canada: British Columbia | collected... | reverse complement strand
TATTTTTAGGTGTATCACCATCAAAAGATCATATCAGTGAGATTCAATTTTCGGATAGAATGGAAAAAGTAGATAAAAATTTGCACCGAGAAATAGATTTGCAACCAGACTCCAAAAAAGCATTTGTTTGGAAAGATAGGCTACTAATAAATGAAATTCAGATTATTGACCATTATTTAAATGAATTAATAGCATCACAGGGATACGAGATTCATTATTCTAGAGAAAAATCATCAAATTTTCAGCTGTTTTCAATATATATGAATGAAAAAAAAGAGATATTATATGCAATTTTTTCCAGAATATTCCGGGTTACATCTAGATTATTATTCAGACCTAAATATTTTTTAATTCAATTAAAATTAAAAATGTTTAATGACTGATCATCCTATAGTCAGCATTATTATTCCAGTATATAACAGTTATTATATTGAAGAGAGTATCAAAAGCTGTATCGATCAATCTGTCGGAATGCAATCAATTGAAATTATTCTAATTAATGACGGATCAACAGACAACACAAAATACAGGTTGTCAAATCTTGGCAAGCAGTATCCATTTAGGGTTATACACTTAAACGAAAATTGTGGTCCCGCTGCTGCAAGAAACAAGGGAATGGAATCTGCCAAAGGAGAATATATATCATTCCTTGATTCAGATGATATGATGGATAAAGAGAAGTTGGAAAAACAATTAACATATTTAAAGGAAAATCCTGAAACAGATATAATTATTTCTGGAATTAAAGAAGTGAATCATGATGGTGTTTTGATTCGTGAATTGGTAAGAACATTTCCAAAAAATGTAGATGAACAAGTAGAAAAAATATTTTTAGATAAACTTCACACGATTACATCTACGATGTTATTCAAAAAAGATCTATTAAAGCATACAGGCTATATGAATATGAGACTCTTAAACCTTGAAGACATAGATTTCACGATGAAGCTACTTAATTTCGGGAAAATGTATTATTATCCTGAAAGTTTAACAATAAGGAGGGTTTTATCAAGTGGATTATCTTTTACAGTTTCTGAATCAACATTTTTAGAAAGTAGATGGTTGTTTTTTGAAACTGCAACCGAAATATTCCCTTTTCTAAAAAATTTAAAAGAAAAATATTGGTCATTGAATTATGCTCGATTAGGACGTATTCTTCAGAAACAAGGTCTTGGTTATAATGCTAGGGAATATCATATTAAAAGTATAAAGCATCAATTTAACCTGATAGGGATTGGAGGATTGTTCCTTTCGTTTTTTCCTGAAGCTATTCAAAAATATTTTTCCAGTATCAACTGGAAAAAATCTTAATTATAATCTACACATATAATGATTCAGCTATGAAATCAGAAAAATTACAAATTGTACCTAATTATATTATTGCAGGAGTACCAAAGTCTGGTACAACCTTCTTGTTCCAATTAATGAGTTGACGTCCAGATATTTGTGGTTCAACAATTAAAGAAACATATTGGATGAAGATATGCTAAGGATATCAAAACAGTATTCTAAGCAGAATAGACTATTAAAAAGAATTTTATCTGAACGAAGGTATGACTCTTTCCTACAATGGCTAAAATAAAAGTATCTAATGAAATTCGTAAAAATTTATGGTGAACGTAATACAGGTACTACTTACCTGTCAAAACTAATTAATAAAAATATTGAGTGTGAAATATTGAAAAGTAGGCCACCTTTTTTACTAAGAAAAATTCAAAAGATGATTCCAAATGATAATGAGTATATCAGGGATTTATATTTTTCAATTAATAGGAAAAATTTAGGCTGGAAGCACGCTTATATAGATGCTAATATTATGAAGGAGTATAAAAAATATAAAAATAAACTATTAATTATTACTGTAACAAAGAATCCGTATTCCTGGTTACTATCCATGTTTAATAGGCCGTATCATTCAGTATATAATGCAAATAAATTTACAGAAGAACAAACATTTGAGGAATTTTTATTACATGAATGGAAATGTTTAAAGAGAGAGAATTCACCTGAAACAATTCTGCAAAATCCTATCGAACTATGGAATATAAAAAATGATGCTTATTTGAAATTGTCTGACAATACCAAGTATACGGTAGTTAATATTAAATATGAAAATATTTTGATAGACTATGAAAAAGTTCTGATGGAATTAGCGAATAGTGTTAATTTAAAATTTAGCAGTAGTGAAGTAAGGAATGTAGTTAAATCAGCCAAGGGCGATGGTAGTAATTATTATGATTACAAGAAATATTACTTAAATGAAGAATGGAAAGAAAAAATTAACAATTATCAATATGAAATTATTAACACTCATTTGAATCCGTTGGTTATGGAAGCATTTAATTATAAGTTAATCAGCAAGTAGGTCTCTTCATATTCATGAAAAAAAACTTACCAAATCTTCTTATTCCAGGATATCATAAATCAGGAACCACAACATTATTCAACGAATTATCAAAACATCCGGATATATGTCCTTCAATCGTGAAGGAGCCTTTTTATTTTCGTCCTTTTATGAATGGAAAACCGTTGCCCCCTATTGAAGAATATCAAAAAAATTTCATTTTAGCAAACCATGAAATTTATCTCATGGAAGGGAGTCCCACATATATCTATGGAGGGAAAAGGGTTGCTGAAAAAATTCATAAAACATTAGGGAATGTAAAAATTATAATTTGTTTACGAAATCCTGTAAATCATCTTTTTTCATTATATAAACATTATTTACGATTTATGAAATGCGATGAAAATGAAACTTTTCTATCTTTTGTTCAAAAGAAAAATGATTTTTCTAAACAATTTTACGATGAACATTTAAAGGGTTGGTATAAAATCTTTGGTGACAATGTTAAATGTGTGTTCTTTGAAGATTTTATCAATCATCCTAATAAAACCTTAAATGATTTATATACATGGTTAGAAATAGATACAATAATATTTGATAAAAAAGAATTAACAAATGTAAACCAGGGTGATACTTATAAATTTAAATATTTACATAAAATCTCTTTGAAAGTTTTTAAAATATTGAAAAAAAGAATACCACATTCACTATTTATTTTGATTAGAAAATTATATTTTTTAATTAATGGGGAACCGATTAATCATCCCCTTACTAATGAAGCAAAAGATTATTTACACCCTATTTTTAGGCCACACATCATTGAGTTAAAAAAGCTTCTATATCTAAAAGGATATAATAATTTACCAGATTGGTTTAATATTTAAATGAACCCTAAAAAAGAGTTATTTAAGGGAAGTGTCATAGTCTCTGTAATTACCTTTACGGGACATATTTTATCAACTATACTAAAGCTATTAATATCAAGAATATTTGGTATAGAGGGTTTTGGATTTTATGCCTTATTAATGACAATCTCTCGTTTTTTCACAACGTTAATAGAGATGGGTTACCCTCAATCTATTGTGCATTTTACTACGAAGTTTAAAATAAAAAATGACTGGGAGAATATTAAGTACTTTTTTATTAAGGGCCTTACGCGAATTATTATTTTTTCTCTGTTACTAGGCTCCCTGCTATTTATTTTTAAAGACTATCTGCTTGGACTTATTTTTTCAAGCAATAATATAAATATTTTATTTTTCATATTAGGAATCATGGTTGTTTTTGCTATTAATAATTATATCTCAGGAATGTTAAGAGGACTAAAATATTTTAAAGAACAAGCAATAATTTTTACCTCACTGTATGCAATACAAATGATTTCTGCTATACTAATAATAAGATTTTTATTGATTGGGAAACCTGAAATTGATCATTTTCTTTCTCTTGGAATCTTTTTGAATATTATTGCTTTATCAATCATAACATTGATTATTATCATAAAAATATTAAAAAATAAAAAAGGTGAAAAACGTAAAGATATAAAGTTATTGAATGCCTATAGTTATCCAATTTGGCTGAGTTCGTTGTTACAAAGTGCTTTCCAGAAAACAGATCGTATCATGCTTGGGTTGTTATCATCTATACAACAAGTTGGTATTTATAGTGCAGGCTTAACGTTCTCTATATTAGTTGCATTCCCCCTAAAAGCAATGGGCCCGGTTTTTCAACCACTAATAACTGAATTATATACTAAAAATGATTTCACAGGAATAAGTATATTGTACAATACAATGGTGCGTTGGGCTTTATTGTTTGGGATTCCTACTTTTGGAGGGATTATTTGTTTTGGCGAACATTTTATTCAATTATTCGGAGAGGAATTTATTGTTGGATACAGAATAATGATCATCTTATCTTTTTCGCAACTAATTAGTACTATTTCTGGTACATCGGGTACATTGTTGAATATGACTGGCAAACAAAAATCAAACGCGAAAATAATCACTGTAGGTTTAATAATAACCATTATATTAAATATCTTATTAGTACCAAAATGGGGCGCCTTAGGTGCAGCCATTGGAACAAGTATATCCGTTATATTTATTAATGCTTTTAGATTAAAAGTAGCAATAAACTATTTTGGAATAAAAATAGATTATTTAGCTGTTGTACCATTATTTATTAAATGTACTCTTCTTATAGTTATTTGTGTGAACATGATAGAAATAAACAGGGTTCATTGGATTATTACGGCATTAACCTATACTTTCGTTAGTGGAATAATTGTATATCATTCATTATATGAAAATGAAAAAACATTTATGAAAAGAAAAATAGCAGAAACCTTGAATTCCAATGACTAAACTGAAAATAGTCTACATTTCTTCACTAGGACATAGTGGAAGTACTTTACTAGATGTGATATTAAATCAACATCATGATGTGCAAAGTTCAGGTGAAGTTATGTTCCATGATGAGTGGGTGAATAAAAACCTTAGATGCACTTGTAAGAAACTGATGAATAAATGTTCATTTTGGACAAGTATATTAGATGATAATTTTAAAAAATTGGGCTCAGTTAATGAAATTGAGTATTTGAATAATTCTTTTGAATTATTTAATAATATAAAGAAATCAACAGGTAAAAATATTATTATTGACTCTTCAAAAAGTAATGATAGGCTAAATATCTTATTACAAGATAGAAGGCTAGAAATAAAGGTAATTCATCTGATAAGAAATGGTTATGGAGTGATCAACTCAATAAGTAAAAGTCATCATAGACCTGCAAAATCAAATAATAATCAAAAAACCATTCCCGTAAATATCTTAATAGGAATCTTAAGATGGATAAGACGGAATCTTGCATTAAAAAGGTTAATGGAAAAACATAGAATAAATGATTATTTACAGATTAGATACGAAGACTTATGTGAAAAACCAATGAGTGAGATAAAAAAACTATGTGAATTTATCGATATAGATTTTCAGGAAGAGATGGCAAAACCCAAATTGTTAAATTGTCATAATATTGGTGGTAGCCGCTGGCGTTTCTCAGATAAGCCTATACAAATCAATTTAGATGAAAAATGGAGAGCTGAATTAGGAAGAGGGTCCAAATTTCTATTTATGTTATTTGCTGGTTGGTTAAACAAAAAATATGGGTATTAAAATGCGGCTACCCGATGTTATTGGTATTGGCTCTCCACGATCTGGTACAACATGGTTGAGCAATTTATTAAATCACCATCCAGATATTTATTTCGCCCCTTATTTTAAAGAAATTCATTTTTTTGATAATAATTATAAAAGAGGATTAAAATGGTATTCAAAATTTTACCACAAGATACCTGAAAACAAAATTTGCTTTGATTATACGCCAGGTTATATGAAGAATTATAAAATCGGAAATCTTATAAAACAAATGAGCCCCAATATTAAACTAATTGTATGTATTAGGAATCCTATTCAACGTGCATTTTCTCATTATATGCAACGAAATAGATTTGAAAATTGGGAATTTGATTTTGATAAGACAGTTCAATACAATAGTAAAAATATTTTAGATTACGGACTTTATGGTTCTCAACTAAAAAAAGTATTAGAAAATTTTTCAAAAGAACAAATACATATTATTTTTTTTGAAGATTTGATTACTAATACAGAAAATATTATATCTGATGTATTTAATTTTCTAGAGATACCTAATTTCAAAGTTGAAATAAATACTACGGATACAGGAAAGAATAGTATGAAAAAAAACCATTTTAAACCATTGAAACAAACTATAAGATTAATCCGATCACTATGCAGAAAATATTATCTATTCAGAATAATATTTTATCAATTATTCCCTGGAGATAAAATGTTAAAATTCATATCTAAGATAAATACTAAAAACCAGATTTTGACTAAAACAAAAATCTCGATAAAGACAAAAGAATACTTAAAAGAATATTATTGTCAAGACAAAATATTATTAGAACAAATTCTAGGAAGAGAAATTGTATGCTGGGAAGACTGATAATATATTTATCCCAAATCGTATCTCATCTTATAACCTACTTATTAGAAATGGAGACTATAATTTTTTAATAATAAAGGTGGCGATGGTTCATTATGGTTCCAACCTAGACTATATAGAAAGTGGGATCAAAAGATCAATAATACTTTAAGAAATAATTATATGAAACTTTTCGGAAAAAATTAAAATGATAAAGAAAAAATATTCACCAGATTTTATTGGCATCGGTGCCATGAGGTGCGGAACAACTTGGATTGCTGATAAACTACGTAAGCATCCTGAAATCTATATTCCAGAAGATTTTAAAGAATTACATTTTTTTGATCAATTCTATAATAAGGGTATTGAATGGTATGAAAGTAATTTTTCAAAAAAAGAAGAAGATCAAATTGTTGGAGAATTCACACCTAAATACTTAAGGAGCCCTAAAATAGCCAAACTAATCAAAAAACATTACCCAGATACAAAATTAATAATTTCACTAAGGAATCCAATATCAAGAGCATTTTCTCACTATAACTTTTTAAAAAAGCATACAAATATTGAATCTAATCTTTATAAATCACTTTTTGATAAAAAGTATGAAATATTAATGGCCGGTCTCTATGGTGAACAAATTCAGACATATTTGAAATTATTCCCCCTAAATAATATCCACATAATATTCTTTGAAGATATTATAAATAACCCAAAAGATGTTGTCAAAAAACTCTATGCGTTTTTAGAAATAGACCCTCATTTTAGACCAATGGAATTAAGTAAAAGTCTTAACAAAAGATCAAGTGTCAGATTTAAAAATTTTCATATCAAAAAAAAATATTTTAGGCAATTTATTCGTCAATACATTGTTCTACGTAAGATTCTACGATATTCAGGAATATTATTCATTATGAAAATACTCAATAAATTAAACTCAAAAAATAATTCTAAAGAAACTATTGATAAAAAATCAGTAGATTATTTAAAAAACTATTATAAAAATGATCTACTGATTTTAGAAAAAATTGTTGATCGTGAAGTTAGCCATTGGCTAGAGTAGATAATAATTGGGCATCTTATTTTTTAGGTATTGGCGCTATGAGATGCGCTACAACTTGGATTGCGATGTGTATAAAATAGCACCCGGAACTTTATATACCAGAAGGAATAAAAGAGTTTGAAAGAATATTATAAAAGTGATATTGAACTATTGGAAAAATTAATTTCTATAGATTTAGAAAAATAAAAATGAATACTGACAATTTACCTGCTGTCTGGGTCATTGGGTTCCCGAAAAGTGGAAATACTTGGATAAGTTACTTATGCTCTTATTGTTTTAATTTACAATTCAATAATTTTGATGACCCTAGAAGTACTCCAGTTCGTTCAAGAATTAAGGAAAAAACAAACGGTAGTAATTCTTGGTCATCTTTGGAAGGGCTTTTCTCCGTTCAAAAAACACATAGAATACCAGAAAATGTACCATATCAAAATGGTTTCATTATTTATATTATTCGAGATCCGAGAGATGTATTTGTGAGTTATGACTTTTTTATGAAAAGTAATAATGCAAAAATAAAAGGTAGACTTAAATACTTTTTAATAGGTTTATTTGGGAAACGAAATCAAATTAAATGGTTTCTATCAAATTGGAATCATCATCTGAAAGTTTGGAAAAATAAAACAAAAGTAATTATTAATTATGATCAAATATTAGAGGAAGGTGTGCCATATTTATCTAAGAAATTTAAATTTTCTTCAATACTAGTTTCTGAAGAAATAATAAAGGATGCAATTAACTATTTTAAATTTGAAAAAATGTCTGGCGGAAGAATGGCAGGAGTTGAAAATAATACCAGTTTTTTCCGAAAAGGGATATCCGGTGATTGGAAAAATTACCTTAATGATAAAGATTCTGAATTATTTAGGAATTCTCTTAAATTATATAACGACGCTGTAACTTAAATGAAAATAATTCTTGTTCCATCCCACCGACGCTCAGGTACACATTTATTAATTGACTCTTTAAGAGCGAATATCGAAGATTTTATTTTTCCAAATCATAGAGAATTACCGGCAGATTTTAATCTTGGTACATTATTTTCTAAAGATGAAAAAATATTTGATACCTTTAAACTTTTAATTAAAAATAATTCAACAGTAATAATTAAAAGTCACCTCCTCCCTGATGAATGTAATATTAAAAACCCTAAGGATAAATTTGAAACTTTTATAAAAGAAATTTATAATAGCTCAAAAAAAATATATATTTACCGTGATGGAAAAGATACACTAGTTTCATTATATAAATTCCTTAAACCATCTATCCCTTTTAGCGAATTTTTAAGGCAAAAAAATGACCACATAGTAAAAGAAATCAGATTGGAAAAAAAAATTGATTTAAATCGAATACTCTATTGGTCTTATCATGTTAATCATTGGAAATTAGATAAATCCGTAAAAAACATTTCATTTTCCGATTTAAATTCTGATTTTGAATCAACTCTATGTAATGTTTTACAATTCCTTCATTGTCCTATAATTGAACCATTACATAAACATCAAATTCCTAAAAATAAATTATTACATGGCTTAAGAAAAAAAAATAATCACTATGGCATTGGATCTCTACCCGAGAGTTCATCAGTCCGACCTAATAAAGGAAATGCAAATTTAGGGATACAATATTTCAATGATGATTCGGATTCGGAATTTTATATTAATAATACAAACATAAATGCTGTTCAGTAACCGCATAACAATTGAACAATTTTTGGTAATGGGAGTATTGTTTGGATTGCTTTTTCCTCTAACTATTATCTTACCCCTTTTCAGATTGGCTGTATGGAATATACCGGGTTTAATTCTGTTATTATGGATAGTATTGAGAGGTGCTAACAGACAGATGTTTCGACTAAATAATTTTGATTTATGGGAGTATTCTATTCTCGGTGTTATTCTTATTTATTTTATAATGACATTAGTAGGCAAAGATTTCATTTCTAATCTTTCGCATTTAAACCACTATATCTCTTGTCTTGCACTATCATTTTATTTTCGCAGGAATTATGGAAAAATATTTACAACAAAACATTTCATTATTTTTGCATTTATTTCTGTGGGTTTAGAATCAATAATTGGACTAATTCAACAAATAACGTCCAGTGAATTTGGAAATATTGGTGTTTACTTTGGCAAAACACCGGAAACAACTGAATTAAGAGCTATTGGAGACTCAAGTATGGGGCGGGTTATTGGCACTTTTGGAACAGGTAATTTAGTTGGAAACTGGATTATTATATTTTTACCATTTATTTTATACAGTTCAGAATATTTTCAAAATAAATATAGTTGGGTTTCGAGAATTATTATTGTGATAATGAGTTTGATCGCAATTATAATGACTATTTCCAGATTTAATATAGCTATATATCTAGGAATCATTATTTTTACTATATTTCTTTACATCAAAAAGAATTTAAAACGTAAAATAAAGTTAAAGATTTCTTTAATCTCAGCACTTATCTTATTTGTAATGTTGACTTTCTCTGTAGGTTCATTAGTAATTATTTGGGAAGAAGTAGGCATGATGAAAAAAGCAGTAGAGTTTCGATTTAGTGACACATTTGAAGCAGCTAGTCAGACTGGTAAACATACACATGGTATTAATGCTCGAATGGAAATGAATAAAGGTGCGCTACAGGCATTTATAAGGAGCCCACTAATAGGTGTAGGTTATAAAAACTCAAGATGGATTTGGCCTACGGTAGATGCTGATGTACCATCTAATTGGATATACCAACCTCATAATATTTATATGGTGATGTTGGTAGAGGGTGGAATATTTCTGTTTATTTTTTATGTAATTTATACATTCTATCCATTTTATAAGATGTGGTTACTCAAAAAATCAAACGAACCCATTTTAATCGCATTTTTTCTGTCTTTATCTGCTTGTATTGGGATTCAAATGATGTACATAACTTTTACTTCGCCTATCTTTGCTGGAGTATATACTATGATTCTAGGAAGTGCTATGGGTTATTTTGATCAAGAATTAATAAAGCTGAAAGAAAAATCATAATACCGAAGATTATATTATTTTATAGCCTTTGTTTAATCCAAAGTTTGTTATTTGGTTTTGATAATCATCAAACAGAATCATCTAATTTTATAGGGGTTTGTTCTCAAATTACCCGAGAAAGTAGGTTATATAATCCATATGCAGTCCATGGAGAATTAATAGACTCATTTTCATCAGCAAATATTCATTTTACACGCACGGGCTTTAAATGGAAATTTATTCATCCAAAAAAAGATGAATGGGATTGGAGAATCACTGACCAAGTTGTCCGAACTGCTATAGAAAAAGGCGTATCTATTTTAGCTCTTATTGGGGGGATGCCGGTTTCTGCGATGGAATCGCCTATGGATAATATTGATTTGTGGCTTGAATTTGTTGATTCATTATCAGCAAGATACAAGAACGACATATACCATTGGGAAATATGGAATGAACCTAACGTTCGTTCGGGGAAATATTGGCCACAAAATGCATTACCTGGTCCTTTCGTAAATTATGTGACTGAAGCGAGTAAAATTATTCGAAAAAATCAACCTGAATCATTTATATTATTAGGCGGGTTAGCTACTGGTAAAAAGGCTAAGCCATTTGATGTGTGGGAATCCATGTTTGAGTTAAACGTATTAAACCATGTGGATGGAGTCGCTTACCATTCTTATAAATATCCAGGGAAAAAATTAATTGGTTTCAATGAAAAACTAAAAAAATTAATTAATAAATATTCTACCAGTAATAAAGAATTATGGATAACTGAATTTGGGATTCCAGCTGTTAGCTCTTTGAATAAAGGGAAGTTCAGTTTTGAATATCAGAAAAATCAAATATTACAATCTATTTTAATTCATTGGGCAACGGATGGAGCAAAGTTTTTCATTTATTCAATTTGGGATAAAGTTGAATTTGATCCGAGCTTAAGTAAAAAAGAAATTCGGCAAAATAAAAAGGGATTTTATGGCCTTCTAAAAAAAGATATGTCTCATAAGCCAAGTTATGGAGCTGTAAAATGGTTATCCACTATACTACCCTATTATGATCCTATAGAAATAAAAGAAAATGATGATGGAATCATCATTGCTGTATTAGATAAAAAAGATGGTAAAAAGGGATTCATTACTTGGGGGGTCAATACGAATAAAAAAATGTACAAAGAAAGTAAAAAAAATAGTTTGTTGTATGTAAACTCGTTTGAGAAAATAATAACATTAGATAATGATATTTTCAATATTGATAGTTTTTCCAAAGATGAAGTTCTTCACTGGTATTAAGTGGAAATGGAATTAAAACCAGTCATTTTATTTTATAATTTTTGTTCAAAAATGGGAGGAGCAGAGATTGTATTATTGGAGTTTCTTAAAAGGCCATCTGAGCATTTTAGATATAAAGTACTATTAAATGAGTATGGTGAATTTTATGATAGATTAGTTAAAAATAATATTTCAGTAGATGTAATTAATACCAATACTGAATTATTGTATTCAATTAAAAGAGAGAGCTCAATAAATTTTCGATTTATAAGTGCTATTCCATCTTCACTTCACTTGTTATTTAATTTTTTATGTTATATCAGAACTAATAAAGTAGATCTAGTTATTTCCAATACGTTTAAATCTCATATAATAGCAGGAATAACTGCTTTATTGATGCGTCAAAAAGTTGCCTGGCGGTTCCATGATATAATTCAAAGAGAGTTTTCGGTTCATTATTTTTCATGGATGAATATTTTTTTAATGAAATTGGTATCATTAAGAGTCTCAAAAATTATTGGGGTATCAAATGCGGTAATAAATTCATTTAAAGTTTATGGGTTTAAAAGTTCTAAACTGTCTGTTGTCTATAATGGTCTAGATCATTCATCAAATAAAGGCGAATTGATAATAAAAAATAGAGATAAAATCAAAATTGGATGGATAGGACGATTTACACCTTGGAAGGGAATTAGGGAATTCATTATTCTTGCCGAAAGATTAATTTATGATAAAAATAAAATCAATTCGGAATTTGAATTTATTATTGCAGGATCAGCCCTTTTTGATGATGGTGATTATGAAAAGACAGTAAAAAATTACATTGCTAAACCTTTAAAAAAATATTTTACTTTTTTAGGTCATATTGAGGATATAGATACATTTTATAATCAAATTGATATATACTTTCACACATCTATTGCACCTGACCCTTTTCCAACGACAATATTAGAAGCAGGACAAAGGGGTTTGGTTGTTTTTGCATCGGATAAGGGCGGTGGCAAAGAGATTATAAAAGAAAATAAAACAGGTATTTTGATAAATATATTTGATTTAGATGAGGTGGTAATAAAAACTATATTTGTTATGAATAATTTAGAAATATATCGAGTTAAAGGCGAATGTTTAAAAAATATCATAAAGGAGAATTATAGTTTGGATAAGTATTATAAAAGTTTTGTATCAGAATTATTAAATTTAATTTGAAAATGATTTATTATTTATTAGAACTAGCATTTACCAATCCCCTCAAAACTAGCTTTTATTTCATCTAAATTTTATGTATACTCTTCGTGAGAATTTGGGCAACACTCGCTTTAACTAAACTCTTTCTAAAATTCACCATTAAATCAGATTAATATTGGAGCCTTAAAATGAAGAAATTGTTAATATTAGTAGGTATTTCATTAAATTTTTTAATCAGCCAATCTATTTTATCTGTCGAACCGAATTCAGCAGTTCAAGGGGCTAGCCTTTGGGTAACAATAACTGGCGAAGATACTTATTTTGTAGTGACCGATACCGTAGGTGCACCTAGTAATGTAGAAGCAGTCATGATAACTATGGGCAATGATATGATTAGCGCCACAAGTTTTACACCTGAATCAAGAACTGTGCTCAATGCTATGTTTGTTATTCCAGCAGCTGCATCAATCGGCTCTTATGATGTTACTGTAGACCACGGTACCGTGGCTGGTACGGATTATCCAACTGTTTTATTAGTTAATGGATTTACCATTGCTGAACCCGTTTCTCCATCAGAATTCTCACTTTTAACCCCTGAAGATGCGTCAACGGTTACTATTGATGAATCTAATTATTTGACAGGTTCTACAGAAGCAACTTGGGAGTCATCTTCTGAAAGTGGAAGAACCATAACTTATACAATTGAACATAATACAAACATTGGTATACTTCCTTTCATCCCCACTGAAGTATCGACAAATTCAATTACTATTGTCTTTTCTGAAATTCTCAGTGAAATAAATGCCTATCTCTTACTGTATCCATTATCAGGTGTAACATCGCTTAATGTTACTTGGAATGTAACGGCTACAAATGAAGCAGGTAGTACTTCATCTACAAATGGTCCGTATTCTTTCACACTAGATGCAACAAGTTATTTATTGGGGGTTGATTCTGAAAATAATAATGTTCCAAGATCGTACGCCCTTAATCAAAATTACCCAAATCCTTTTAACCCATCGACGAATATTTCTTTTAAAATAGCTAATTCATCAGTCAGCTCCTTAACAATATATGATGTTAGTGGTAATCTAGTACGTGAGTTAAAAAATGGTTTCATGCCAGAAGGAGAATATAATTTAACTTGGGATGGAAGAAGTGCGACTGGGCAAAGTGTCGCTTCAGGCTTATACATCTATCAGTTAAAATCTAATTCATACATTGCCACCAAAAAAATGTTAATGATAAAATAAGAGATCACAATCTAACTTTAAACGGCACTATTAAAAAGTAGTGCCGTTTTTATTTACAGATTATTTTCTGTTATGAATTTTTTATTAATCTATAATATTCATTATTTTTAAAAGATCACAACCATGGTTTAATTGTCAATGTGAACAATAAACGCAATTATCAATTTTTAGTCTTATCGCTTATTTTTTTTAATTTTAATTGTTTAGATAAAGAGAGTGCTTTAGAAGACTATTTACAAATTAATAAATATTTATATTATAAAAATGATATACTTGTTCTTGAAGAATTAATCTCAAATAGCTGTGTAGATCTGAATGATAATATGATATTTGAATATTCTGAATGTTCCATAGATTCAATATATGATGAAAATAATAATGGAATAGTAGACCCTTTAGAGGTTGGAGTTACTGAGTGGGGGGGGAACAGGAGACTTATTGTACTTTTTGCTCCTAATCGTGGATTATCGGGTATATTTCCTGAGAGTATTTGGAATCTAACAAAATTAAAAAAACTTGATTTAAGAAATAATCAATTAACAGGCAAATTTCCTAGAGGTATTGAAAATTTAAATTATATAAAAGAGATTTGGTTAGATAATAATTCCATTTCAGGTGAAATATATGATGATTTTAATATTCTAGATTCCCTAACAATTCTATCTATACAAAATAACTTGTTTACCTCTATTTCTGATAGTTTATGCGAGACCACGGATTTATTGATTTATTTCTCTTTTTCAGGAAATAAAATTTGTGATGTATCTGAATTATCAGATTGCACATTAGATCTTATTCAAAACACTCAAGATTGTGAATGATGTTTAAACTTTGCTTAAGATTAAATTTCGTATTTTTGTTATCTTTTGCTTCTGCTCAAAATGGATCAAACTATTTTCAAGCTGACCCTTTTTATTTGTATAAGTCTGAAAAAGATAATTTTTCAGATTCAAGTAATATTGAATCTTTGGATATTCGTCCAGTATATAAATACTCATCATTAAATAAATTATACTTATCTTATAAGTCATTTTACTACTTTAATGATAATGCTCCCAATTTAGAGAATACATCAGATATTTGGGTTTCAAAAGGGTCAAATTTATTTAATTCAATTCATTTAGATTTTTCGAATTCTTATATTAGTCTATCAGTTGAACCATTTATGTATCTTGCTCAAAATAAATTTCACAATTCTCAGTTTACAAAGGATATCGATGCGAAATATTCTATATTGAATGATGGTATACCACATTCGGAACAACCATACTCCGTGCTAAGCATACGAGAATCCCAAATATATTTACATAAAAATGGATTTGGCATTGGAATTTCAAATGCAAATATGTGGTGGGGCCCAGGAATACATAATTCATTAAATATGACGAATAATACTACCGGGTTTCCTCATTTAATGCTAGGTAGTATATCTGAGCAAAGGTGGAAAAATTATGGATTGAATATGCGTTATTATTTTTCAAAATTTGATAGTAATAACCCAACACAACCATATTTTACTGCATTATTGGGGTCGATTAGGATATATTCTAAACCAATTATTAGCTTAGGGTTAATTAGAACATTTTTAAGTGGAGGTAATATTTCCGATGAAGAAGTAAGTGCTAGAGATGCAATGGTCCTGCCTTTTCAATCTTTTTTTAAATCAGATTTGGTAATTGAAAATAATTTTTTAAGCCCACAGGATGATGTAGATCAAACATTTTCGGGATTTATTAATATATTATTTCCTGAATCAAAATTAAAACTTTATTTAGAATATGGTTGGAATGATCATCGATGGGATTGGCATGATTTTCGCGCTTATCCCGATCACTCGGGTGCACTCTGCGTAGGAACTAGAAAGTTTGGCTTATTTAATAATCCAGATTATTTAATTGGATTTGAATATTTCAATAACAATTTTGGGCGTGTATATAATAACCCATCACCATCCTGGTATGGGAAGGAATATTTCCATTATTCTTCATATAATGGAAGGAGGTATACAGCACATTCAGGTTCAAATTCCGATGACCTACTTCTATTCTTTGGTGAATTAAAATCTAATAGCTCATATATTATTTCATTTAATTATGAAAGGCATGGTTTAGAAAAAAGCTTAAAAACTAAAGAAAACGCTGGAAAACTACCTGAAGTTAAAATTGAAGCAAAGTTAGATTTTCGTTATAAGATAGGAAATTATAATCTATTATTATTTTATGAATATGAATATCTTGAAAATGTTGGATTTGGTTATTTTAGTAAGGACCTAGGGCTATTTATAAAAGATATTCCCGTAAGGAAATCAAACGTTTTTGGGATCGGTTTTGAGAAGGAATTGGGGGAAATATTTCAATAATATGTATCGTGCACTTATGAATCATTTGTGGGGAAAACATTAAGAGTATTAGTTGATACTACGGGTGAAGATGTTAGTGTTGGGCGAACAGAATATGATTCACCGGAAATTGATAATATTGTACATATCCAAGGCAGGGCAGAAAAAGGCACCTTTGTAAATGTAAAGATTGAAAGTGTCAACGAATATGAATTGATTGGAGCAATTGTTTAAGTGGTGGTGAAAAGTAAATCTATTCCAAAATTATAATTTAATCTGTTCCAACCACTTGTAAAATTTCTAGTGTATATTTATTTTGAATAAAAGCAACCACAGCCAAATTCGCTAAATTATATTCTACTTCCGGCCATGATGTTTCATAATTGTTCTGGGGCCAATTACTTGCCATTTCAAAAGCATAATTTTTTACAACTTCTTCATGTCCAAGTGTTAATAATTCGCCATTAAACCCCTCATTTATCCAGCCTAGAAATACATCCTGGTGGTGTTTCTCATTATTGTACCCTTCATAATCTACATCATCAATTTTCGCGGCAATAAATAAACAAAGAGAATCATTGGCTGATAAATCGGTACTT
>Ga0257122_1001405_pt1 | contig 17071 bp, 11 predicted proteins | sample SI106_120metaG_FD_190146 | JGI IMG/M metagenome (GOLD analysis project Ga0257122, IMG submission 190146) | Marine microbial communities from Saanich Inlet, British Columbia, Canada - SI106_120 | ecosystem: Environmental > Aquatic > Marine > Inlet | place: Canada: British Columbia | collected... | reverse complement strand
GGGACGGAATAATAGGACCTGGCAACCTCCACATGCCCATCCCTGTGAACCTTCCTCTTTCCTTCTTCGAAGTCAGGGAATCGTTCTGCGGGTAGCTGACCAAGAAATTTTCTCTCTGCCTCGAACATGGCCTTGACCTGCTTCTTGGTGGTTCCGTGAATGCGGGTGTTCGCCACATTTCGTTCCCATTTCCTCAGGTACTCATTGAGCTGGGATAAGGAAGTGAATGTGCGTCCTTTGAGACAGTTATTCTTCACATACTTGATCCCACTCTCAATCTTGCCTTTCTGCTGCGGTGAGTAGGGACGGGTAGGCCAGATCACAAAACCATAATATTCAGCAAAGGAAATTAGTTTCGGATTGAGCTGAGGATCGTACCAGTCCGCCTTGCTTACCGCGGCTTTAAGGTTGTCGATTACTACCCGGGTAGGACCCCCTCCAAACCATCGGAATGCATTCTCCAGGCAGCGGATAAAGTTATCTGTAGTTTGGCGGTGTACGGCCTCGCTGTAGCCACTTCTTGAGTTCCCAAGAACCATGCGAAAAACCCATGTCTTTTTTCTCCTGCCTGGCTGGACCTCTATCATTGGTCCAGAGCCAAAATCCACCTGAACTTCTTCGCCAGGTGGAGTCTCAAAACGTCTGCATGGGAGTTCACCTTTCTTACTCAGCCGCCGGATATATCTGCGTACTGATGAGTAGGAACCGATGAAGTCATGTTCATTCACAAGATCCTGGAAGATACGTACGGCATCGAGTTCATTCTCAAGGTACGCAACGATAATGCGGTGGTATTCCTCGCACAGACTTCTTCTACCAGGTGGGGTATGTGCATGGACAGGGATTCCGATCATAGGCTCTGACCCGGTGGTCGAAATGGATGGATTTGAAATCCCCCCCACTACAGACCCGGTGATCGAAATGGCCGGTTTTGGATCTTGTGGATTGTCTAAGCCGGTGATCGAAATGGCTGGTTTTGAAATCTCCGCCTGTCCGGATCCAACTGCAGAACCAGAAGGTTTTGCCGCATCAGACTCTTGAAACAACTTCTTGTATCGCGCAACAGTTTCCCGATGTATCCCCAGTTCCCGAGCGATTCTACGGTTCGACCAATGCTTTTTTAGTAAACAACGTATTGCATGTAATTCTTCCATCTTGATCCTGTTTGGCATCCAAGACCCCCTTCGTTTGGGGGGCGGTATACCACGTAGTCAAAATGGACGGTTTTAATTCGATCATGAGTGGACGGTTTTAACCGATCACTGACAGTTAAAAAAGTGCCAGTCAATCCCATTAGTTAAAACCACTGGTGTGGGGAAGCTGTAGCTGTTGGTGTACTTGGTAATCTGACCCGGCGCTAACCTGGAACCATACTTCTTCACCTCAACAACAGAAGTAAATTTCCCGTTCTCACCTTTGATCCCAATATCAACCTTAGGATTACCAATGGACAATTCAAAGTAAACGCGATCATTTTGTTTGCCAAAGATACAGTCGAGAACCGGTACCACCAGTCGATACATAGTCCATCGTTCCGAACTTTGAAGTGAGCAGAGATTTTCATTCAGTTTTTTTACGAGTGTAGTAACTCTCATATCTTTGCCTTCTCTATTTTTACTCAAGAATGATTGTTCCGGTTGCTTCCGTCATTTCTTATATTCAAGGCTCATGCCAACTTTTCTGATGAGAAAGCCAAATTGCCAAGAAAGTACCTATTTATCAAGGTTTTGGTGATTTGCAAAGTTGTAATAGTATGCAGGTTAGATAAAACATATTATGATCGAGTAAGTAAAAATATTGTAAAGTGATAGGTGTATCCTCATGAAATCAATCCTTTATACATGGCTTGGAAGAACTGATTTAGAAGCCCTGAGTCAAGAAAAGCTTAAGGAGAGTCCAATCTTTTCAGCTCTTTCAAATATAGATGCTAAGAGCATAGTTGTGCTTTCCAATTACCCGATGAACTTAACCATAGCGGCACTAGAAAATCTCAAAAAATCGACTGACTCTGAGGTACTGCTAATCCATCAAAAGCTTAGATCACCGATTGATCACACAGAGATTTATAACGCTGTTCGTATTGCTCTTGATGAAAGCGAATCAAAATTTGGAATTCACCAAAGAATTTTTCATCTCACACCTGGTACACCTGCTATGTCTTCGATATGGTTGCTGCTAGGCAAGTCTATCTATCCTGCTCAATTGGTGGCAACATCCAAGGAGCAAGGGTTTCAAAAAGTTGAGATTCCATTCCAAATCTCAGCAGAATTTTCTCCCTCTCTCCACGGCGTAGATGATCGACTCATCCGCTTATTGCAATCTTTACCACCGGAGGCTCCTGAGTTTGACGAAATTCTATACCAGAGCCAGGAAATGGAGAAGGCTATAGGTTTAGCTCGAAAATTAGCACCCCGCAATGTTCCAGTGCTGGTACTTGGTGAAACCGGAACGGGAAAGGAGTTAATCGCCCGCTCAATTCATAAGGCCAGTACGAGGTATGACAAACCATTTGTGCCCGTAAACTGCGGAGCTCTACCCAGGGAGCTCATTGATTCGGAACTATTTGGTCACAAAAAGGGGTCTTTTACTGGTGCAGAGAAGGATCGCAAAGGTTACGTTGAAGCGGCCCATAGCGGGACTCTATTTTTAGACGAAATTGGTGAGTTGCCACTTCATTCACAGGTACGGCTTCTTCGTGTATTACAAGAGGGAGAGGTTACACCAGTCGGTGCTACTACCAGCAAAAGAGTAAACTTTCGAGTCATTGCCGCAACGAATGTGCCTCTTTATGATGCGGTACGTGAAGGGACATTTCGAGAAGATCTCTTTCACCGCATTGGAGTAGGTATTATTCAAGTCCCTCCACTCCGAAGTCGGACCGGTGATATTGGGCTGTTAATCGAGCACTTTCTTATCGATATTTCCAGACAACTTAATCGAGAACGAAATTCACCTTTTACGCTCACACCTGATGCCAAAACCTTTCTGTTGCAACAGCCTTGGTATGGAAATGTCCGCGAGTTGCAAAACTCTCTGTTAAGGGCAGCTCTCTGGGCAACAGAAGATCAAATCTCAGAGGAAGATGTTCAGGAAGCTATGCTTCCATTCAATTCTGAAAAGACCCAGGAAACTCTACATATTCCGCCGGGGTTTGACGCGAACAAGGCAATAGCAGAGCTGAAACGAAGCTATGCTGGTAAGGCATTGGAGCTTTCTGGTGGTCACAAAACCAAGGCAGCGGAATTATTGGGATTGAATAGCTATCAAGTTCTTGATAAATGGAGAGATGCTTGATTCTGCTGGAATCGTTAAGGTCCAAATGGCCAGCTTAATGACCTTAATGCTTCTTTCTCTGGACTTTTAAATGATTCACTCCAGTGATCCAATGTATCGCGGTCCAAAATTCGAATATCATCTTCCTGGGTGTAGGTTACTCCCGAAGCTTCATCAATTCCTGTGCCCAGTAACACACCGACCTTTTCAGTCAGGATATATCGATTGTGAAGTGGTTTGTCCCATTGGAAGAAAGATACGGATAAATCATTAGGGATGTGACGTACCAGTCTGCGTTCAATATCACGTTTTAAGGTTTCTAGTGGAATGGTGTCACTAAAGTGAAACTGCAGATCTACGCATTCTAGATCTGACCGCTGAGCCAACTCTTCAATTAGCCTGATTGCAGTATTATTGAATCGTCTGATACCTGGATTAAAGTGGGGATCAATTACCAAGATTTTTCTTGATACCAATATCGCTAACTTTAAGGCTCCAATAATCTCATCGGCGTCTCGTCGAACTATGGCACCTGTAGAGCTTCTGAAGAGATCATGAGTATCAGAAAGATCCTCAGGTTTGATTCCTATTTCGTATTCAATTTCTGGAGAAATAATGGCTTGAAAAGGGCTTTCTTGCTCGTGTGACCTGATGGCATTACTTGCCCATGGCCTATTGGGGTCAAAACTTCTGTTGCGGCTCAATAAAGCTGTCCTCACTTGTGCCAGTGTTTCCGTCACACGCGCCTTTTCAAGTGGTCTAGCATTTTTAAATTGTTCAATCACCAATTTTGGCCATGCTTTTGGGAATCTTGATAGTAGCCGACCCTGTTCCCAGCTAAACTTCTCCACTATATAGCGGACATCTTGCCAAGACTCAAAACTAGCTGGATCGATGGCATATTCATCAAACACTAGAAAAGTTCCTCAGCTCGCTCTTCAAAGAATCCCTGGGGCCAATCCTGTTTAAATTCACCCTCTTCATCAATCTCTAACGCTTTGACTTTTATCTTTTCATCCTCCTTATAGAAGTAGACTACGGAAACATCTTCAGGTTTAACTGGGACCTGATCTTCTTCAGAAGATTCTCGTTCATTGGCTTCTCTAATTCTTCTGAGAACTCTAAGAATAAGATGCTCTGAATGTGTTTCTACGAGCGAAGTCTGACCTGATTTCGCTTCAAGTCGAGAAAGAAACAAATCCCCCAATACAACTTGGCAAGCTGGGTGTAAATGGAGTTCTGGCTGTTCTATGCAAATACAGTCCTTTTGTGGTAGAACGCAGGCCACAATGACAGGTAAAAGCTGGGAAATCCCAACCCCTATTTCTGAAGGAAAAACATTTGTGCGAAGCGTTTCATCACGTAAAAATACTCTCAGAGACAGAGGAAACTTTTCAATTAGTTCATTGGCATCATTGGTTAGCTCGTCTAATGTGCCCAATTTTATTCTGGTAAGCAGTTCACTATCTTCAGGTATCTCTCTGATGACTTCTCTCACAAGGCTATAGCCTGTATTGAAGTGCGATTCAGATTTTAACCACTTATTAAGCGAACGAATTTCTTCATCATTAGCTCTGGCAGCTACATTCCATGCGTAACTACCGTCATACCAGGAGAGCTCTCGCTCCTCTTGGAGTGATCTTCTGTCCGGGATATTCCTAAGGGGGCCGATATGAAGGATAGTATCTAAATACTCAGAGATCAGTTTCTGTGGTTCAGTATTAGCAGAATGTAGATCATCCATAAAAAACTGAAAAGCATCAGCATTCTCTTCCTCGTCTTCAAACCACGGTATCTCAGGCCAATATTTTTTTAGGGTGTTATTAAACATTATGTGTAATAAACCCTTTCTTTCATCTAGGTCAGGATCAGAGAAATGGAAGAAACCTTTTAAGCTCTTTTTTTCATTAAAAAACATATAAGTGAGATAATAAAACCACTCTTCGGTGCATTGGTTCAATTGAAGCGGGAAATCTGTATCAAATCCAGATTCATGTAACTCTACTTCTTCTAAAAGTCCCTCTTCAAAAGGGATGAGTTCCGTGTGAATGGTCAAATGACCATTGTGTTCGACGGAATAAAATAGTTCACCATCTCTATAATGGGTAATTTTTTGTATAATCCCGGAATTGTTGTGAAAGTCATAACCAATGAAGAACTTAATGTACCAAGAGCCATATTTAACTCCAATTCCCATTTGCGTATGTGGGTTCTTTTTGTGTATTAACTGCTTGAATCCACCAATCTCTTTGAATTGTCCTCCAAAATTGAGATAGTAAGGATCCGGATCTCCAGTCTTAAATATATGAGAAAGGTATTGAAGGGCTAATATGACAGACGACTTCCCAGAGCTATTAGAGCCGAACAGAAAATTTAGTTTTGAGAGCGGGATTTCTACTTCTTCAGAGAATCCTCTAAAGTTTTCGAGTGTTATGGCCTTTAAGTTTAAATTAATCGACATAGCTTTGTCCCGATCTCTGAGCTAATAGTTTTATTCTCTGAGTCACATGCAAGGAGCTGATCGATGTAATTGTTGTTGAAACTAAGCTCGCCCTTGAAAGCTCTTTGGAGGAGTGAGTTGAAAAAATTCGTACTCTTTCGATCACTTATTGTTCCTTTTTCTAAGATCTTCTTAATAATTGCTGCTTGATTTACAAAATTCTCCTGGATCTCAATTGGTGGCAACAATATAGTGAACTTCTTTATCATGTTGAGATTTAGGTTTGGTTGATTCCCACCTCGCCCTAATCTTCTAATTTCTTCATACTGATTTTTCAAGTATGTGAAAAGAAACTGCGGTAGAATGGCAACGCAGGGAAGGATTGCAGCACATGCTTGATTTGTACATGCTGGAATTTTTAGAATACCGGTGCGACCCCTTGTTATACCCTGTCCATACATTGCTACGAGAATCGTGTCTCTTGGAAACAGCTTACAATTGGATTCTCGTAGACCAGCCTCAGTAATACTTTCTTCAGCTTCAAATATTTCATTACCTCTAATTTCCGTAGTTTTGACCCAAGGCATGGAACCTGAATAGTAATCTGGGTTTGTTCTCGATGGGGTGCTGCCTGTTTGAATACTTGTTACTTCATCCAGCCTAACCTTCTCCCACCCCATAGGATTTGTGACGGGGTCTCCGAACATATCCAGGAATACCGATTGAATCAGATCATCTAGTCGTTTTAGTGCCTGTTTTCGTTTCTGACGAATCCTGTCAGCCTTATCCAAAACAAGAGCAATTTTCTTCTGCGTTTCTAGAGGGGGGAGGGGGATTTTAAACGCTTCAACTTTTGTTTTAGAAATTTCCTTGAATGTTGCACCTACTCCAATGTCTTGAAGTTGTCGTTTATTTGCTTTAAGACAATAGTAGAGATAGTCAGGATTCAGATTTGATTTGGGTACTAGGTTTTTAAAACCCTGATTTGTGCAGACAGGAACTAGGTTAATTGCTAAATGACCTATTGGGGCTCTACTACTTAAAAGCACACTTCCAGTAGGTAGCATGGTAGCACTTGAATTCTTGAGGCCTTCTTCAGTTATGAATTCAGGTGCTGTGGGTAAAAATTTATCTGGTAAGGCGGTTAAATCCTTAGGAGTTATCCAAGGGATTGTCCCATGCCAATATTCGTTGACGCCTCGACTAGGAGTACCACCAGACACTACTTCACAACATTCCCCTAGTTTTATATCTGGCCAATTCATCCCAACATCCCATCAAGCTCAAACAGTTCCCTCTGAATCTCTTTCTCCATCTCCATCAGTTCTTTAAGAATCACTTTGGGAGGGTCATAGTTCTCCTCTTTATATACGATTTCCTTATAGCGGTTGATGGAAAGATCATAGTCATTCTCTATGATTTCCTCTTTGGGAACATAAAAACTCTGATCAGTACTCTTTCGCTCGTATTCAGACTTGCGTTCTTTCCACCTTCGAATAATATCCGGGATGTTATTGTCTTCATGTTTACTTTGGTCTAGCTTGGTACGCTTATCATCGAGGCTAAGCCCATCGGCCTGCATATCATAGAACCAAACATCTTTTGTTTTTCCATCTTTTGTAAAATAAAGCACCGCGGTGGAAACACCGGCATACGGCTTAAAGACCCCTGAGGGCATACTAATGACTGCCTCTAGTTGATGCTCGTCTAATAGAGTTTTTCTTATTTCTTTGTGCGCATTGGAAGATCCGAACAAAACTCCGTCAGGTACAATGACAGCGCAGCGTCCGCCCGGCTTCAACAGCCTTAAAAATAGCGCTATGAAAAGCAGTTCAGTTTTTTTGGTTCGCACTTCTTTCAATAGATCTGGTGCGACGTCGTCAAAATCTAAACTCCCCTTGAAAGGAGGATTGGCCAGAATTAAGTCAAAGCAATTTTGGGAAAGACCTGGAAACGCTTCTTCAAACCTTTGGCTCATAGTGTCTTGATAATGAACCTGGGGGTTATCTACCCCGTGAAGCAGTAGATTCATCGATGAGATGCGCAGCATGGTGGAATCGAAGTCAAAACCAAAAAATGTATCGGTTTTCAAGGTATGGGTTTGCTGCTCTGTAAGTAAGTCACCCGTATAGATTTTTGTACCATCACCTTCCGTTAAAATACCGGTGGGAGAAGTGTTCTCCCGCATGAGATACTTCATAGCCTCAACGAGAAAACCAGCCGTGCCGCAGGCAGGGTCACCGATCTTTTCTTCCACTCGAGGTCCCGTTATTTCCACCATCATCTCAATGATATGTCTTGGGGTTCGAAACTGTCCGTTAATGCCAGCCGTGGTTAGCTTGCTAAGTAGGTATTCATAGAGATTACCCTTGGTGTCATCATCAGTTAACGGCAACTGATCGACCATAGAAACGGCCCTTGCTAGTAAGGCCGGTTTTTGAATCATTAAGATTGCATCTTCAAAGTACTCGGAAAATGTAGAGCCTTCACCGCCTACCTTTTTGAAGTGAGGAAAGATTTCATCACGCATGAGAGCAAGCATTTTACCTGGTTCGTGACCTTGAAACTCTGACCAGCGTAGATGCTGTTCATCGTCTGAAAAGCGAGGTTTGAAAGGCTTACCTGATTTATTAAATTTGCGCTGATCTCTACTCTCATTGATATCAAGAAGCCTTGCAAAAATTAAAAAGGAGATCTGCTCGATTACGGTTAGGGGATTGGTAATCCCACCTTGCCAGAACTCTTGCCACAATCGGTCAATTTGATTTTCGATTTCCTTAAAACTCATTTCTCCACCTCTGCTTGATCTTTATTAAAGGGCCATTCAAATGGGGTAATAGAAGCCAACAATTGATCAACGTCATCTTCATTAGGAAAGATTCCGTCGACCCCTTCTGAATTGAGGGTTGTATAAGGAGCCTCCCAAAGCTCTGATTTGAATAAGCCTCCTGCGGTGCTGATCTGTTTGATTAAAAGTTCCATAAAGTGATTTTGCCTGGCGTTTAGTCTGTGCTGCTGCATGAACGAGCGTAGTTCTGAGCGTACTGTTTCAGGGTCAAGACCAATAATGGATCGGATGGCTAAATGTAATGAACCACAATGAGGGAAAAACTCGCATAGGAGATTCAAGTCCAGGTCCGGTGACTGGGTCAAAATAAGAGAATCAAGCTGGTGAAGTTCCTCTTGAGTTACCGGCTCACTATTTCGAATTTTTTGAAGAACCGGGTTAGTATCCAGGATCTGTGTCAGCGCCTTTTGGATTTTACTTCGATAATCAGCGGGTGCAAGTTTGCTTATTTCAGGACTATGCTCCACCAGCTTATGATCGCGATCTGTGATATCCGTTGTAATCGCAGTCTGGATCAAAGACGGTGAATCTGGTACCAGGTACATCAAACTCCTCAGAGTTTTCCTTGTTTCTTCAAGTGATGGGTAACTTTCTTGAAGCCAAAATGAATCCTCTCCTGCTCTTTTTACATCTTCTATGACGGCTTCAACCTGCGAGACATTGATGGGCAGTGCTTTCACCCTGGCTACCAATGCTCCAGCCAGGTCATGAGTAGTAGAAGTATCTTGCAGTCTATGGAGCAAAAAACGGGTGAAGAGAAGATCGAACCGATGGGTCGCAGAGCAGTTTCTGGTATCTCGATGACGCATTAATGGGGTAATTTCTTCACGAAGCGTATGAATGGTTTTTGCGCTAAACTCGTGGAGGATTCCCTTGTTAGCAATGGCATGGATCAACTTCCAATGTTCGCGTACCGCAATGGATTTGAGGGATTTCAGCTCATTGATATCCTCATTGACTAATTCACAAACGCAATTGAAAAGCTCAATTTGCTGTGCCTTCAAGGCAATTTTTAGTAAATCCAAACGTGCGCTGAAAAGCCTTTCCAATAAAGACGGGCTGCGTAGTTTTTCCGGTACTTCCGAAGATTCTTGCTCAAACTGCTCAAATAAGTCCCAGTGATCAAATACATAAAATTCCTTCTTATGCTGTCCCGGGCCAAATAGGTTTTCACAAAGGCGGGTGCCTCTGCCCAGCATCTGCAAAAACTTAACCCTATTTCCAATAGGTTTGGCGTAACTTAAATTTACGATCTGAGGGACATCAATACCCGTATCGAGCATATCTACTGAAATGGCGATGGTTAGATTTTTTTTAGGGTTTTTGAAATCATCGATGAGTGAACTAGCCCGGGCGTCATGATAATCAATAACTTTACAAAATTCGTCACCGTAATCATCAGCATACATTTCCTCATAGAGTTCATGCAGCAGTACGGCGTGTTCATGGTTTCGTGCGAAGATAATGCTTTTTCCCGGTCTGTTTCCGGTTTCATCCCTCATCCCGTGTTCCATGAGATTTCTCAAAACAGTGCGATTGGTGTCTTTATTGAAAATTCTTCTATCTAGTTCAGGTACATCGTAGTCTATGTCCTCTTCCGGGATTTCTCCGGTCTGAGACTTTTGTTCATCATCAAGTTTGTTGTAATGGATTCCTTCCCGTGAGAACTGGGTGGAAGACCTGAAAACAGAAGGGGGTACCAGTACTTTTTCTTGGATTGCTTCTTCTAATGAGTAGGAAAATGTCGCGTGGGCAGGCTGGCATTCAAACAATCTGAAGGTATTTCTTTCAATAAAATTCAATGGTGTCGCCGTCAAACCTAAGAATAGCGCATCGAAATACTGAAAGAGGTCCCGGTATTTATTGTAGATACTTCGATGGGACTCATCAGCGATAATCAAGTCAAAGAATCCCACATCGAAGTTTTCAAAGCACTTGATCATGGATGGGTAGGTGGCAAAATAAAGACGATGATTTCGGTCTTTATAGGTTTTGGGGGTGACGTAGGTGGCGGACTGGCTTTTGAGAAATTCAGAAAAAGTATTTTTGGCTTGTTTTCTAAGTTCGAGACGGTCACAGAGAAACAAGATCCGCTTTGTCCAGTTGGCTTTGAGTAATACTTCGCTGATTGAAGTGGCGATCCTGGTTTTACCTGTACCTGTGGCTAATGCCAGGAGCGCTCTTCGATTCTTTTTTTGGTAGTGTTCTAAGACGTATTCTACCGCGTTTATCTGGTATCCTCGCTTTTCATCTCTTCCAGCTATATTGAGATCAAGTTCTTCTTTAGTCAGGTCGCGGCGATTGGATCGCTGAAACATCCTATAGCGCAGGCTATCGGGAGAGGGAAATCCCCAGAGCCTGTCTTTCCTACGACCTAAGGGTTCATCATAAAGGAAGATATCGAAGCCATTTGTCAGAAAAATGATGGGTCTCTTGCTTTCCTCAGTGCAAAGGGCCTTTGCATATTGCCGAGCTTGTTCCAGACCCAATGCAGGGTCTTTTGAGGTTTTCTTTGCTTCAATTACAGCAAGGGGTTTGCCGTCCTGGTCGTAGAGGACGTAATCTGCGTAACCAAGGCCTGAGTTGGTACCTTGCTCTTGAAGTTCAACTTCCTGGCCGACTTCATCGGTACAGTTCCCTTTTTCCCCGACATCCCAGCCGGCTTGAACCAGGAGTTCATCAATCAAATATTTGCGGGTTTCTTTTTCAGAAAATTCTAGCGCGTCAATGGTTGTTTTACTGCGATCCTTTAGTTTTTCTATCTCTTCATTTGACCTTGCGAGAACTTCAAGAGCTTCTTGCTTTTCTTTTCGTTCCTTTTGCGCTAGTACTTTGGCCCTGACCAGCTCAGCTTCTTTGGCCAGTAATAATTTATTTAGCTCTTCAGGGCCCTCTTTAGGGGATGAGGGTAGCTGGAAGGGGTCGATTTCACTCAAACTGCCTCTGAGATAGGTACAGTAATACCATTTTGCCAGCTGATGGGACTTTTGAAGGCAATCACGTGCTTCGCGGTCAATACCTTCATGGTCATGTGCCGCCCGATTACCCGATTTTCTCAGGATATGAAATAGGTTTTGGATAACCGGTTCGGTATGGCGTAAAAAGAGGCTCGATTGAGGAGTATAACCACCCCTGAGCGCATCATAAAAACTACCGGGCCATTCTTCACCAAGGTGAAAAAAGATTGCCTGCAGGAGCTGTTCACTAAAGGTACGAAGCTTAACCAGGGCACTGGGCGGGTCACTATGAATATACTTTTCAGCAAAACCACCCAGCACAGCCAGTTCAGGGTGCTGTTTCTCAAGAAACTGAAAATTCTGACTTCGGATATCCCGCACAAGTCCACCCAGGCACGAAAAAGGAAATTCTAGTTTCTGATGATATTGCATGCCAATCCCTGTTACAAGGAGCATGCCAAGTCCCAGAATTTTTCTATTTTTCGAGGAAACCCCCTTTAAAAAGGGGGTTCTTAGGAGAAGTTTAGAGTAAAATGCGCATCCACATATAATAAATACTATATATATATAGATAAAATTATCTACCGTAGTTTTTCATACCCTGATTGAAAGTCCCTGGTTTCATCAACCTCAATAGCGTGCTCCCTTAAAAAGGTACAAAACTCTCCATCCTCTAGCATTTCATCAGACAAATCGAAGATCCGAGCTTTTACTTTACGTTCATTTAAAAGTTGGTTTGCGGTTGGAAATTTCAGGTGCTCTGAAATCCAAGCAGTCATGAATTTCAACTCGAGATCAGCTCTACCTCCAGGATCCGTAAGCAGATATGCATTTAAACCTCCCAAAAAGAACTGAAGTACATCCAGTTCTTTTGCCTGTTTAGTTAGATATTGAGCCAATTCATTCTTGCTTCTCTCAAGAGCTCTTTTTAGGTTTGAGTTGAAATTTTCACTGATTGAACTAGAACTGAGCAAATGGCACTCTTGCTTAAATTTTTCAAGTAATGGGACCTCAATTATTTTCCCCCAGTCACCACATGGTCGTAGGTAGTGTTTTTCTAAATCCTGTATAGATTGTCGGAAATCATCTAGCCGCTTAAACTCAGCTAATTCATCTGGTAAGAATAAATCCCAGGAGGTTTTTAATCTCTCATAAAAAACTGTACCCGGCTGCCTTCCAATCTTCATTTTTACAAATGCTGCGAAGTTCCTCAGCCCGACAACACGAGATGAAAAGTGAGCCGAGTGATGTGTGGTCTTAACAATTTTGAACTTGTTTCGATATGTACTGATTTTTCTCAGGTCTGTGGGATCGACCGCGGGGTATTTTTTAAGTGATGTAGAAATTTTCTTCACTATAGATTCAACTGCATCTGTCTCCTCTTGGATAGGAGTAAATGGGGGCAGTCCCTGCTCCGAGTCAACCAGGCTAATCTCAAAAGGACTCGCCGTAGCCTCCAAGCTTTTTTGTAACTTATTTGCTAAATCCTTATTAAGGTGAAACCCATTTGGAAAACCTGGACTATCTGACTCCTTTTCCCATGCCAGGCCAACAGGGGTAAACGCAAATGCTTCTCTTTCATCCACAATTAACAAAGCCATGCGGATTTGCTTAACAAAGTGCAGAGAGAGAAGTCTACAATCTTTTAACTCCAGTAATTTTTCAAATGCGGCTTGGGTCCCATAGCCGCAGCGAATCGATTGAGCCTTAGCATCGATGAATACGCGGCATTCTATTCTCTGTTTAGATGGGTTTGTTACTAGCTCTTGAAGGGCTGATGCTTCTTTATCAAGTAGGCCAGGTTTAGCTAGAAATATAGATTTGTTTGCAATCTTTAGTTTTTCGCTTAGAAATTGTGAAGTCACGAAACATGGTATTAATCCAGGTGAGTCGTTCTCAGATGATTCTTCCTCGTTATACAACATGGCTTGCACTTCATTCGCTGAGTTTTGATGCTTCCCATTCCCGAAATGTCTGGTCCGTTCTCTCGACTTTCCAGAATTCCTGTCCATTATTTGGTCGCCCCGTTAGGGTTGCCCCTGCGGCACTTGGGCTTCTAAATGCATAGTTTTCAGTGAAAACTCTAAAGCTCCCTTGCACCTCATAAACCCCGGAGCTCACAACTTGCGCAAAGAGTTTACCGTAATTATGAGTTTGTGGTCCAACCCATTCAGTTCGCCCTTTTGAGCCAGCTAAAACTACAAATTCGCCATCTATGAGTTGTGCTTTACCTTCTACTCCATGCTTAGGAGCTCGGCCTATAAAGACAGAATCACATTGTTCTGCGGTACTCTTTTGTACCATCGTAATTGATTGAGGACGGGTGCTTTGTAGAAAGCAGTCAACTCGAATCGCAGGTAGAACCATAAATAGGTTATTCAAGAATGCTTCCATTTTTGATTGATCTGGTTCCGATAAATCAGGTCTTGCAGGGGTGTTTCCATTTTCAAGGGCTACTTTATTTTGTCTTCGGGCTTCTTCAACTAACCGAGACTCAAGATACTTCACATGAGCTTTGTTTAATCTATTCCCAGAGGCTGAAACTAAGACGGCACTATTCCACCAGTCTTTGGTTGTGTCGTGATTTTTGATTCGGTTACCTAAATCTTCACTTTCACCAATGTAAGCGAGATCACCATCATCATTTTCACCTAGCAAGATGTAAACACCGGTATAATGGGCCTCTTTTCGACCTAGAACAGTAGTTAATTGGGTTCTTGGCGCTATTAAGACATGACCGGTCCAGTTAAATAATTCAGCTGTGAGTAGCCCATCTGGGCGGCCATCCACAAAGAAAAGTTCCAAGGATTGACCTATTGAATCGCTCATAATACTGTCCTGTGATGATCCCAAATTGCTTACGCAAAGAGCCAAACTTCCAGGTTAGAACATCAACTAGCCTGATGGTAATTTCACACTGATTCGAATCGCTAAAGAAAGCATACTAATTTCTCAAACTAAAATAAATGCCCTCTCAACTTTCTTCAATTCCGCCGTATTTGGTAAGATTTGAGGCTCAATACACTAGGGTGCTTCAAAATCCTGGGGTATAGTGAGGTAGAGGCTATGACGGAATCATTGTTATCCCATCTGGCAGGGAATTTCATCAAGCAATACGAAAATGTCGCAAATACTGCTGTTTGTTACTTGCTTAATAAATACGGAGCCGCTCAGGAAGCGCTTGCCAGAATTATTGAACGAGATGTTTCTGGTTTGAATTATCAAGCTGAATATTCAATAGAACAAGGTCGGCCTGACATAGTAGGACTCGATGAAAGCGGAGATATCCAGGTCATTTTAGAAGGCAAGTTTTGGGCAGCTCTGACGGATAACCAACCCAATGAATACTTAAGGAAGCTCCCAGAAAATGGAGTCCTTCTTTTCCTCACGCCTGAACGGAGAAAAGAAGCCCTCCAGCATGAAATTGATTTAAGAGTTTCCGATGAAGCATTTTCCAGGCATGTGAAATTGATATCGTGGAATGAATTCATCACATGTGTAGAGAATCAAACGGGAGTTGAACCAAATTTTGAACTCAAATCCGATTTATATCAATTAGACAAGCTCTGCGCTCAAGTTGATATCGAGGGTATGCCACCACTTGAGGCGAGTGATCTTGATCCTATGATAGGGAGGATTACCTTTCAGTTAGCAGATTTGTTAGATGATTGCCGTGATCGTATAAAACAGTGGCCGGAGACAGACTTCAGAAATCTGAAAGCAACGGGTTGGAAGCTAGGTTACGGCTTTTATTTTAGATTCAATGACCTTGCTTGTCAGCTGGGTTTCTCAAGTTATAGGTGGTTTATGGAGAAGCCACATACGCCAATATTTTTAAATATTTGGGACGCAGATTTTAAGCCCAAAGATCAGATAAGAAACTGTCTGTTAACCTATGATAAAGACAACCTATGTCTCAATGATCGAGGTTATTTTTATGCAGTTGTTCTTGAGCCTGGTATGGATAAGTTGAAAGTAGTTTCACACATAGTCAAAATCACAAGGGAAGTGCTTGATTACTTAGATTCAAGGCTCGGTACGGCAGACGTTTGAAATCTAAGACTTACTCTGGGTGACTCACTAGTCCACTGGAGCTTATCTACGTGAAACGCCCTAAATTTTTCGGAGATCGTTTTAGTTGAATCAAGCCAATAGATTAGTACTGTTAAAAAGTGCTGATTTTTCGCACAGCTTCCCTCAAAGTATTCTCTCCCAGGTGAGAATAGCGCTCAGTCATGAGCAAGCTAGAGTGCCCCAGTAAACTCTTTACGGTGTAGAGGTCTGTACCATTCTCTACCAGCCAGGAGGCGAAGGTGTGTCTCAGGGTATGAAAAACAACCCGATCTCGACGATCTACAACTTCATCGTTAAAGCTCAACTCATCTACGGTTCTCATGAAGTTGTTGCTAATCTTCTGGACCTGCTTCCCCATCTTGTCTGTAAACACCAGTGCTTTCGTTGACCCTGGGTACCGTGCCTTGAGCAAGGCCTTCACTGTTGGTGTCATGTAGGCGTAGCGATTTTTTCCGCTCTTTGTGTCTTTGAGAAGAATGGTTTCGCGGTTCATATCTACGCAGTCCCAGGTTAGCTTAAATATTTCTCCTGCTCTTAGTCCGCAGTGAAGGGAGAGGAGGCACATATCGTGGAGTTGGGTTGTTTTCTTTAACTTTAGAACTTCTAAGAGTTGGCCTGCTTCTTCCCTGGTTAAGAAGCGGTGTCTTCCGTTGTTGGGGGTTGTAAGCTTTATGGACTGAATTGGGTTTTTGCCTGAGAAGTGTTCAGTTTTTTGAGCGTAATTGAACACTTGGCGAATCACGGCAAGGGCATAATTGATGGTTCTGAGGGATTTGTCCTTCTTTTTCATTTTCTGCTTTAGTCTGTGGATGTCCAATACCCCAATCTTCACCAGGGGAAGGGGGCCGATCACCTGCTTAATCCACTTTGTATACAGCGAGTTCTCTGCTACCTGGGATTTTTTGGATTTTCCTGGAAGATCGTTTTTGCTATAGAGGCCTTCGAAGAATTCAGAGAAGGTTATTCCCTTTCTATTTTCAGCTTCTTCTTTTTCAAGAGCGGTTCGTTTAGCCTCTTCCTGTGCTTCTCGTTTTTCAGATAACCTGACTTCGCCTTCCCCGGTTCTTGCGGCGCGTTTTAGGGAAGCAAGCTCTTCTGCGGCCCTTTGTTCACTCCAGCCTTCGGTAGACCATCCCAGGGCTTCTTCTCTACGAGCGCCTCTAAGTTGGTATCGGATGACAAAATATCGATCCTTCTTAACACCATTTTTTCTTGTTGGGTGTTCTCGGTATCGAACGCCTGGAAATTTTGAGCTAAACCACGTTGCCATATTTTGTCCCCACTCTGTCCCCACTTCTTTGGTGAAAGTGGGGGAATTTGAGGGAAGATCTGGGAATATAGAATATGCTAAGACCCTTTTATAGTCAAGGTTTAAGGGTGTATTTGGGATAGTATGGGAAACTGCTAGAAATTGACTTTTAATCAAGGTGTCATAGGTTCGAGACCTATACGGCCTACTCTAGAAACCCCGCTCCTATA
>Ga0257122_1001403_pt1 | contig 17079 bp, 11 predicted proteins | sample SI106_120metaG_FD_190146 | JGI IMG/M metagenome (GOLD analysis project Ga0257122, IMG submission 190146) | Marine microbial communities from Saanich Inlet, British Columbia, Canada - SI106_120 | ecosystem: Environmental > Aquatic > Marine > Inlet | place: Canada: British Columbia | collected... | reverse complement strand
TGAAGAAGGTGGGGGCAGACCACGAGCGAGCGGCTGAACTGGGAATCTTCGGCACGCCGACATTCGTGTTCGACGACGCTCCGCCGACCTTCGTGAAGACCTACACCCCGCCGAAAGAAGAAGCGGTGGAAGCCTTCCGTCACTTCCTCGCTCTCTCCAAGGGCAGCAAGCTCTTTGGCGAGATCAAGCGCCCGCAGCCGCCGTGGCCGCGTGGCATTTTCGACGACGACTAGGGAGCCTGAGTGCCCGGTCATTTCGCAACCGATGCGCAACTGGGAGAGCTTGAGGAGCGGCTTGGTGTCCAATTCAAGGACAGGTCGCTTCTCAGGCTCGCGCTCACGCACGGTTCGTACCTGAACGAGAATCCTCAGGAGGACATCGAGTCCAACGAGCGACTCGAATTCCTGGGTGATGCGATCCTCGGTGCCGGAATCGGGCACCTCCTGTTCCACGATGCACCGGATGCGGCGGAGGGTGACCTCACTGCTGTGCGGTCACACGTCGTACGCGAGCGCGCACTCACCGCTGCCGCAGCGCGGATTGATCTTGGCAGCTACCTGACGCTTGGTCGGGGCGAAGAGGCTAGCGGAGGACGTAGCAGACCGTCGGTCGTAGCGGATGCCTTTGAAGCGCTAATCGGGGCGATTATGGAAGATCAGGGCTACGAAATCGCCTCTGAATTCGTTGTGCGAGGCCTTGAACCGGAGATCGCAGCGGCGATGAGTTCGGCTTCACCCAAAGATCCGAAATCACTTCTCCAGGAGCGTGTTCAGGTAGATGGATCCTCTCCACCGGCGTATCGGGTGATGCATGAGGACACGAAGAATGAGGATGGGCGCTTTACGGTAGAGGTGGTTATTGCGGGCGTCCCTGTTGCCTCCGGGATGGGCCGTCGAAAACTGGACGCAGAGCGCATGGCCGCGGATAAGGCTCTGGAACTGCCCGACTTCGATACGGCAATCAGTTCGCCGTCCGACGATAATTAAGCATCGTCTGCCTGTCATGACCGACGCGTTGCATTCCAAATTTCGCATTAACAACCCCGGATTCGAGGGATACCGACCTGCTTAGACTTTTCCGCCGCAAAGGAAAGACAGAGTCCAGCTCATCGAAGACCGGAGCGCTCTGGTCCCGATCGATCGGCGCGTTGTTCCGGCGAACCGCTCTCGATGACGACTTCTGGGACGAACTTGAGGAATCTCTCATCGTGGCCGACGTCGGTGCCGTAACCACTATGGAACTGCTCGACACGTTGAGGGATAGCGCGAACGATGAGGGCGTCAAAGAGCCTGTACAAGTGCGCGCGATGCTGCGGGACGAGATGATCCGGCGACTACGCGAGGCCAGCGGAGACGGGGTACTTTCCGATGACGCGGACACCGCCGTGCTGGTTGTTGGAGTGAATGGCGCGGGCAAAACGACCAGCATCGCCAAACTGGCGCACACCTCAAAGGCGAACGATCAGAAGGTGATCCTTGCCGCTGCTGATACGTTTCGGGCTGGAGCTATTGAGCAGATTCAGGTCTGGGGCGAACGCGTCGGTGTCGACGTCATTGCGCATCAGGCAGGCGGCGATCCGGGGGCTGTCACATTTGACGCCCTGGAAGCAGCCAAGGCACGACAGGCCAATCTCGTAATCATCGATACCGCTGGCCGACTCCACACGCAAACAAACCTCATGGATGAGTTGAAGAAGGTCAGGGGAGTAGTTGCTCGCCAGGCCGGTGATTTTGAACAGCGCGTGCTTCTGGTGATCGACGGCACAACCGGCCAGAACGGGCTGTCTCAGGCACGGGCATTTACTGAGGCCGTTGAATGTGATGGCGTGATTCTTACGAAACTGGACGGAACGGCGCGGGGTGGAATCGTACTGGCCATCGCGGGAGAACTGGGGTTGCCGGTGCTCTTTATTGGGACCGGAGAAACTCTGGATGATCTAGCCGTATTTGATCCCGACGAGTTCGTGGATGCGCTTCTCCCGGAGACTGCGGCGGAAGTTCAAGACTGAACCCGGGCTTAACCAGTTAAGCTCGCCCAAGACCCCTGAATGACATCGGTTCGTATTCTGAATAGCCAATCCCACGACAAACTGTTTGGATCACGATGAGTACGACACCCCGGAAATACGAAGCGCCTGCCGGGCACTGAGTATCGATGCCTGAAACACTGCGCTGGTTGATAACGATAGAGGCGATCGGCCTCGTATCGATGCCGATCGCCTGGATCGCGTTGCCGTATCTTCGCGACCGTGGTGCGGGGCTAGCCAAACCGCTCGGGCTGCTATTGATCGGCGCAATTGTCTGGCTGCTGAGCGACCTCGGTCTACTCACCAATTCCGGAGCCTCTTACTGGATTGTGACCGGCGTCTTTTTCGGCCTGTCAATTTGGATCCTCTCGAGCCGCAAACGTCGTTTTGACAGGTTCATCCGTAAAGAGTGGCCGGCTCTACTTGTGGGAGAGGCGCTGTTCCTGCTGTTCTTCGCGGCGTGGGCATTCATCAGGTCACACCAGCCGGACATCGCCGGGACCGAGAAACCGATGGAGCTACTCATGCTCAATGCGGTCTCGGTTTCGGAAAACGCGCCGCCGATCGACCCGTGGCTTGCCGGTGAGCCGGTCGCCTACTACTACTTTGGCTACTGGATGCTTGGCGCGGTCGGTTTGATGTCCGGGGTGGCAACGTCTATTGGATTCAACCTGTCGCTCGCGCTGATCGCCGGTATGGCGGCATCTGCCGTCTTCTCGGTGGCATACGGGATGATCCTGCCCGGACGACTGCGCGACAGGATGGCGGTACCCGTGGCGGCGTTCGCAGCCGTATTGCTCCTGGTCGCTTCCAACTACGTCGGATTGTGGGAGTTTGGTGCAGCCAAATCGCTCGGATCCGAGGGGTTCTACGAGTGGTTGACGATAGAGGGCGTTGAACACGGGGCAGATGCCAGTAATTGGCGTCCCGAAAGCTTCTGGTGGTGGTGGCATTCGTCTCGTGTGATCAACACCTTCGACGGCACGGTAGGTCTTGATTTCACCATCCAGGAGTTCCCTCTTTTCAGTCTCCTGTTAGGCGACCTCCATCCTCACCTGATCTCGATCCCATTCCTGTTATTGGTCATCGGATTGTCGTTGAACCTGTTCTTGTCCCCGGGGGCAGGCAGGCCGGGCTACCTGCTCGCACAACCCGGACGATGGTTGGTGTTATCGGTCGCGGTCGGTGCAATGGGATTCATCAATGCGTGGGACCTTGGTTTTGCCGCGGCGCTGCTATTAATAATTGCGTCGATCAAGCTGTACCGGTCTGAAGTAATGGTGCTTCCGTTGGCGGTACTCAGAGGGCTAGTTTCAACCGCTCTTGTTCTCGGTTTGGGTGTGCTGCTGTTCTCAGGTTTCTACTTCGGTTCATTCAGCAGCCAGGTGGACTGGGGCGCTCCGCTTGGTGCTACCGAGTTCGTAACGCGCCCGATCCACATGCTCACGGTTTGGGCTTTATTTATCGTGTTGCTGGCACCGCTGTGGCTAAGCGTTTCGGTTAGGGCCATTACTTTTTACAGGTCCCGGGGGAGTGAAGTCGAAGGCGTCGCACACAACCCTGTTAATTTAGTCGCTCCACGATGGACTCCTGCCGTGATGGCTCTAACGGCAATCGTCGTCCCTTACGGTCTGTGGGCGATTATCCACCTCGCCACAAATGACTCCGCAACGACAGGTGATCTTCCGAGACGCCTGCTCGAGGTCATTCCCATCGCTGTCATCTCCGGAATTGCCATCCTCGCCCTGATGCACACAGCGAGACGGGCAGTACCGGACGCGCTGGTTTTCGCTGTGGCATTGCTAGCGATGGCGCTTTACATGGTCTACGGGGCTGAACTTCTGTACATAAATGACCTGTTCGGCGGCCGGATGAACACCGTATTCAAGCTTTACTACCAGGTGTGGATCGTCCTGGCAGCAGTCGGGGCGTTTGGGCTTCACTTCTGGGTCCGCAGCCATCAAAATTGGAGCGGCTTCCGGCGGTCAGCCAGTGAAACCGGAGGGGTGATCGCAGCCGTAATGGTGGTAGGGGCTATGTACTACCCGGTTGCCTCTGTCGATACGAGAACAGACAGCTTTTCCGGTGATCAGACACTGGATGGGACGGCGTTCATAAGCGTTTTCAGGCAGGCCGAGACTGATGCGATTGACTGGTTGTCTGCCAACGCAAGAGAAGATGCGGTGTTGGTCGAGGCGGTAGGGGGTAGCTACACGGATTTTGGTCGGGTCTCGTCAACGACGGGAATCCCGACCGTGCTGGGATGGCCGTTCCACGAGGAACAGTGGCGCGGTGATCGCTCAGCTTTTGAAAACCGGGAAGACGATGTGGAGCGGATCTACTCCTCTGAAGACCTCGATGAGGTAACAACAATCCTGGACCGATATGACATCGATTACGTAGTGGTTGGGCCAAGGGAACGGTCAACTTACCCGGATCTTGACCTTGAACGTTTCGCAGGGATCGGCGAACGTGTCTACCCTGTGGATGCGGTCGACTTCGGACCGCGTGACTACGTGATATTTGACGTTGGCGGGAGCTAAAAGATTGACCGGTAAGGAAGCCATTAACTCGTCCGAATCCGAATACCGTAGCCCATCTAAGGGCGAATCGGTCGCATCGGCGCGGGGAACGTGGATCGGCGGTCGATGGGTCGCTGATGATGCGCCGGTAACTGTCCCGGAGCTGCCACTTCGACAGGCGATGGCCAGTGGCTCGTGGATCGGAGGGCAGTGGGTCGAGCGTGATCCCACGGATGACTCTGAGCCCTATTCGGGTGGTGTGGATGTAGCGACTACTGACCGCGGACGTGGCTGGCGGCGCGATCTCCCGTTCCGATGGGAGTTTGGCGCGTACCTGGCACTTTTCTTGGTTGCGCTCGTGATGCGTCTCTGGGATCTCGGGGCGCGGGCGATCCATCACGACGAGAGCCTTCACGGATATTTCTCCTGGCAGCTCTTCAACGGCTCTGGATATGTGCATGACCCGCTCATGCACGGGCCGTTTCTGTTCCACATTTCTGCCGGTTCCTTTTTCCTATTCGGCGATAACGAGTTCACCCTCAGACTTCCCGCCGCCCTGTTTGGTGCGGCACTTGTTCTGACTCCGCTACTGCTGAGAAACCGACTTGGAAACGTTTCTGCACTTCTCATAGCGGGAATGCTGGCGTTCTCTCCATCCCTCCTTTACTTCAGCCGATTTGCCCGAAACGACATCTTCGTCGCCGTCTGGACCATCGCCCTGGTGGCGATGGTGTGGCGCTACATGGATGAGCGGAAGCCCAGGTACATCTACCTGGCGGCGGCGTTTATTTCGTTAGGTTTTGCCACCAAAGAGACGCAGTACATCATCGTCGCGATCGTGGCGGTGCCGCTGGTGTTCATGGCGCGAACAGAAGTGTTTGGCTGGTTCTGGGGTCGCAGAAAGATTTCGGACTGGAGTCCGGCTGGCGGGATGCTGGTGTTGATCGTGACCCTGACGTTGCCGATGATCGGCGCCGCCTCAGGTCTTCTACAGGGCCCGCTGGGGCTGGTTCTTGCAAACAATGACAGCTCGATAGGGCAACCACTTGGCACAGCGCACGGTGTCGGTGAAATTATCGCCATCGTCATAACCGTGTTTCTCGTCGCCATCGCGTTCATCATCGGGATGATGTGGAACCGGCGCGTCTGGTTGATATCGTTCGGAATAGCCGCAGGCATCTTTTTCGTGCTTTACAGCAGCGTATTCACGAACTGGGCCGGGCTGGCGTCTGGTGTGTGGCAAGGACTCGGATACTGGGTTGCGCAGCAGGATGTAGCACGTGGCAACCAGCCTGACTACTACTACGTGATGCTCACCAGCGTTTACGAGTTCCTCCCTGCGACGATTGCCCTCGTCGGAGGCGTCTACTACGCCTTCAAAGGCGACGCTTTTACACGTTTCCTCGCCTACTGGCCTATCGCTACATTTGCCGCATATTCGGCTGCGGGAGAAAAGATGCCATGGCTGGAGGTGCAAGTCGTCCTACCGTTCATTTTCCTGGGCGGTAAGGCGCTGGGAGATGTGGTCACATCACTTAGTTGGAGGCCATCACTTTCGCACGGAGGTGCCTGGATATTCGCTGGCGTTCCGATAGCCGTGATTGTCCTCTGGCGTCTTATTTTCTTGAACGACACGCAGCCGGGGTTGGGCGGGCTGGATCAAGCCGCCGGTGCGGTTGTGTTGTTTGGAATCCTGGCTTTGTTAGGCGTGGCGTTGTTCTGGCTTACGCGTCGGATCGGCTCAAAACAGGCTATGAGTCTCGTCGGCGTTGCGGCGGTCGCCTTGATGGCCATACTCACGGTGCGGACCGGTTGGGTCGTCACGTTCGACGAACCGGATGTACCGAACGAGCTCCTCGTTTACACGCAGACATCTCCGGCTCTGGCGGGACTGGCGCAGGAGATAGAAGCCGCGGCCAGCCTTACCGGTGAAGGCCGCGATCTCAAGGTAACCATCGATGGTTCCAGCGGCTTCACGTGGCCCTGGACCTGGTACCTTCGCGACTACACTCAGGTGTCATACGCAAACCTCGGTTTCTCCCGCCCGGATGGCCCGTCTGATTCATACGTAGCTGTGGTCCATACCCGTAACGAGAACATTGCACGTTCTGCTACCGAGGTCGGGTTTACGGAAGGACGCCGATTTCCGCACCGCCAGTGGTTCCCGGAGACCTACAAAAACACGACGTGGAGCCAATTCTTCGGCACTCTGTTCAACCCGACAGAATGGCAAGACGCTCTGAACTTCTTTATCTACCGCGAAATGTCGCAACCCATTGGGTCTGAGGACGCCTTCGTCTACTTCGATGACGGCATACCGTTACGGGCGCTGGAATGAACGGGCCGATCAGCCGCGATCAGGCCTGTTTGCCGTGCCAGAGAGCGGTAGGATAAGTCGGTGATCTCCCAGCGAAGTGTCTGGGCCGGGCTGGTGGTCAGCGCTGCCTTTCTCACTGTATTCGCGCTCCTGTTCCTTCCCATCGATGACGTCAAAGAAGTCGTGCGAGAGGCTAACTTCTGGTACGTTGCCCCATCGCTAATTTTCTACTTCATCGCCGTCTATTTCAGAAGCCTGCGCTGGCGATATCTACTGAAGCCGCTAATAGGCCGACCGAAGCGTTCCCTGTTCCCGGTCGTTGTCGTTGGCTACATGGCCAACAACATCCTGCCGGTGCGCCTCGGCGAGGTCGTGCGGTCCTATTACGTCGGGCTACGTGAGCGCGTGAACCCGGCTGCGGCGTTCGGGACGGTGGCTGTCGAACGCGTGTTTGACGTGTTTGTCCTGTTCTTCGTGATAGCGGCGGTATGGGTGTTGCCTGTCGGGGATTTGCTGGAAAAGGTCGCCGACGACCTCCCGGGCGGGACACCGGCGTTGCTTGCGCTTTCCGTACTCCCGTTTATTGGGGTCACGGCGATAATCGCAATGATCGTTGTGCTTGATACGTCCACCACCATCCGGCTGGTCGAACGGCTGATGTTCTTCGTCCCGACCGGGATAAAAGCCCGTCTATTGGGATTGGCGGAGCGCCTTCTTGAGGGATTGACGGTGGTGCGGACGCCCCGTGCGTTGGGACTCGTGCTACTCCTGTCACTGCCTATCTGGGCGGCTGAAGTGTCGATGTTGTACGTCATCGCCCTTGGCTTCGATATCGAATCTGCATTTGGTGGCCAGGTGGAGATGATCGCCGCCATCGGCCTTTTCATGGCGATAGCTAACCTGGCGCTGGTTGTCCCATCGACCGCGGGTGGTGTAGGCCCTTTCAACTTCTTTGGCGCAGCAACCCTCGTGGCGCTCGGTGTTGGGGAGGCGGAGGCCGGTGCGTATGTTCTGACGGCACATATAGCATTACTCCTGCCGGTCACCCTTCTCGGTCTTGTCGTATTGCTGACCGATCATGTGTCGTTGAAAACGCTTCTTAGCAAGACAAAACTGGCGGACGATGACGGTCTATCGGTGGCCGAGGCGACCACAACGTCCACGGACTCAGCTACTTGAATATTTTGAGGAATCTCAGATGCGCATAGGTGTCATCGGTGCCGGGGCGGCCGGATTAGCGGCTGCGTATGACTTCGCACGCGCTGGACATGGCGTCACGGTCTATGAAGCGGCACCGTTCGTAGGTGGACAGGCGTCGACGATCGAAGTTGGAGGTGGTCGACTGGAACGTGGTTACCACCATCTATTTACCAATGACGACGCCATTCTTGGTCTGATGGCTGAGCTGGGAATTGCTGATTCGATGCGCTGGATACCGTCCAGCGTGGGGATATACACAGACCAGAAGGTCTATAAGTGGAGCACTCCGATAGACCTCTTACGGTTCGGAGCGCTGTCGTTCCGAGATCGTATCCGGATGGGGATGGTGGCGAAGAAGCTTCAACGGTTGAAGGACTGGCGCGAGCTGGAAGACACCACTGCCGCAGCCTGGATACGTGATAACGCCGGAGCGGGTATCTACGAGAAGGTGTGGGAGCCGCTACTACGCGGGAAATTTGGCGACAGGTTCGAGAGTGTCGGTATGCCCTGGTTCTGGAGCAAGATCCAGACCCGGTTCGCATCCCGGGACCGGCTTGGTCGAGAAAAGTTGGGCTATCCCGTAAACAGCTTTGACGAAGTGTTCGAGACGCTAGAGGAACGGATCAAGGTGTTGGGTGGCGAGGTGCATCTTGAAACGCCCGTCACCCAAGTGCTTGTGGAGGGGGGCACGGCGAACGGCCTGGGTGTGAAGCACCCCGATGGCTCGGAAACCGAAGAGCAGTTCGACCTGGTGCTATCCACCGTCCCGTCTTTCACGTTCCCCGAACTTGTCGATCTCCCGGACGCGTACACCGCCAAACTGAACGCGGTGGAGTACATGGGCGCGATCGTGATGATCCTTGAGATGTCACACCCCCTGACCTCGGTCTACTGGATGAACATCGCTGACCACGAAGTCCCGTTCCTCGGGTTGATCGAACACACGAACTTGATGCCCAAAGAGATGTACGGCGGAAGCCACGTGCTCTACCTGACGAACTATGTAGAACGACAGGACCCGCTGTTCTTGATGTCGGCTGACGAGTTGTTGGATGTTTACGCGCCACACCTGTCGCGATTCAACCCGGATTTCGATCGCTCATGGATTACCCGGGTACACCACAACAAGGTGAGCGCGGCCCAGCCGGTGATCGGCACCAACTACTCGGCGCAACTCCCGGAGCACAAGACCCCGATCGGGAACCTGTATTTGGCCAACACAACTCAGATTTACCCGGAAGACCGCGGCACGAACTACAGCATTCGCATGGGCCGTGAGGTTGCTGCAGGCATGCTCAAGGGCGCGTGATACGGGATGGGCGCTCGCGTACCGTGTCCTGAGGTTCTCGAAGGACCGGGTCCATCGAGCACATCGTTATACGAATCAACGGCCTTACTGTGGTCAACCGATTGCCGGTGGCGATCCCCGTCACCCCAAGCCTCTCCCGCATAAGGGAGAGAGGGCAAGTGTTCGTCCAACGGTGTTGGTACGCAAGGCAACTGTATTTTTAAAACGTTGGTACAGGTACGGGCGGGGCTTGCTCCGCCCGACGCGCGTGCTGCTATACATTCCTACGCCCCACGTCGTCAGGATGGATCAAGAATCCAGCGGATGCGATTGTCCGAACGCAGAGCAAGGCTTTAAACGCCGCACCAAATGGCCCGTCATGGCAATGACCCTGTGCTAGACTCCGGCGGCTTTTCCAGACCGTTCAGGGACCGATTCTGATCCCTGCTTTTACGTATTAATTTTTACCGAGAGGACGTTCCATGGGTAAGTTGGACGGCAAGGTAGCGCTGATAACCGGCGCAGGTACAGGAATCGGAGAGAAAGCGGCTGAAATGTTTGCCGCCGAGGGTGCAGAACTTGTGATCGCGGCGCGTCGACAGGGTCCGCTGGACGAAGTTGTCGCGAGGATTTCAGGCACCGGTGCCAAAATCACGGCCAAGACTGCAGACATGGAAGTGCAAGAAGACATCGAAGCGCTTGCCGAGTACGCGCTTGAGAAGCACGGGCGTGTCGACATCCTTGTCAACAACGCCGGACACAGCTCCAAGGTTCGGAGCGCACGCTGGATCTCCCGCGAAGAGTTCGACAGCGTCTATGCCGTAAACGCCGCCGGTCCGGCGCAGCTGACCCGACTCCTCCTGCCGGCCATGCTTGAGTACGGCGAAGGCACCGTAATCCTCGTTTCTTCCATGGCCGCTCTTCGTGGTGGTCTGCTTGGCGGGGTGGCTTACGGGCCCGCAAAGGCGGCGGCGAAGATGTACATGGACAACCTTCGAGGGGAGTTGCGACAGTCAGGCGTCAGGGCGACCACGATCTACCCGGCTGAGGTGGACACCCCCATCCTCAACAATCGCCCTCACGTCCCGGATGCAGAGGCGCGTTCGACGATGATGCTGCCGGAGGACATCGCAGAGGGTATCTTGCTCGCTGCTACACTCCCGCACCGCACCATGATCGACGACATTACCTTCACGCCAACAATCCAGCGGGACACGACTCAAGACGTCGCTGTCGCTCGGATGGCCGGCGCACCGGACGGCGCTGTCTAGGCGACGTATCGCAACTACGCCCGTACACGTGCCGACAGGTGGACTTGATGGCTGGAACGGAAAATAACGACCTCCGCTCCCGGCTTGAGTTCGCCGTCGGCACGGCTCGGGCTGCGGGTGAGCACGCTCTCGGCTACTTCCGATCGACCGAACTGGTCGTCGAAACCAAGGACGACGGATCCCCGGTCAGCCGGGCAGACAAAGAAGCCGAGCAGCTTATCCGGGCAAGCCTTGAAGCAGCCTTTCCAAACGACGCCATCCTGGGCGAGGAATTTGGAGAACAGTCCGGGAACACCGGATACCGCTGGTACCTGGATCCGGTCGATGGCACTGATTCGTTCATACGGGGCGTACCGCTCTGGGGAACGATGATCGGACTCGAACTGGACGGTCAGCCCGCTGCCGGAGTGGTCTCATTCCCGGCGCTTGATGAGATCGTTTGGGCCGGTTCCGGACTGGGCGCGTGGTGGGCAAATAGCGTTACCCCACTTCAGGAGGGCGAAACATTCCCAACCGAGATCCGTCCCGCTCGGGTATCAGATGTATCCGAGATTGGCGATGCTTTCATGTCCACGACCTCTATGCGCTATTTCGATGAAGAAGGCACCACCGAGGATTACAACCGTGTACGCCTGGCGGTGGCCGACGATCGCGGTTGGAGTGATTGTTACGGGATTCTGCTTGTGGCCACCGGACGGATAGACATCCACATTGATCCTCTTATGTCCGTTTGGGACGTTGCGCCGATGCCTTCCATCATTGAAGAAGCGGGTGGCAGGGCAACGGACCGCGCTGGGAATCGGGGGATCGATCTGAAGACCCTCGTCGCCACCAACGGGAAGCTTCACGACGCGGTGCTTGAGTTGTTGAACGGATGAGCATTCGGTTTCAAACCTCCGCCAATCCTGATTCGTTCGATCAATTATGACCGTCCGCGGATTGCTGCCCCTGAACGGCCCTGATATATTTGTGACGCCTTTAGCAAAGTCAATTTTTTACGAATCGAGGAGCTACGCTTGAGCGACGGCCAGACGATCGCCAGCGACGAGTCCCCCTCCAGCGATGAGCTTAGAGAACGGTCACGGAAGGCTCTGCAAGCACAGCAGCAGCCAACAGTTACGGTTCTGTCTTCGCTTATCGCAGTCCAGGATGAACTTCATTACATCCCGGATGAGGCAATAGAAGAGACCGCGACGCACATGAAATCCACCATCAATGATGTGTGGAGCGTGGCGTCTTTCTATACGAATTTCCGGTTCACTCCCCCCGGAGACCACACCATCGACGTGTGTTGGGGGCCATCTTGCCACCTTGGCGGTGCGCAGAACGTCATGCTTCGGGTTCACTCGGAGTTGGGCGTAGACGAAGAGGGTGAGACTGCAGACGGCAAGTTGACGCTCCGCTACAGCACCTGCCTGGGTGCGTGCGCCCTGGCCCCTGTGATAGCGGTAGACCACCACATGAAAGGTCGACAGACACCAGATTCGGCCGCGGCTGTGGTCAACGGACTTAAGGGCGCGTAATGAGCGTGTCTTTCACGATTACATGCATTCGGTCAGATCGATCGACCCCGGGTGAGGCCACATGTCGGTAGCTTTTAACGAACTTCGACAGAAGGCAGACACAGAATGGCAGGGGCTCACGGCCGGAGACAAACCGTGGATCCGTGTCGGACTGGGTACGTCCGGAGAGGCCGCCGGGGCTGAGGAAGCTTATGACGCCCTGAAAGAAGCCCTTGGAACTGAGGCAAACGTAAGTTTCGTTGGTTCGATGGGTCTCTGTTACGCCGAGCCTCTCATCGATGTTCAGATACCCGGTGGTTCCCGCGTTTTCTACAACAATCTTGGCGCTGACGAGGCACCAGGTGTTATCGCCGCTCATTTGAAATCCGGTAGGGCGGACCCGGATAAGGCGTTGGCATGGGACGGTACTGAACGGCCGGAAGGTCTCGGCGCTATTCCCCGGTTGACCGAATTACCAACGGTGGAAGTGCAGACCAGACTCGCCACTAAACTGGCGGGTGATATAGATCCGCGAGAGATGGGCCAGTACATCGCTAACGGCGGGTACAGCGCTCTGGATAAGGCGCTGGGAGATATGGACCCGGCATCGGTGCTGGACGAGGTCAAGAACTCCGGCCTTCGTGGCAGGGGTGGGGCCGCTTTCCCGACCGGCGTTAAGTGGGGCTTCCTCGCTCCCAACCCGGCTCCTGTGAAGTACGTCCTTTGTAACTGCGAAGAGGGCGACCCCGGGGCATTCAACGACAAGGGAATTCTGGAGAGTTGCCCGCATACCCTGCTTGAAGGACTGATCCTCGCCGGGTACGCCACAAACTCGTCAAACGGCGTGATATTCATCAGGCAGGGTCACACCCTTCCGATCGAAAACTCCCGCAAGGCCGTGCAGGACGCTTATGCCGCTGGTCTACTTGGCCAGAACATCCTGGGTAGCGACTTCAGTTACGACGTGGAGGTCGCACTAACGGGAGATTCGTACGTTGCCGGTGAAGAGACCGCTCTTATGGAGGCCATCGAGGGCAAGCGCTCCCAGCCCCGCTACCGACCCCCGTTCCCCGCAGCGGCAGGTCTCTGGGGTAAGCCGAGCAATATCAACAACGTCAAAACGCTTTCATACGCACCGACAATCATCCGTGACGGCGCCGATGCATTTAAGAGCGTCGGGATCGAATCCACATCCGGCACCGCAATCCTTTGCATCACCGGGGCAGTAAACCGTCCCGGCATGTACGAGGTTCCGATGGGCTCTCTCACAATTCGTGAAGCGGTCGAAAACGTGGCCGGCGGGATTCGAGACGGTAAGTTGATGAAGATGTTCCAGGCGGGCGGACCGTTGTTCGGGCCGATCGGCGAAGAGGGCTTCGACTCGCCCATAGATTTCGACTCGATTGCAAAGACCACAGGCAGCCTCGGCTCTGGCGGCATAATCGTCGGTGACGAAGATGTTTGTGCCGTAAACCTTGTACGAAACCTGATGTCGTTCAACCAGTTCGAGTCCTGCGGGAAATGCTTCCCGTGTCGACTCGGCATGACGCACATGGTCGAAACGCTCGAACGCATTTCGCAGAACGAAGGGCGTGAAGACGACCTCGAGTTGATGGAACGCATGGGCGCGAGCATGCGCATGGGTTCGCTCTGCGGACACGGACAGCTTGGTTACAACCCGGTCGCGTCGGCCCTGAAGTACTTCGAAGACGACTTCAACTCACACATGCACGACAAGAAATGCCCGACGGGCGCATGCGGCGAAGGACAGATGGTTACCCCGACCCGCACACGACCTTAGATCAACCGTCATCGGCCGCTAGGCCGAAAACTTAGCTCCCAGGAGACTGCCCCGTATGGCGGAAGATACGATCAAATTTATGCTGGACGGTCAGGAGATCGAGGCCAGGCCCGGTCAGACGATCATCCAGGCCGCCCAGGACTCCGATACCTACATCCCGTATCTGTGTTATTTCCCCGGCATGAAGCCCTACGGCGCATGTCGGATGTGCGTTGTGTCTACCGAGGCTGGAGGCCGCAAAGGCATCCAAGCGTCCTGCACAACCCCGGTCATGGCGGACATGATCGTGGAGACCAACACCGATGAGGTCCAGGACCTCAGACGTGGCATCACGGACCTGCTTATGTCAGAGCATCCCCACGGTTGCCTGACCTGCCACCGTGCTGAGCTCTGTGGACCTCAAGATATCTGCCAACGTCACGTCGGCGTTACCGACCGTTGCACGATCTGCCCCAAGAATGAACGTTGTGAGCTTAAGGACACTGTCCGCTTCATGAAGCTGGACATGACCTCATCGCTCAACTATCACCGCCGTGATCTGCCGATCCATACTGACGACCCGTTCTACGACCGGGACTACAACCTCTGTATCGTGTGCGCCCGCTGTGTACGTGCGTGTGACGAAGTCCGTGGCGACACGGCTCTGTCGTTGGTCTCACGTTCCGGAGTGGCGCTTGTCGGCACCTCACATGGAACATCCCTACTGGAATCAGGTTGCGAGTTCTGTGGTTCCTGTATCGACGCTTGCCCGACCGGAGCGTTGACCGAACGTGAGTACAAGTGGGAGAAGGCTTCTACCAAGGTCAGTACCGTTTGCACCAACTGCCCGGTTGGTTGTGAGTTCGTGATGGACATTAACGACCTCAACAAGGTAGTCCGAATGACCGGAGACCTATCGGGTGAGGCCGGGCATGGGCAGGCCTGCTTCAAGGGCAAGTTTGGCTACGACTACCCGAACCACATTCGTCGGTTGAAATACCCGATGGTTCGTATCGACGGTGAACTGCAGCGCACAACATGGGAAGTTGCGCTGGAAGCTGCCTCAAAAGGAATTTCCGCACACCTGCCGGAAGAGCGAGGAGTGATTCTTTCTCCGCGCGGTACCAATGAAGACAACTACGTAGGCCAGAAATTCGCTCGAACTGTGCTCGGCTCCAACAACGTGGATACGGGTCTGAATCGATCTCCGGAGATTCTTGCGACGCTGGCGGACGCACCGGGCCACGGTGCTGCGACCAACCCGATATGGGGCATTGAGGAGTCTCAGTGTGTGGTCGTAATCGCCGGTAACCCGACAGAAGAGCAGAACGTACTCGCAGTGCCGGTCAAGAAGGCTGTGCGTGCGGGTGCGAAGCTGATCGTCATCGACCCCAGAGAGACGGAGTTAACCCGTTACGCCAGTAACTGGCTTCGCCCGCGTCCCGGGACGGAGATCACCCTCCTTGGCGGTATCGCCCGGGTGATTCTCGACGAGGCGCTTGAGGACAAGGATTTTGTCCGAGACCGGCTTGAGGGCGTTGATGAGTTCAAAAAGGCGATCTGGTCATTTGACCTGATGCGCGTTGCCCAGATTACGGGCGTAAGTGAAGACGAAATCAGGGACGCCGCCAGGGCGTACGGGAACGGCAGTCCTGCCTCATTCCTCCACGGCATTGACGGGATCGTCCCGGAAGACCACGCAGACCTCGCTACTGCGGTGATGAACCTGGCACTGATGACAGGAAACATCGGCGCAGCCGGTGGAGGCGTGTACCCGCTTTACTCCGGTGCCAACACACAGGGCGGTAATGATGTCGGGGCAGCGCCAAATCTGCTGCCGGGCTACCGATCAGTATCGGCAGACGCCAACCGAGACGCCATCGCATCGATCACCGGCGGTACGTACCCACAGCATCCGGGTAAATCTGTGCGTGAAATGGCAAACGGCGGTGGAATTAAGGCACTTGTGGTTCTGGCCGATGGCTGGGATCCAAATGCAGCCGGAATCACCACCGATGGACTCGCAAATCCGGGTTTCCTCGTCGTATCCGATGTCTTCATGTCGGACACGGCATCCAAGGCGGATGTTGTTTTCCCGGCGACCACGTACGCGGAAGTAACCGGAACCATCACGAACCTTGAGCGGCGAGTACAGAAGTTGAACCCGGGATTGGAACTTCGGCACGAGGAACGTGAGGGATGGCGGACACTCGCAAGCCTGGCGGCGGCGATGGGCGGAGCCGGATTCGAGTACGAGTCGTCTTCCGAGGTGTTCGAGGAGATCCGGAAGGTTGTTCCTGAATACGCTGGTATCAGCCACGCACGGTTGGAAAACAAGAGCATTCAGGCACCGGCGTTGGACGAAAGTTCCAGGGGGACCGAGATCCTGTTTGCGTCTGGAGAATCTGAAGAAAAACTCTCGGTCGCCCCTATGGCGATCAGGGAGCCGATCTCCCAGGCGAATGGTGGATTCCCCTTCATGCTGGGGCACGGGCGTGTCTTGATGCGTCCAGAGGAGGATGTGCGGATCGTTCAGGATGAACGAAACATGAATCACGTCGAACGGGATACCTGGATCGAGATCCACCCGGACGACGCATCTGAACTCGATGTCGCCGAGGGGGACCGCGTTACGATCAGCGCTCAGCAAGACACTTCGGCGTCACCGCTGCCGGAAGTCGGAATCGTGCGTCTATCGTCGCCACATCGGGGCTTTGTATCCGTTACAACGCTGTTTGCGGACGTGGTTACGGGGATACAGGATTCGGGCGATATCGACACTTCACCGTCGGTCCGGGGCCTGCCTTTACGCCATGTCTCGCTGGCGAAAGCGCCCGTACTGCGCGAAGCTGGTATGGCTGCGGACTAATTTTCAGGGCATCCCGTGAGGGTTGATTAACCCGGGATGGTCAAGTCTGCACCTCGAAACGGCTTTCCGAATCTAAGTAGTTGGAAAGCATGAAAGTGGTCTATGTGCAAAGGCACTGGACCCAACTAGGAGAAACGATGAGTAAGCCCACCGCTGTCACGGACAGCAGTTTTGACACAGACGTATTACAGTCCGATCTGCCGGTGCTGGTCGACTTCTGGGCAGACTGGTGCGGCCCCTGCAAGATGGTGGCCCCGGTCGTCGAGGAGCTCGCTGCTGAGTACGACGGAACAGTAAAGTTCGC
>Ga0257122_1001399_pt1 | contig 17128 bp, 16 predicted proteins | sample SI106_120metaG_FD_190146 | JGI IMG/M metagenome (GOLD analysis project Ga0257122, IMG submission 190146) | Marine microbial communities from Saanich Inlet, British Columbia, Canada - SI106_120 | ecosystem: Environmental > Aquatic > Marine > Inlet | place: Canada: British Columbia | collected... | reverse complement strand
GATGCTGACGCAATGGAGACTTTTATTGAATATTGCAGGGTTTAATATATTTCGTTCTAAAAAAGATGCACGATCCAGATATGTCTTTACAGAAGATACATTAGACGAAAATCGCACATTCTGAACGGAACTATTTCATGTTAATTTTTTTTTAAAACAGTTACATTATTTTGCTTATAACTATTTTGTTTTCAGAGATACTTTTTTTACCTGCTCAAGACGGTGGAATTTTATGATATTTTATATCAGAGGTAAAAAGGATTGGCATATAGAACCAAGAAAAGTACACGAAATGTTTAAAAAAAATGGTGAAGAAGGAAGGACTTCTTAGCTAAACAATCCGTTGCACAAAAGATAATCAACCAATGTCTGAAAATCAAATTGAGAAAGAGCATGGTCGATATGACCGAATACTATTATCAACTCTTTATTTACTGGGGATAATACACTGGGTTTTCTTTTTCTTCTTTGTGTGTCCTGAAGGTGGAGATAAGAACCTCTTGCATATTGTGAGTAGCCCGGCACAATGGTTTAGATATGAAGTCATAACGAATGGTGATTGGTTTCATGATATGAATTACATGGGGGTTATGAAAGAAGCTCTTGGTACTTTTCAAATGCCTTATCATGTTGCAAATTTAGATCAAATGAATTCTGTTGAAAGCCGTTTCCTTGGTACTAGCACGTACATTACATCTCCACAGATATTCCTGTTGTATTTTATGAGTCCGTTTACATTCTCGTTCTTAAATTTATTATTTATGTATTCCATAGGATTCTTATGTTGCTTGTACTTCCGAAGATATTTTCAGCTTGGTATAATTCCATTTGTTTTTTTGTATCTAATATTCAATTATAATGGGTATTTTGTATCTAAGTTTGTGGCATACGGTTCATGGGAGTTAGGTTATTATTTGATGCCGCTTGTAGTACTATTAATATTTCGAGCCGGTAATCTAAAACCTGCAGACCGAAAACAACAATTGCGTATTGGTATTCTGTTGGGATTAGTAATAGGGGCTATTGTACATCAAGGTTCGCTATCACTCCTCATTCATATCATGACATTTTTAGCTTTTTGGCTTATCTGGAATTATAGATTATGGTTATTTTCACTAACTGCAATTATTGCTTCATTTTCACTGTCTTTTGCGAGACTACTCCCGTTAACTATTTCGAGAGGTCCTGGCGCAAATTCTCAGCTCTTTGAGTGGGGTGGATACAGAGACATTGAGCATATGGTTAATGGATTTGTTAATCTTCGTAAGTGTTTTGAAAGTGCCGGTAATTACAGTCATAAAACGATATTAGAAACTGGTTGGCATGAATATAGTGTTTATATTGGACTACCGGCGTTTCTAGTAATAGCCTACTATGCATTGTGGGCACCATTCTTGAAAGTGGGTTGGTTGACGTTTAAAAACTGGTCATCGCTATTATTTCCATGTGCAATGATAGTATTCTGCTCTATCAGGCAGTGGAAGAGGCTTGTAATACCTGACTGGGTACCTCTGCTAAATGGAGAGGGGCTGACATCGCGATTTATGATTATACCTCTTCTTATCACCTTGTTTATTGCTGCTATCAACTTGCAGGGCTTTATTATTAAATATTGGGATAGAAAACGTGTCAGGTATTTTATGGTTTCCTTTATGGTAATCATTGCAATGTTTCTGCTTAATCATTCAAGGGAATGGCGCATGCATTCGGTACAGGCGAAGTTCGAATCATATAAGGAAACAATTGCAAGCGATATCATTCGGAATGATCTGACCTTTGAAGAGTACTATGAAGATCACTATAAATTAACTTTACCTATTGTTAAAAAATCTTCAGATACAATCTATATTGTTTTTGTGTGGTTTGGGATCGTAGCTAACTGTGTAGCGCTGTTCTTCTGTTGTTGGTGGCTTTGGAATGGTTACAATAGAAGAAAACAGATTCCAACATGGGACAGTGGGACATGAAAAATATGCATGACTACTTGGGAAGATTTCGACTAGATGGAAAGACCGCCTTTGTGGTGGGAGGTCTTGGTTTAATAGGTAAAGAAGTGTCAGCCTCTATTGCATCTGTTGGCGGTACGTCCGTTATACTAGACGTGAATGAAAGTAAGGGGCAGGCGTTTTCAGCTGCACTGCAAAAGGAAGGGTTTGAAGCAGATTATAAAAACTTCGATTGTTCCAATATGGCAAATCTAGATACTAATTTTTCGATGGTTATTGATGAATTTGGTTGTCCGGATGTATTCATCAATTGCTCTTATCCTCGTACAGATGACTGGGGGAAGAGTTCTTTCCGTAATATCACACTGGAATCCTTTCAAAATAATGTTGATATTCACATGAATTCATACTCCTGGCTGGCCCGGTTGGCGGCTGAGGCCATGGTTAAGAACGGTAATAGCGGCAGTATTGTCCAGTTTGGATCTACTTATGGTCTAGTGGGCCAGGATTTAACAGTATATGAAGGCACTGATATGCAGGAAAATATAACCTATGCTGCAATTAAGGGAGGTATTACTAACCTTACCAGGTTGATGGCATCCTACTATGGAAAATATAATATAAGGGTAAATACTCTCTGTCCGGGAGGTATTTCCGGGCACGTTGCTGGCAAGAGTGATGAGCAGAATCCCGTGTTTGTGAAAAACTTTTGCAAGAAGACTCCGTTAAAACGTATGGGTAATCCAGATGAAATTGCATCCGCAGCTTTGTTTTTAGCTTCAGATGCTGCTTCCTACATAACTGGTGCTACTATAACGGTAGACGGCGGCTGGACTGCAATCTAATTATGGTAAATGAATCACAGGCCCACATAGCTATCATTGGTACTGGTCAACTGGGATCCCGGCATTTACAAGGGCTGTCTATGATAGGAAGGGCGATCAAAATCACGGTCATAGATCCCAACCCGGCTTCACTTGAAATCGCTCAAAAAAGATACGAGGAAATGCCGGCGAGTAAATTTGATCAATCTGTTATATATGCGGAAACAATGCATGTTCTTGATAAAGATGTAGACGTTGCAATAATATCTACCAACGCTGATGTGCGCAGAAATGCAGTTGAAGAATTATTGAAGCATGTAAGCGTGCAATTTATGATTCTGGAAAAAGTTGCCTTTCAATCAGTGGAAGATTTTCGAGCTGTTATAGAATTGCTTGAAAAGAACGAGACAAAAGCCTGGGTAAATTGCACCAGGCGAATGTGCCCAGTTTTTAGAAAAATGAGAAGAGAATTTGCAAAACAGGAATATATTGATTTTAGGTTGGAGGGTGATAACTGGGGAATGGCTTGCAACACTATTCATATGTTGGACCTGTTCGCATTTTTGACAGACGAAACCCAATTTTCAATTGATACTTCCGGGATTGATAAGAAAGTGTATCGATCAAACAAAAACGGTTTTATTGAACTTGGGGGTGTTCTTTCGGCTACTACATCCAGAGGTGATCGCCTTACACTCATAGATGACAAGGGATCCAGCAGGAGAGCATTATTTGAGATCAGCAGTGAGAACCACTGCTACACAATATTTCAATCAAAAGGGAAGATTGTTTCCAAACATAAGGAAAGTGAATGGGCAGCACTGGAACAGCGCTATGTAATACTCAACCAGAGCGAATTGACTCATCTTGTAGTTCAGATGATACTGGACTCAGGGGAATGTGATCTCACTCCTATAAATGAATCCTTTGCTCTGCACAAACCGTTACTTGAAGCTTTTGCTTCACACTTGGAGATGGTAACTGGCAAGAAATACATTAAATGTCCTATTACTTAAGGACTTCATGTTCATTATTGCTTTGGGTTAAATGAGTTTTCAGATAGTAAATCATAAGTCGGATAAACTTGACTCTGCCAAGGTAGTTCGTGATAGCCAACTGCTAGAGAGCCTTGTATTAGTTGATGGACAGGCTGGTTGTGGGAAAACTCTATTCACGGCTATTGTGGCAGCAATGGGTAGGGTTGAGCTGTTAAACTATTCGCCTGAGCTTGAGAATATTTGTGCCTTAAGGTATCTGGGTAAAATACAGGATGATGCTGCGGAGGCCATGATTCAGATTCAGGCCGACCTTATTCTTTATGAGACGATGATGAGTCGTAGAACCAACTTCAGACCTAGTGACCTTTCAAGTACTTTTCGTGATGTTGATTTCTTGAAATACGTAAAAAGACTTTTCTCAAAAGGAGATGAGGTTATTCCTAAACGGATCAAGGAAGAAAAACCAATTCTACATTTTGCAACGCATAATTTGTTAGCTTTCAGTGAGCCTATTCTTAAGGCTATGGGCAAAAGAGTAGTACTTATTGAGGTTGTTAGACATCCAATATATATGCTAATACAACAGACGCTGAATCAGATTAATCTTGTTGCACCAGCAGGTACTGTGCGCCAATTTCATATTTATATTAAATATAATGATAGACAACTCCCATACTGGAACTCTGGGCAGGAGGAGCTATATTTGAGATCTAATCCGGTTGAGAGAGCAATTTATGAAATGCAGAAGCTTTCTGAACTGGCGGAATCATTTAAGAGAGAATTCAGAGAAGATTATGGCGGGCAAATAGTAACGGTTCCTTTTGAAAGATTCGTTCTTGATCCCTGGCCGTATATGAGAAGGATAGAAGATCTCCTTGCAACCAAGGTGACTTCAAAGACACGTAAGGTAATGAAGAAACAAAATGTACCACGAGGAAGAATATCCGATGGGATACCATTGAATATCTATAAGCGTTGCGGCTGGGAACCTCCGAAGAAAGAGTTAAGTGAACAGCAGGAGCTGGATAAAAGGAGGCAGTATGCAATTGATCAGGGCGCAAACGAAGAGGCCATGGAAGTGTTGGACAGGATTTGTTTAGAATACAAAGAAAAATATCTTTAGCGCAATTTAGCACAAATGGAGAGCAAGATGAAAACTGTCTGTATGATACCTGCCCGTCTTGGCAGTAAAAGGGTTAAAAAGAAGAATTTACGCATGATTAATGGGAAACCGTTGATCAATTATGTTATTGATACAGTCAAACAATGTGATTGCTTTGATGAAATATACTTGAATTCTGAGGCATTGATATTCAAGGAAATAGCTGATCTGCATGGTATATCATTTTATAAGCGTCCGGATGAATATGCAACCGATCAATCAACCAATGACGAATTTGCACTGGATTTCATAGAAAATGTTCCTGGTGAAACTCTGATCCAGGTTCTTCCGACATCGCCATTAATATCAGCAGATGAAATCGAATCCTTTGCCAGCGAAATATTGAGTGGGAATTATGACACTTTGATTTCAGTTGAAAATAAACAGATTGCATGTGTTTATGAAAATAAACCTGTTAATTATGACAAGTTAAAAGTGAATCCACCTTCGCAAACCATGAAACCAGTTCAGGCATATGCAACAGCTTTAATGGCTTGGAGGTATGAGACATTTCGAAAAGATATGGAAAAGTACGGTTCTGCATATCATGGTGGTGAAGGCAGGACCGGATACTTTGAATTAAGAGGGCTGTCTACTGTTGATATAGATGAGGAAGCGGATTTCCTGCTGATAGAGAAGATAATGATGTCACAGAATAGCAATGTTGATAGAGAAATTGAATACTACGATGAGAAATCGCGAGAACACATCGAAGTTGATGTTGAGAGTATACTTGAGAAGGACGGCCTGAGAAAGAATGATCTCAACAATGCAAACCAGGAAATTATAAATATTTCAGAGATAATTAATGAAAATGGAAGGTCTGCACCATGGAGTAGGCGTGTAATTGAAACTGATAGTAATTCAGCTACTATTCTCGCTCAACTTCCAGGTGAGGGGAATAGACGGCACTATCATCCTGCCTGGAACGAGTGGTGGTTTATAATTGAAGGGGAATGGGAATGGGAGATTGAGGGAGTAAAGAAGATTGTAAAAAAAGGTGATATCGTATTTATGAGGAAAGGCAGGGCACATAAAATAACGGCAATTGGTAAAGAAATAGCGATTCGCTTGGCAGTGAGCCGTTCAGATGTTGCACATATTTATCCTGAGAGAAATGATGTCTGAATCAAATAGAGTTATTATCGTTGGTGGAACATCTGGTATAGGACTGGCAACGGCTAAATACCTGAAAAACAGAGGTTATGAACCTATAGTAGCGGGTAGGAGATCTGTCAATATTGAAGGCATTGCAACATTTAATGTTGATGTTCGTTCAGAGGAATCGGTTGCAAACCTGTTTAGTGTTTTGCAAGGACATTATAATGATATTAATGCGCTTGTATACGCTGTTGGCATCGCTTTTCCAAAGAAAAGTATTGAGGATTTTGATAAAAATTCGTGGAATAATATTATAGGTACAAATGTTACAGGTGCTCTTTTAACTCTTAAGTATTCATTTGACGCTCTTAAAAAAAATCGTGGCAGAGTGGTTATTGTCAACTCACTGGCGGCACGTCATTGCAGTGAGCTTTCCGGTATGGAGTATACTGTCAGTAAGGCGGCGCTTGGGGGATTGGTAAGACAACTTTCTATTGAGTGGGCCCCAGACAATGTTTTGATCAATTCAGTGTATCCAGGTATGACTATGACACCCATGTTGACGGAAAGTGTCAGTAAGGATAAACTAATGAAAATAGAAGGAAAGATTCCTTTGGGGAGAATTGCAAGGCCGGAAGAAATTGCCCGTGCCATTGAATTTTTAATAAATCCAGAAAATACCTATATGACGGGAATAGGGATTGATGCTTGCGGTGGGCAATACTTGAATGGATGATTTAGTGCATGAACAAAGCGGCAGTTATATTGTTGGTGTATATGCAACGTCCCCAAATCTTTTTCAATGGAACCAAGAAGCAGAGCGACAATATTTTAATGAGTTAAAGAAGCTTCCATCTATTCGTGGATTAGAGCTGCCGTTTTGGGGCGATAGTTTGCATCCTTTTGATGATCAGTGGCTATTAGAGAATATTGATCCATCATGGGAGAATGTACTTACATGTGTACCTGGAACTATGAAAAATTTGCAGACTGATTCAAACTTTGGCCTTGCCTCAAAGTCAGAGAAAAGCAGAAAAGATGCTTTAGCGTTATACAAAAAAGCACTCCTGGCTGTAAAAAAGTTAAATAATCATCTTGGAAAAGAAGCTGTGTTTGCAGTACATATCACTTCGTCACCGTCTAACACAATGAATAATGTTACTGGCAGTGTAGATAGTTTTTTAGAATCGTTGTTAGAGATTGCTTCCTGGGACTGGTGTGGTGCCAGGATTGTGATAGAACACTGTGACTCATACTCTGAAAGATTTAAGCCTCAAAAAGGGTTTTTGCCCCTGGATGGTGAGATAGATTCTGTTTCAAGAGCTAATGAAAAAACTAATATAAATGTGGGTATCACTATTAATTGGGCTCGTTCTGTAATTGAGAAAAGAAATGTACTGGGGGCAGTTGAACACATAAGTGAGGTGGCCCGGTCAGGCATGTTGAGCGGAATAATGTTTTCGGGCGTGACAGATATAAAAGACCATAAATACGGTCAATGGGAAGATACGCATATGCCTCCGGCCAGGGCATTTGATGTTGAGTATTACGAAGAGGGTAGTTTAATGACAGTTGAAAATATAGAGGCATCACTAATGGCATGTGATATGAAAGCACTTGATTATATTGGTATCAAACTACAGGCAATGCCGAAGGATGCTTTGATTGAGCGTAGGGTAGGGATTAATCGAGATGCAATGAAGATATTAGACATAGTTACTTCTAGGGTTCATGATGCAAACGTATAGTTTTAATTTCACATTAACTCTTTCCCAGAACTTCATTGTACGTCAACAGAGAACGCATTAACTATGAGTAAGACAAACAAATTAACAGTGGTTCTTTTACTTTTACTGATTGAATCTCCTGCATGATATGCACATAACCTTTGAGAATAAAACAGTTGTTGTAACCGGTGGAACCAGGGGGATTGGTGCTGCTATGGTAGAGGCTTTTCTGGAATCAGGGGCAAAGGTGTATGCTACAGGAACAGACTTTCAGGTTTTAAATGAACTGAATGAATCAGAAAAGTTGAAGTCTAAACCCATTGAATATCTCTACTTGGATTTTACATCACCGGATTCTGTGAATGACTGCTTAGAAATATTATCGAAGCTTGACCGCATCGATGTTCTAGTGAACAATGCAGGTGTGAATAAGATAGATACTATCGATGAGATTATGGATGAGGACTGGGACTGGATCAACACGGTAAATCTTCGAGGGCCGTTTGTCGTGACTAAAGCACTTGCTAAAAAGATGAAAGAACAGAAATCCGGCAAGGTAGTCAGTGTTTCCTCTATTTTCGGTGTGGTAAGCAAGGAAAAGAGAGCTGCTTATTCTACGACAAAATGGGGATTGATAGGGTTAACGAAGGCTATAGCGCTAGACCTTGCACCCTATAATATATTGGCGAATGCTGTATCACCCGGGTTTGTAGATACGGAACTGACCAGAAGGGTTCTGGGTGATAAAGGTATAGATGAACTTGTCGGAAAGATTCCACAACAGAGACTTGCCAATTGCAAAGAGATCGCTAAAACTGTGTTATTTCTTGCAAGTGAGCATAATACCTATATTACCGGCCAGAATATTATTGTAGATGGGGGATTTACGAGTGCCTGACTTTAAGGTGAAATCTATCGTGCACGATTATAAAGTGCAGTTTGTTGATGACTCAAAACAAATCCTGGTTCGGGAGATGAAAGAAGGAGATGTTGTCATCATTGATAACAAGGTTAGTGCTCTCTATCCGGATCTCCTAAACGGCATTTCACAAAATAACGTGGTTATTGGAATTGATGCAGATGAGCGTCAGAAAAGCTATCAGGGACTTATTCCGATTATTGAAAAACTTATTGCCGGAGGTTTTCGTAAGAACCATAGACTTATAGGTATTGGTGGTGGAATTGTCCAGGATATTACCGCATTTACATCGTCCATAATGTACCGTGGTGTTTACTGGCTTTTCTTCCCGACAACTCTGCTTGCGCAGGGGGATAGCTGTATCGGCAGCAAAACCTCTATAAATTTTGGTGAATTTAAAAACCAGGTAGGTGGTTTTTACCCGCCCAATGAGATTTATATAGATTTAAACTTTCTCGATACATTGTCAAACTCTGAGCTGCAGTCCGGCCTTGGGGAGATGAGTCACTATTTTGTGGTGGTTAGTGAGGGAGATTTCAATAGATTCAAGAAGGAATATCCATTAGCAAAGCAGGATAAAAATGTTTTAAAGGGACTGATTGAGAGAAGTTTGGAAATCAAGAAAAGCTATATCGAGATCGATGAGTTTGACAGAAATGAGCGTCAGGTTTTCAATTATGGTCACTCATTTGGGCACGCCATGGAATCACTTACCAATTATGAGATGCCACATGGTATTGCCGTTAGCTGCGGAATGGATATGGCTAATTTTGTATCAGTCAAGCTGGGTTACCTCCAATGTGAAATCCGGCAGGAAATCAGGGAGCTACTGGAACAGATTTGGGAGGGATATACAATCGACAATTTGCCAATTGAAAAATTTGCAAATGCATTAAGCAAGGATAAAAAGAATGTAGGTAAAGAACTGAGGCTCATCCTTTGCGGTGGATATGGAAAGTTATTCAAGACTGGCGTGCCACTAAACATGCAGTTTATGGGTTGGTTAGAGGAGTATTTCGATAAAGAATTGGTCCGCTAATAGCACGAAAATTTATTTCTTATTTAGTGAGCATTTGTGTGATTCATGGATAGATAAATATGAAAATCTGGAAAAATACAGCAACTCTCGATGGGTATGATGAAGGGCTTCTTTTTACGAATATAAAAGAGGAGGCTGATATTGTTTTACTTGGAAGCAAGCCTATTGGTTTGGAAGGGTTTCCAAACCTGAAGGGGATTTTTCGTGTAGGTGTCAGCAGAGACAATGTGCCAATAGAAGAGGCGGAAGCTATGGGGATTAGGGTGTGCTTCCCTTCGCAAGAGACTATAGAAATTATTCATGAGGAGACTTCCTGTTTCACTTGTGGTCTAATTTTCAGGATGCTATACAACGAGACTGGTACATTGGATCCCTGGAGAAAGCATATCCGTGTTCAGCTGGCTGACAAGGTTTTGCTTGTGATAGGTACGGGAAATATCGGTAGCCGGGTTGCTAAAAAGATGCAAGGTTTTTTGAAGGTAGAGACATATGATCTACTGCAAAATACAGCTAAAGAGCTGGAGTGTTTGATAAAATCGGCGGACTGTATCACATTGCACATACCCAAAAGTGAAGAGAATAATAATTTTATTGACGGTGAAAAGCTATCTTGGATGAAAGACGGTGCTGTACTCATCAACACTGCTCGGGGTGCGACAGTGGATGAAGATGCTCTTTTTAAAGAGATCGAAGCTTTCCGCCTCCGTGCGGCTTTTGACGTTTACTGGCAAGAGCCTTACCAGGGTAAGCTGAAACAATTTCATCCGGATCGCATCTATATGACTCCCCACGTAGCCAGCACATGCAGTGGTTTTATCGAGGGATGCAGAAATGATCTTAATATTTTAATAGAGGATCTTTCTAGTGCTTAAGGTAGGAATTATTGGTTATGGCAAAATGGGAAGATCCCGATACCGTGAGGTTGTTGCCAGTGGCAAGGCAGAGGTGGTGTCTGTTTTTGATTCCGTTGAAATCGATTCACACCTTCCTTGTGCTACTACTGCTGATGAAGTTATCGAGAATTCGACTATTGATGCAGTTTTTATCTGTACCCCGAATTATTTAAACAGGCACTTGACGGTTCAGGCTCTTAAAGCTGGCAAGCACGTATTCTGTGAAAAACCACCCGCCTTTACTGCTGCGGAGGTAGAGAAAATACAGGCGGTAGAAAAAGTTTCTGGTAAAGTGCTTATGTATGGTTTTAACCACCGTCACCATGAGAGCGTGCAACGTATGAAAGACATCGTTAGCAGTCGAGACTTTGGGCGGGTACTCTGGATGCGTGGTCGATATGGAAAGAGTGTTGATGAATCATTCTACGATAATTGGAGATCGAAGAAGGATTTAGCAGGTGGTGGCATTCTCATTGATCAGGGTATTCACATGCTGGACCTTTTTCTGTATTTGGGTGGTGGTTTTGATTCGGTACATGCTACAGTTTCAAATCTATACTGGCATCTGGAGGTGGAAGACAATGTTTTTGCAACTCTGGAAAATACGAAGACAGGGATTACAGCCTCTCTCCATTCCACCATGACTCAGTGGCGGCACTTGTTTTCTCTGGAGGTCTTTCTGGAAAAAGGTTGTCTGGTTCTTAATGGTTTGAAGACGTCTTCAAATACCTATGGAGACGAGGTGCTTACTATCACTAGGAACCGTAGCTCTGCACCGGCTGCTACATGGGAGGATGAGGAACATATTACGTACCATACCGATAGATCAACAGAATCGGAGATAAAGGAATTTTTCTCAGCCATTGATGATGGTAGGAGAGTACGCATAGGGTCTTCTGGTGACGCGTTGCAACTTATGCGCATTGTTGACAACATATATTCATTCAGAAAGGGAACAGTCCATGGATGACAATGAATTTATTAGTGACTATCTGGAACGATACAGGCAATCCTTGATTGACACAGATGTGTCTGGAGAATTAATCCGGATGAAGGAAATGTTGTTGGAGGTAAAAGAGAGAGGCAATAAGGTCATCGTGTCAGGAAACGGCGGTAGTGCTGCCATAGCAGGCCATATTGCAGTGGACTTTACAAAGCAGGCAGGTATTCGTACGGTCAACTTTAATGAACCTAATCTTATTACCTGTTTTGCCAATGACTATGGCTACGAAAAATGGGTTTCCAAGGCAATTGAATTCTATGGAGACAAAGGTGACATCGCCATATTGATCAGCACAAGTGGCAGTTCTTTGAACATGCTTAATGCGGCAAAAACTGCAAAGGAACTAAATATGCAGGTAGTTACATTTACTGGTTTTGATGAAGAGAATCCTCTGAAACAGAGTGGTAGTTTAAATATTTGGGTGAACAGCCGTGCTTACAATGTGGTGGAAAACACGCATCAGATCTGGTTGTTGCTTGTCTGTGATCTGATCATAGGCAAAGCGGAATATTCAGCTTAAAATAAGGCATTATGACCACACCATTTTTAATTACTGCACGTCTGAAGTCAACGAGGCTTCCAAAAAAGGTCATGCTGGAAGTAATGGGCAAACCTTTGATCGTGCACATGCTGGATAGGATAAAATTCTCTAAGTATATCGAAGATATCGTTATTTGCACATCTACCAATTCTCAGGATGACCTATTAGAGGAAATAGCAGAAAAGGAACATGTTCGCTGCTTCCGTGGGAGTGAGGAAGATGTACTAGGGCGATTGCTGGGCGCCGCTAAACATTATGATATGGCCAATTTTGCCAATATCACGGCCGACTGTCCTCTAATTGATCCACAGCTTATCGACCGGGCTATAGAAGAATATGATAAGGAGAACGCAGACTTGGTTATGTACGATGGTAGCAATAACAACATTCCGTTTAACTGTTATGTATTAAAAGTTAGCGCGCTTGAAAAAGTCTGTGAATTGAAGAAGGAGACAGACACAGAGATGTGGCTAAATATTTTTACAAACCATAGGTCGTTTAAAATACATTCTATAATTGTTGAGGATAAATACAGGCATAGTTCACTGAAAACTTCACTTGATTTTCCAGAGGATTATGAATTTATGAAAGAAATATTTGATAAGCTATATAATCCTGATAGGGTATTTTCTTTGCTGGATGTCATTGATCTTGTCAACAGGCGCCCTGATATACTCGCAATTAACGCGAATCCTGAGTTATTGAAAAGATGGAGAGCCCATCAGATATCTGCGCCTTAACTGTTGCACTGAGCTATGCAAGTTTACATTGAATATCTATCATTAAGAACATTACTGTACGGTGTTCTTAATGAACTATTGGATGATGAGGTCGGTAATGATAAGCCAAGGATAAATTATTACATAGACGCTACCAGACTGGGCAAAATAGCTGCAAACATTCTTGGTAAGTTGTTCAACTTTCAGATTAAAAAGCTTGTATTTGAGATGCGACACGTTAAAGACGACTGCGGTGAGCTGATAAGGTTGCGAATTCCGAGGAAGGATCTTTTCGATATTCAGGAAAAAATTATCAGTAGTGATGCATTCAGGTCTTTGCGCAAAGATGAATGGAAGCATACGAGGGTTGATGATTTTGTTAGAAAGGGTTTGATAGATGGATCCATAATGGACAAGAAATCAGTAAGCCGGGCAATTTTCCTGATCAATGTAATTGCCTGGCACCAGCAGCAAACAAATGCGTCCAGAGTCAAACTATTGTTAACCAGACGTGCTTGGTGGGATATCTATAAGCAATATGCCTTAAGTGTTGGTGTTGAACTGAAGGGAACAGGAAGAAAGGGAGCCTTTTGGAGGGATAGTACAGGTTTGAAGGGGCTTATAAGAAAGTATCCTCGCTTGTATGCTTTTTCTAAGAGCGTGTCATCTGGAAGATTTAAGTTCAAGCCGGCTAAAAGTGACGCTTCTATCCCAAAATTGTATTTGGATGGACGTGGGGATGTCAATCTGGAGAGTAACGGCTACCAGTCAGATTTCTTCTGGTTGCTGAATTCTGAATTCCCTGCAGGTAATGTTCTCTACGACTTTCATTCTGAAGAGGAGGAACGGGTCCTGGAGGATTATGGTATTGTTGTGGCCAATGGTAATGTGAAATGTATCAGCAATGATAATGCGGGTATGGTTTCTTCACAAAAAAAATGCAGGAAATATAAGGATGAGTTTAATAGTGTAAGGTCTCTGATTATAGCATACAATAGCACAAAAGCTTACTGGAATAGTTTTTTTAGAGCCTACGGCGTGAAGGTGTTTTTTTCATGGTACAAATATGATAATAAACACATGGCTATCGCCGATGCAGTAAAAGAGGCAGGAGGGATTTCTGCAGTCTGGCAGATGGCTTTTGTTGGTTTTAAGGGAATACACAGTGCAATGAATACAGATATCGCATTTCATCATTCAAATTGGAGTGTTAATATTGAACAACAACTTGATTCAAAAATAGGATATCATGTTATTACCGGGTATCCAAAAGACTATGCTACTCCTCTTTTAAGAAGACAGGCAATGGATCTACGCGCAAAGATGAAATCAAGTGGAGCGAAAAAAATTGTCTTGGTTATTGATGAGAATTCTGTAGACGATTCCAGATGGCATACGGGGCATACACTACAACGTGACAATTACAGATTTATCCTTGAAAAAGTGCTGAAAACTCCTTGGCTGGGAGTTGTGTTTAAACCTAAGACTTCTAAAACGTTAAGGAGCAGGCTGGGAGAAGTGAATGAATTGTTGGCAGAGGCGGAAGTAACTGGTCGCTGTCATGTCTATGAGGAGTCAGGCCGCTATACTACAAGCGCACCGCCAATACTGGCAGGGTTGAGTGCTGATGTTTGTCTGCATGGACATCTATCTGCTGGCACTGCAGCTGTGGAATGTGCCCTTGAGGGGATTCCTACCTTATTAATAGACAGGGAAGGATGTCCGGACAGTAAGTTCTACGAGTTACCGGAGGGTAAAGTGATTTTTAAAAACTGGCTGGATGCAATTGACGCACTCATGGAGTATTTTAAGGCGGCGCAAGGTATACCGGGATTTGGGGATTGGTCAGAAATAATCGGAGAATTCGATCCTTTCAGAGACGGCAAGGCAGCAAACCGGATAGGTACTTATCTTTACTGGCTCATTCAGGGTTATGAGCAGGGTTTGAACAGAGACATAATCATGGCGGATGCTGCTCAAAGATATAGTAAGATTTGGGGTAATGATAAAGTTATATCAATAAACTCAGTTTAAAAGAGATAATGAATAAGAAATTATTTTATTGGAGTAAAAATGATTCCTGAGAGTAACGAACTTCGTATTGAGGTAACAACTAAGTGTAATTATAACTGCAATATCTGCCCAAGGGAGCAACTCACAAGAGAGAAGGAGTCTATGAGTTTTGAATTATTCAAAAATATTTTTGATAAGATTAATTCAGAAACATCTCAATATAATACCCTGACATTTCCCGGTATGGGAGAACCTTTATTAGACGAAACTCTTGATGATAAAATTGATTATGCTAAGAAACATAATTATGAAGTTCTTATGCTTACAAATGGGTCTTTATTAACCGTTGAAAGATTTAAGAGGCTGGAAGACATAGGAATGGATTCTATAAGGGTAAGCTTTTATGGTAATACTTCTGAGTCGTATAATGCAATGCATGGGACAAAAAATACAGATTTGTTTCAGCGAATTAAGAAAGATCTGACTGAGATTTCCAGAATAAAGAGTAGTACGAGCCTTTTGTTGACCTACAATGTTGTGTACGGATGTAATGATTCAGACATGGAGTCATGGATAGAATACTGGAAAGATAAGGTTGATTTGCTGGAGGTTTGGAGTCCTCATAACTGGGTGGACAGTGGAGACTATAGAGCTGTCCAGAGCAAACAATTAATAACCTGTGGTCGCCCGTGGAATACACCATTACAGATCCAAGTTGATGGAACAGTGAATATGTGCTGTTTTGATTTTGATGGAAAATTGCTTTTAGGAGATTTAAAGATGCAGACACTTAAAGAAATATTTGAGTCTCCAATGTTTCAAAAAATTAAGAAGCATCATACAAGTGGTGATTATAAAGGAAGTGGATTAATTTGTGAGTATTGTGATCAGAGGAATTCAGACAAGGCTGATGTGATGTTATACAATTCTAAATATGATATTGACGAGAGAGTAAAAAAAGTCTCAACTACGTATAGTGATATTAATGCTACAAATAATATAAATGAGTGATTACCAGTGAAATTATCAAGATTAAATGTCTTATTTGTTTTCCCTAATATTAACGGAACTTATGAGGAGAGTTATTCTTTCGGCTTGGCGGCAATAGTCAGTATAACCAAAGAGCGTGGTTATAATCCAAAGGTAGTATATGTTAACTCAAGGAGTGGGTATCAAGATGTTCTTCGTGAAATTGATGAATTTAAGCCTCAAGTTGTCGGGTTCTCGTCAGTATCATCACAGTTTTATTTTGTAAATGAAATTGCCTCAATAATTAAGGAAAATGATCCTCACATCATAACGGTCTGTGGTGGTGTTCATTCGACAATCAATCCTGCCTGTATTTTGGAGAGTAAAGATTTAGATGGAGTATTTGTCGGTGAGGCAGATCACGCATTTATTGAGTTTCTAGAGAAAGTGGAGAATAAATGTGATTATAAGGACACTGATAATTTTGCTTACTCATTTAATGGCAAGCTTGTTAAAAACAAGCTTAAATCGCTTCTTACCAATCTGGATATTTTGCCTTTTCCGGATAAAGAGATCAGTCCTTACAGGGAGTTTATAAAATGGAATAAATTTTCTCCTTTCTACTTTACCAGAGGGTGTCCATATTTATGCTCTTATTGTAGTAATCATGCTATCGCAGAAACATATGGACTGCAGAGGAATAATCCTCGCTCTAGAAGCCCTGTATCGTGTGTATCAGAAATAGAGGAAGTAATAAAGAAGATTCCTACAAAATTGATATTTATCGGCGATGACACTTTCGGATTGAATAGTAAATGGAGAAATGAATTCTTAGTCGAATATAAAAGGAAGATAAATATTGGATTTATGTGTTTATTGCGTGTAGAGGTTGTTAGTGAAGAATTCGTAAAAGCCCTGAAGGAAGCTGGGTGCTGCTATATACAATTTGGTATTGAATCTGGGAATGATTACGTAAGAAGAGATATTATGAATCGCAAAATGTCGAATAAGCAGATTGTCAAAGCATTTGATATTGTACGCAGGCACGGAATACGGACCAATGCCATAAATATAATAGGTGTGCCTGGGGAGACTGAGGAGATGATATGGGATACCATTAAATTGAACAGAAGAATAAAGCCATCTTCAAGTGGTGTTAATATTTTCTACCCATACAAAGGGACAAAGCTGGGAGATGCCTGTTTTGAGAAGGGGCTGGTTGATGAGGAATTGTATTACTCATTTTCCAAAGAAAGAAGGGACACTGTCCTGAA
>Ga0257122_1001394_pt1 | contig 17166 bp, 17 predicted proteins | sample SI106_120metaG_FD_190146 | JGI IMG/M metagenome (GOLD analysis project Ga0257122, IMG submission 190146) | Marine microbial communities from Saanich Inlet, British Columbia, Canada - SI106_120 | ecosystem: Environmental > Aquatic > Marine > Inlet | place: Canada: British Columbia | collected... | reverse complement strand
ATAATTTCATCGTATTTCTAAATTTTATCAAATTTCTATAACATATATCATAAAAATTACACATATTCATTTCATTTATCAATTGATCCAAGTATTTTTTAATATTTTGATAGTAATCATGTAATAATTACAGACTAGATTAAACTTTAATCTCTTTACCTAAGAGACTTTTGTATAACGATATTGCATCAGATTCATCTTTTGAGCCAACAACTACTGCAGAGCCTCTTTTCATAAAATTTACAGACAGATCATTTGTCCTCATGGATAATCCCAAGTCACCTAAATTTTCAACAAAAAATCCTTTTTCTTTTGCAATTGCAGTAACACTTGAAACATTAAGATCAAAAATTTCAGTAGGAGTAATAGAATAAGTCCTCTTACCTCTATTTCGTCCACATAATTCTTCTAAAATTAATTCTTGTTTTTCTTCAACTTTTAATTCTCCAGCTCCACAAACAGGGCATTCTTCAGCTCTAAATGTTCTAGTACTGTTAAAATCTAAATTTTCTAAATCAATATGCAATATTCTTTCAGAAAGATTTGGGGGTTTTCCAAGTATTATTTTTACAGCTTCTGCAACTTCAATAGCACCAACAATAGAAAGTATTGGTGGATGAACACCTTCAATACTACATGTAGGCATTGTATCTTCATCTAATTCAGGAAACATGCAAAAATAACATGCAGATTTTTTTGGTAAAACAGTAAATACTTGTCCAGATGTACCAACTGCAGCTCCCGTAACAAATGGGATTCCAAACTCTATACAAGCTTTGTTTAATGCATATCTTGCATTAACTGAATCAAGTGCATCAATTACAACATCACATCCTTCAATTACTTCTAATGCAGTATAATCATTTACAGATACAGCTAAAGGTTCTATTTTGCAATCAGGATTTAATTTCTGTAATTTTTTTGCAGCTACTTCAACTTTAACTTGTCCAACATCATCTTCATCAAACATCATTTGTCTATGTAGATTAGATAATTCAATTACATCTCTATCAACAATACGTAAAGTTCCGACCCCCATAGTAGCTAGTCTAGAAATAATTGGATGTCCTAAACCACCAGTTCCAATAACGCAAACTTTAGCATTTTTTAATTTTAGTTGTCCACCATATCCTATTTCTTCTAACATTACTTGTCTTGAAAATTTGTCAAGTTCTTTTGGAGATAATTCCTCAGAGCCACCAGCAACTGCAGGTAAGATGTAAACTTCATCACCATCATTTAGAGGAGTTTCCATACCATTTGCAAATTTTGCATTTTTTCCATTGATGTAAACATTAATCAAAGAACGGGGAGTTCCATCACCTTCTAACACTCGACGTTTAAAATCATCACCCATAATATCTGAAATTTTTGAAAATGCATCAGTTAGAGAATCAGCAGATATCTCGGTTTTTTTTTCTCCACCGCTCTGATTTAGTACAGAAGGGATTGTGAATGTAATATTTGTCATTAGTTAACTACCGCCGATATTTCACCAACATCTGCCTTCATCACAGTTGGTTTTTGTAAAACTTCCATGATTGATTCAGTTGCTTTCAAACCATTACCAGTTACATAACATACTACTTTATCATTCGTATCAATTTTTCCTTGTTCAACCATTTTTTGAAGAACAGAAATAGAAACACCACCTGCAGGTTCTGTAAATATTCCTTCAGTTTGTGCAAGAAGTAAAATTGCATCTAAAATTTCTTTATTGTTTGATTCTTCTGCAAATCCATTATACTGTTGTAAACGCTTCAAAACATATCTACCATCACCAGGATCACCTATTGCTAAACTTTTAGCAACAGTATCAGGATGCTCAACTGGAATTACTTCCTTACTATTTTTCTTAAATGCATCAACGATAGGTGCACAACCATGTGGTTGAGCTGCAATCATGTGCATGTTAGAAACATCATCAAGTAATGAAACTGTTTGTAATTCTTCAAATCCTTTACAAATTGCATTAAGCATTGCACCACTGCCAACTGGAACTATTAGTTGATCAGGAACTTGCCAATCTAGTTGTTCTGCAACTTCAAATGAAAATGTTTTAGAACCTTCCACATAATGTGAACGCATGTTAATATTTACCACACCAATTCCTTTACTATCTCCAATTTGTGCAGCTATTGTGTTTGCATCATCATATGTTCCATCAACTGCAATGTAATTGGCACCATAGGATAATGCTTGTGCAATTTTTGCCATTTCTATATTACTTGGTGCAAATACATGACATGGTAATCCAGCTTTAGCCGCATGTGCAGCAGTTGCAGATGCTAAATTACCAGTTGAAGCACACCCAACAGATTCCAAACCAAATTCTTTTGCTTTAGAAATTGCAACACCAGCAGGTCTATCTTTGAATGAAAACGTAGGATTTACAGAATCATTTTTGATGTAAAGATTGTTTAATCCTAATTTTTTTCCAAGATTATCAGCTTTGATAAGAGGAGTCATACCTGCACCAATACTTACAATGTTTGATTTTTGCTCTATTGGTAATAATTCAAAGTATCTCCAATAGGTGTGTTCACGGTTAGAAAATGTATCTTTTGTAATTGCAGGAAAATTATATTTTACATCAAGAGGTCCAAAACATTCATCACAAATGTATTTGAAAGCAGTATCATAGTCTTTTTTACATTCTCTACATTGTAATGATGTTCTAGTCAAGATCAATTTTTCCTCTCATACAATAAATAAAAAATCCTAATATCAAGTTAAGTATTACTTAATTTCAAGGATCAAAAATATAATGAAACATAGTAATCATAAGGGGAAATATAGGGAAATATAATTGGAAAGGAAAAGATGAAAATCAGATTTTTAGAATTTGAATTATGAGTAAGGTTTTTAGAGATTTTAATAAAATCAACCTCATGAAAAATACATCTGTGATTGGGATAATTATAGGAATTATAATTATTATAGCAATCATAAGTATTGTTTTTACATTTAATCAAGAATCAGACATTACTGAAATTGAAGATGTATTTGATAAAGAAATACGACCAGTTGAAATTCCAGAGATTCAAGATAAATTAGATAGTATTGAAAAAATTGCCGATGAAAATGAATATGAACCAACAGATAGAGAATGGATAACATCAGGTCCATTTCAAATTGATAGAAGTGAATATGCAATAGGTGAAAAAATATTCATTAGGATTGGAGGATTGGAATTAGACATGATTGGTCAAATTGCTGTAATGAGACCACTTAACGTAACTCACCATAAATTATATCTTACAATACCATTTGATGGTTCTGATAAATCAGCATTCAATTATTATCTAGAACCACAAATTAATACAAAACGTGCAATTTGTTCCACAGATGATCTTTTGGGAGAATGGTTTATGGTTTTTAGAGGTACAGATATTCCAAACTTAAGTTTCAAAATTAATGAAAAAGTAGTTCCTGGAACAGATGTTACATCAGTCTGTTAAATTTATTTTTCTAAACTATTATGAAAACAAATTTTTTTGCCAGTGTGACATGCAGGTCCTGATGGTTCAACAAGATAAATAATTGCATCAGAATCACAATCAACTAAAATTTCTTTTATTTTTTGAGTATTACCGGATTCCTCTCCTTTCATCCAAAGTTTATTTCTTGAGCGACTCCAAAACCAAGAATTTCCTGTTTTTTTTGTTAATTCAAGAGATTCTTTGTTAGAATATGCAAGTGTGAGAACATCTTTGGTATTTGCATCTTGAACTATAATTGGGATTAATCCCCCACTTTTTTCAAAATCAATATCATCAATAGATTTCTGCATGAATGGAATTCAAGTATTATCTATTATAATCTTACAGGTATTTTTTTTTCTTTAAGGAATTTCTTTACTCCTGTTACACCATGTGTGTCATAGTGAAAGATGGATGCTGCAAGGGCGGCATCAACATTTGATTTTTGAAAAATTTCAACCATATCATCAGGTTTACCACATCCACCTGAAGCAATTACTGGAATGGATAACGATTCAACAATCTTAGTCGTCAATAAAACATCATATCCATCCTTTGTACCGTCTTTATCAATACTGGTGAGAAGAATTTCACCAGCCCCAAGGCTTTGAGCTTTTTTTGCCCATTCTATAACATCTAGTCCTGTTCCTTCTTTTCCACCATAAATGAAAACCTCAAACCAAAATTTCTTATCATTTTCTGAAAAAATAGTTACATCATCTTTGATCTCATAATTTCTTTTTGCATCAATTGCAACCACAATACATTGTCTACCAAACAATTCCATTAATTCAGTAATTATTACAGGATTTTTTATTGCACCCGTATTGATACCAACTTTATCTGCACCATTAAGTAAGATATTTCTTGCATCATCTAATGATTTCACACCACCGCCAACAGTAAATGGAATATCAATAACAGATGCAACATCTCTAACTAAATCTTTTAGAGTTTTTCTTTGCTCATCAGATGCCGTAATATCTAAAAATATCAATTCATCTGCACCTTCATTACTATATTTTGCAGCAAGTTCTACAGGATCACCTGCATCTTTAATTAATTCAAAATTCAATCCTTTTACAACTCTTCCATTTTTAACATCAAGACAGGGAATGATTCTTTTTGTCAATGTCATGATATTTTCTTTGCCTCCTCAATAGTTATTTTATTTTCATATAGAGCCTTTCCCAAAATAACGCCAAATGCATTTTTCTCTTTTACATCATTAACATCACTAACATTAGAAATTCCCCCACTTGCAATGATATTTGTATTCTCCAGATTACAAGCTTGTTCTAAATATTCTAAATCAGGTCCCTCCATTGTTCCATCTTTACTTACATTAGTTAGTAGAAATTCAGTAAACCCCATTTCTAAAAATTCTTTAATTGAATCAACTAGTTTAATTCCAGTTTTATCTTGCCATCCATGGATTACTATTTCACCATCCATGTGATCAACTGAAATGACAATTTTTTCAGAACCTAAAGATAAAAGTAATTTTTTCAATAATTCTTTGTTCTTAAAAGCCAAAGTTCCAATTACAATTCGATTTGAAATTTTTATTACATCCAAAATTAATGATTCATCTCTCAAACCACCTGCAACTTCAACAGGAATAGTAATTTCTTTTAAAATATTTTTAATAATTCCAAGATTAGAGCCAATTCCCAATGTGGCATCCAAATCCACAATGTGTAACATATCAGCACCATTTGCTTCCCATTTTTTTGCAATCTCAACAGGGTCATTACTATACACGGTCTTTTGTTTAGGATCACCCTTGTACAATCTAACCACCTGCCCATTCATCAAATCAATTGCTGGAATTACTTTCATTTCTTACACACATCAAGGAAATTTTTTAACATTATTTTTCCAACAGTACTTGATTTTTCTGGATGGAATTGTGTCCCAAAAAAATTCTCATATTCCACTACAGCTGGAACTTTAATTCCATAATCAGATTCTGCAGTAATAATATCACTAGAATTAGGTTTTACTCTATACGAATGCACAAAATACACCCAAGAACCATTCTCAACACCTTCCAAAATTTTTCCCGGTTTTTTAATCTCCAAATCATTCCAACCCATATGAGGTACCTTCATTGAATCAGGCAATACAACTACTTCACCATCCATTATACCAAGACCTTTTTCCTTTCCTTCCTCACTTTTTTCAAAAAACATTTCCATCCCAAGACAAATTCCAAGAACTGGTGTGTTACCAACATACTCTCTAAACTGAGTTTTAGTAAAATCTACAATACTATGAATTGCAGGATCAAAATTTCCAACACCTGGAAGTAATACTCCCGAATATTCATTGGGTTTATCAAAATTAGAAATCACATCAACTGTAGCACCTATTTTTTCAAGGGAATGTTTCAAGCTGAAAATATTTCCAGCACCATAATCAAAAACTGCAACACTTACCATTACATTGAACCTTTTGTACTTGGAATGCCTTTTTGTTTTTTATCTAATGTAGATGCATTTCTAAATGCAACAGCAAGTGATTTTATTGCAGATTCTACTTTGTGATGATCATTTTCTCCATACTTTACAGTAAGGTGAATACAACTATTCAGATTTTGCAGTAAGGATTGAAAAAAATGCTCCAGATCTTCTTTGGAGATATTTTCAATTTTACTTCGTTTAATTGATAAAGTTAACTTCCAAAATGGTCGCTTTACCAAATCAATAGATGCTTCGGCTAATGATTCATCCATAGGTACTGATGCATAGCTAAATCTTGTTATTCCACTTCTTGAGCCAAGGGCTTTGTCAATTGTTTGGCCAATTGTAATTGCAGTATCCTCAATTAGGTGATGCTCAATTCCATCATTTGATTTTGCATCCACTTTAAGATCCATCATACTATGTTTCCCAAATGAAACAATCAAGTGATCAAGAAAATTAATGCCTGTTTTGATACTTGTTTTTCCCATCCCGTCTAAATTAACTGAAACAGAGATACTGGTTTCTTTAGTACTTCGTTTAATTGATGCTTTTCTTGATGCCATATTTCTCACAGATTATGTTATTTGGTATATTCTAAATTTAATACCTTTGGAAGTAAATTAATTGAATCCAATACCAAAACAGCCTCGTTTTGTTGGAATAATTCAAATTTTTCTTGAGGGTTTTTACTAGTACCAATAATTCCACAAAAGATGACTTTGGAGCCCATATCTGTCACTTTTTTTGCCATGATAAAATCCTCCATAGAATCTCCAACATAGAGAGTTATTCCATCACCCATGCCTTTAATGGAATCAAACAATGGTTGGGGATTTGGTTTTGCAAGTTCTCTTGATTCATCTTCTAAAAATACAGAATTATTCAAATCAAACTCATCTAACATTTCTTTTAATGAATATCTGACAGATTGTTTTCCTCTCCCCGTAACCATTGCAATTTTTGAATTAAATTTTGTTTGTAATAAATTTAATAATTTTTCATTTAAAATTACATCATCTTGTTCAATTAATCCAGATTCTAAAAAATTTGATTTAATTTTAAATAAATTTTCATATAATTTAGGCCCATAAAATAATTGATCAAAAATTTGATATAAAGGATTTTGATGATGAGTTCCAGGATATGACAATTTTTTTTTGATTTCAGAAATATCAGTTTGTGTTTCTAAATATTTTTCAACAGATACAATACCACTAGAATCAGAATTTTTTATGACATCAAAAATAAATTCTGTTGGATCTTTTTCAAGTTGATTTGCAACAACTAAAGAAATTATTGAAGCATATGTTAAATCAACCTCATCATTGAATCCACCACTAGATTTGAATCCATCAATTATTTTAAAATCAATAGTAATTGAATCATTAATTTTTGCAAAGTTTTCTAATACATATTGAGTTGTTTTAATTATTGCTAAATCATATGATTTTGTAATATCAATTAAAACGCCATCACAATCAAAAATAATGATGTTGGTTTTTTCTAACAGATCATTACAAAAATCATCAATGTAGATTCCTTCTGATTTTTTAACTAGAGTCATCCCAATAAATCACGAATAGCCAATAAAAATTTTGAATTCATCTCTTTTGTTCCAATACTTACCCTAAGACATCCATTATGATTCCCTATTTTACCTAATTTCCTAATAGATATTCCTTGTTCTGCAAGAGCAGAATAGATTCGTTTGTATGAGCCGTGAGCATCAAAAAGCACAAAATTAGCCTTGGAATCAAACACATCAAATGCATCATATTTTCTAAGATTTTCAATTATTCTCTTTCTTTCTGTTTTAATATTTTCAACAGCGTTTTGCATTAGATTTAATTTTTCCAAAGCTGAAATTCCAGATTCTATAGTTATTGTACTTAGAGGATATGGATATTGTAACACACTCATAAAGACCTCAGTGAATTTCTTATTCGCAATAAAATACCCTAATCTTAATCCAGCTAATCCAAATGATTTTGAAAGTGTTTGAACTACTATTAGATTTTCTTGGGTTTTCACCATACTAGAAAGAGTGTAATCACCAAATTCTCCATATGCCTCATCAATTATCACAAGACCTTTGAATGATTTTACAAGTTTTTGTAATTCATTTTTTGGGAATTGAAATCCAGTAGGATTGTTTGGAGAGTCAAGATAAAGAATATCTGCATTTTTTGATTGTTTTGTAAATTCATCAATATCTAATTTCATATCATCAGAAAATGGTATTGCTATTAATGGAATAGAATATAATTTACATCGTTCCTCAAAAAATCCAAATGTAGGATTTGAAGTCAATACTTTGGTTTTCTTTGATGCAAAATTAGATAATATTAAATCCAAAATTTGATCAGAGCCATTTCCTATACCAATCATTGAATTAGGTATTTTAGAAAATTTAGAAATGGATTTAATCAAATCATCTATTCTACCAAGAGGATACTGTCTTACGTCAGAATTTTTTTTGGCAGATGCTATAATGTCATTTTGAAATTGTTTTGGAATAACATAATTTTCATTTGAATCAAGTTTTACTGAATCTTCTACAAGGTCAGGTTTTTTGTAACCACCAATAGATGAGAATTTTTTAATTTTTTCATCAAACCAATTCATTCCAATCTACCTCTTATCGCTTCATAGTGATTATCAAGTCCTTCAGAACTAATCAAAACCTTGAGATGTTTTGAAATTTTAGATAGTGATTGTTTGGAACAAGTCACTTGGGTATTTACCTTGATAAAATCTAAAACAGAGAGTGAACCACGAATTTTTCCAAATCCATTAGTAGGAAGGATGTGATTTGAGCCTAAAACATAGTCACTAGCAGAAGATGGAGTATTATTTCCAATCAAAATCAATCCGGATGTTGTAACTTTAGAGGATATAGATTCAGGATTTTTTGTCATAATTTGCAAGTGTTCAGGGGCCAAGATATTTGAAAGTTTTATCATATCTGATTTATTTTTACAAATTGCAATAAAGCCATTATTTGTTAGACTAGATTTTACAAATTTTGTTCTTTGAACTTTTGGTACTAATTCAGAAAGAATGTTAGAAACTGATTTTGCAAGTTTTTGTGAAGTTGTGATCAAATAACAAAAGGTATCACTGCTGTGTTCAGATTGAGAAATTAAATCCAACGCAACAAACTTTGGATTTACAGAATCGTCTGCAATTATTCCTAATTCTGTAGGACCTGCAAGCATATCAATTCCAGTTGTTTCATTAATCAAAGATTTGGCTATTGTAACAAATATACCGCCAGGACCTACAATTTTGTCAACTTTAGAAATAGATTTTGTTCCATAAGATAATGCGGCTATTGATTGTGCACCACCTGTTTTGTAAATTTCATTAGCACCACAAATATTTGCAGCCACAATTGTCAGGGGATCAATTTGTCCATCTGAATTTGGAGGAGATACAACTACGATTCTTTTAACACCTGCAACTTTGGCTGGAACAACAGACATTATTACAGAACTAGGATATCTTGCTAAACCGCCTGGAACATAGCATCCAACACTTTGGATTGGAGTAAACTTTTTAGAAATTTTAACTCCATCATGATTAATCGTTTTGTTTTTTAATAGAGATTTAATTTCATATTCTGTCTTTTCCAATCTATTTTTTGATAAACGTAATGCTGCTAGTTCATTTTTATTAATTTTTGAATAGGCATTTTTTATTTCTCTTTGAGATAGACGTAATGATGAAATATTTGCACCACTGAATTTTTTTTCATATTTTCTAATTGCACTATCTCCATTTTTTTTGACATTTTTTAGAATAGATTCAACAATGATTTTATTTTTTTGAGGCTGTTTTGGAAGAATTTTGTCTGCAAATTTTTCAATATTAGTAACTTTGATAATTTTCATCAATTTTCTTCGTCACGCTTTATCTCCTCTAGTTCCAGAATTTGTCGTGGTTCATGAACTACAAGACCCTGAGCAATCTTCCTTAATTTAGGAATAAGTTTGTGATATTCTTCTTTTTTAATTACAGTATTTACTCCAAACCATCCTTGTTCACTTAATGGACTAATTGTAGGTCTTTTGAGCGAAGGCATCTGAGATAATAATTTCTTCAAATTTTTCTCTTCAACGTTAAGGTAAATGTGTAAATATTTTCTTCCAATTACAGCACCTTTCATTAAAGTGACAATATCAAATATTTTTTCACGTTTTTTTGGATCCTTTAATGATTTTTTGTTTACAATCAAGTGAGCAGTGGAAGTTAATACTTCATCAACAATTTTTAGTTTATTTTGTTTTAGAGTAGTACCAGTTTCAGTTACATCCATAATTGCATCAACATCCTCAGGGGGTTTTGCTTCTGTTGCACCAAAAGATAGATGAATTTGAACATTTTTGTTATTTCCTAATCGAACCCAAGGAGTTACAATCAACGGATCTTTAGAACCATAATATTTTTTATAGGATTTTAATTGTTTCAAAAATTTTGATGCAGTTGTAAGATATTCAGATGATATACGGAGTGTTTTTTTCTTTTTACCATAATCTGCAACCATCTCATCAAGATTTTTGTATCTATATTTATCTGGAAATGCAATAACTAATCTGATTTTTCCATACTCTAAATCTAAAATTGGTTCAACATCAGAATTTGTTTCTCCTACCCAATCCTTTCCAGTAATACCCACATCATACAATCCTTCTGCAACCATGGTTGGGATCTCTTGAGGGCGTAGCATCTTAACTACAATACTTGGATCATCAAGATATACACGATAAGTTCTACTTTTACGATTGACTTTGGTCCAAGATTTTTCTAATAATTTGAAAGTTGCATCCTCTAAACTTCCTTTAGGAATCGCAAATTTTATCTCAGACATTTTTAATTTTTCTAATTTTTAGATATATAATCGCATGTTTAAATTTGATCTAGTAATTCTTTAGCCCTATCAAGTGAAATTTTCTTTTCTTCAATCATTTTTTGAACAATTATGTCTATTTGCTCTGATGTGGCTCCTGCGGCTGCAGCCAAATTCCTTGCATGAAGACGCATGTGTCCCTTTTGAATTCCATCAGTAGAGAGGGCTCTAATTGCACTATAATTTTGAGCCAATCCAGTTGCAGTCATGACACAAGCCAGTTCTTTTGCAGATGTTGCCCCAATAATCTTTGCGCATACTTTAGCCACAGGATGAACATTTGCAATACCGCCAACAATTCCAACAGAAAGAGGAATCTCTAAAATTCCAACTAGATTTCCCTCATCATCTTTACTCCATTTACTAAGGGAGCGATATTTTCCAGATTCTGCTGCATATGCATTAGCTGCTGCTTCAATGGCCCTACTATCCTGACCAACTGCATTTGCTACAGCAATAGTTCCATTCATTATTCCTTTATTGTGGGTAACTGCTCGATACACATCATTGTCTGCAAATTCAAATGCCAAAATAATATTATCAACCACTTGTTCACCTCCAACAGCTTCTTTTTCAAAAATAGCTTCAGCTTTAACCATTCTTCTAGTTGAATAATTGGATAATATTCTTAGAAGTGTTTTCCCACCAGTAATTTTTTCAATTAATGGAGAAACAGCTTCGCACATTGTGTTTGTAATATTTGCCCCCATTGCATCACCTACATCAATAAGTAATTCTGCAATGAGCATCTTACCTGATGGGGTATCAATTTCCTTACAAGTAATTTCTTTTGCACCTTTGTTCATTTTAGGTAATGAATTACTTTTAGAATTTGCCAGTTTGATAATTTCATCTGATGATGAACTAATTTTTTGAATGGCTGAATCAATATCCACATTCAAAACTTGAATTTGTCCAATACTGTATGATTCATCTGCAGTCACTTTGAATCCACCTTTAATTCTAGCAACTTTAGCCCCTTTTGATGCTGCAGCAATCACGGATGGTTCTTCAATTACCATAGGAACAACATAGTCTTTATCATTAATTTTAAAATTAGTTGCAACACCTAATGGAAGTGAAAATGTACCAATTGCATTTTCAACCATTTTATCTGCATTATCATAAGATATCCCGCCATTGACATTTTGTAAAATTTCTAATTCATCTTTAGATAAATTAGAAAAATTTGCAACAGTGTCAAGCCTCTCTTTTCTTGATTTCTCAAAAAATTTAGAAATTGATGAATCAGGCATTTTATTTTATTATCCTCAATAGTTTATCATCAGTACTGTCTGGAAAACCTTTTCCATCAGTGTTAGAAGTGAGTACATACAGATTTCCATCTGTATCTTGCACTACATCACGAACACGGCCAATTCCACTTAGAATAGATTTTTGTGAACTTAGTCCTTCTTCAAAATCTAATTGATAAAGATTTGATGCCCTCATGGATGCTAAAATGAATGGAAATTCAAAATCAAAATTATCTCCAGAATAAAATAAAATTCCACCAGGTTCAATGCTTGGATCATAACATAGTATTGCTGCTTCAAAATTTTCATTACCAGAACACTGTTTTTCAGGCCATCCATAATTTTTTCCGGCTAGAACTAGATTAATTTCATCATTTTTTTCTGGACCAAATTCTGCAACATAGAAATTTCCATCATCATCCCAAGTCATTCCTTGAGGATTCCTAAATCCTAACGAATACACAGGAGAATTAGAAAAAGGGTTATCACCAGGAATTGTACCGTCATCATTTAATCTTAAAATTTTTCCAGATAATGACTTTAGATCTTGAGGTAAGTGAGATGCATCAGAAACAGTGCCAGTACCAACATACAATTTTTTATCAGGTCCAAATTTTAAAAATCCACCATTAGTAAATGATGAACCAGGAATTTTATCAAAAATTATTTTACTGTCACTTAATTTATTATCAGATTCTGTGATTCGTATAATTTTATTCCACAAATTTCCATCATCTAAATAAGTCAAAAAAACATAGATGAAATGATTGGTTGAAAAATTAGGATGTAATTCAATTCCAATTAATCCACCATCAAATACATCAGCAGTGCGAAATGTAGCCAATGGTGAATCCAATAAAATATCATTTTGAATAACTCGAACAAATCCATCTTGTTCAGTTACAAAAATCCTATTTTCAGAAATAGAAATTGAACGAGGTTTATCTAAATTTTCAGCTAAAATTGTAACTGAATCATTTTCAGAATTTATGTTCGGTTCGGGTAGTGGAATTGGATTTGTAGGTGATGTTAAAACAAATACTGAAAATATCATAGCTCCAACTATCGCAATGATTTGTATTTTTTTATCCACGAAAAGAGAATCTCTTGAGATCCTATTAATTACTTTAAAAATTTGATAAAGCGTATATACAGCCAATCATTTTTTATCGATCAGCGGGGTGGGGAAGCCAGGTCATCCCGGCGGGCTCATAACCCGCAGTTCAGTAGTTCAAATCTACTCCCCGCTATTCATATACATGAAACCACGAGAGAGACGTGTCAAATTTTGTATCTCTATTAGTTTTGCCCATTCTCTGCAAAGGTCTAGAAAGATGTCTATGAGCAGAAATTTTTGGAAGATATAGTTGTTTTTTGATTTTTCTTGAAATCTCAATTGTAATTTTTTTGGAATTTTTTTTCCCACACCTAATACATTGAAATCCTTGGTTTTGTCCCTTTGATTTCATTTTTTTATTACATTTTTTACATGATGGATTTGTTATAGAATAATTTTTTTGTAGTGAAATAATTTTAATATATTCTAAATTTATTATTCTAGGAAAGTTTTTTGATGCTTTTCTAACTCCACCACCAACTTGAATTTTATCACCTTGAATTAAATTTGAAGCAACACTTAACATTCCTGTTGGTTTGTAAACTGCACACCAAAATTCATGATTTTCAGAAATCATTTTGAAAAAAACGTGTCCACCTTTTACAATTTTTGGTGAATTAGATACAATTCCCGTGATTGTTCCTGAAGCATATGGTTTCATAGTTTCAAAATTTAATTTATTTTTTAAATGATCATTAGTTCCTTGGTTTGATTTGAAAATCATGTAGCCATCTAATTTTTCATCACTTTTTAGAATTTTAGTTGCATAAACTAAAGAATCTACATTTTCTCCTCTCACACCATAAAAAACTGGATCAGGTCCATGAGGAGTGATTAAAATCCTACCTTTTTTTGTATCAAAACTGTTAAACGTATTAGGAAATGTATTTTCTTGCATTGTTTTTACACTTTGTGTGGAAATTTTTCTTTCTTTTCCAAATTTTGGTTTTTTACGATAACTCAAAAGCTCTAATGTATGATCTTTGAAATCATATCCAATTGCACCAATTGCACCAACTAATCCTTGACCATTTCCTTCATAAAAAAATTCAAGGTTATTTTTTTTAGCAAATATTTTTGCATTTTTACGATTAATTAATTGCCACAAAGCTAAATTACTAAAATCAGTAAACTCTGAAGGAATTAAATCACTTTGATAAAATACCAAGCCAGGGTTTGCACCATTTTTAGTATCAGAGTATTTTGATACTAGATTTTTAATTTGGGTTTTAATTTTTGACGGATTTTTTGTCTTTATTCTCATAGAAACTGCACCATTTCCACGTGTTTTCCATGGAATGTTTGGATTAAATCGAATTAATCTTGGAAAATCAAGAAATTCAGTTTTCTGTTTTTGAAGAAGATCAACCATTTTGTAGGCAAGAAAAGTAGTACACATTCCTTTAGGAGAATCAGTATCATCAAAACCAATGTTAAGAACAGTTTCTTTAGCCATAATTTACAAAAAGTACTCAGACATTTTTAGTTGTTGTAGGGTTCAATTGATTTAAATTAATAAAGTGACATTCCAAGCTGAATTGATCATAATAGATGAAAAACGAATTTTCAAAGAAATAGATGAAAAGGATCCTGCATCTATTTCGTTAAATGGTCCTGATGGTATGTTACCTCAAATTCAAAATATGGCAATGAAAATTTCATCAAAGTATGGAATACCAGCATATGTTTTAGCAGATACCACATGGGGAACTTGTGATTTGAATACAACAGGTTCAAAAATATTAGGAGCTGAAATTCAATTTAATATTGGACATACGATTAATACAGAATCATTAGAAAAAAATTTAGTTCTAATTGATGCTTTTGATGATGTTGAATTTGATAGTGTTGCAGAGCAATGTACAGATCTCTTAAAAGGAAAATTAATTTCGCTTGTTACAGACAGTCAACATTTACATCAAATGGATAAAGTTGAAAAAATTTTAATTAAAAATGGAATTAAAGTAAAAATTGGAAAAGGTAAAGGTCAATTAAATGACGGTCAAGTATTTGGTTGTGAATTTTATCCTGCAACAGAATTAAAAAAAGAAGTAGATGCCTATGTATTTTTAGGACAAAGTAATTTTCATGCTGCAGGAATTGCATTATCAACGAATTTACCAACATTTGTTTTAGATCCTTATTTTAATGAAGTAAGGGAAGTAACAGAATTTGCACGTTCACTAAAAAAGAAAGCATCCCTTGCAATATTCAAAGCAGCAGAAGCAAAATCATTTGGGGTAATTATTGGATTAAAAGAAGGACAATTATCAAAAGTATTTGGTTTGAAATTTAAAAAAGAATTAGAAAAAGAAGGAAAATCAGTTCAGTTATTTGCACTTACAGATATTACAAATGAGCGATTAAATAATCTTAGAGGAATTGATGCATTTATTCAAGTTGCGTGCCCAAGAATTTCTACAGATAATCAGTTTGACAAGCCAGTATTGTCTACACCTCAGGCTAATGCACTTCTAAAAGTTTTACGAAAAGAAAGTATTGGCGAATATTTAGAAATTCCTCATTGGTTATAGTCAAATAATTAATTTCTGAAATCTAACATTATCAAATAATTTTTCAAATGATTCTGATTTTTTTGCTTTAACTTTGTATTTTGTTCCCTGAGAAATTGATTTTTCAAGAATATCAAGTGCCTCGTCAAAATTTGAAAGCATTGCAAGATTACAGGATTTATCAAATAATACATCTCCATTATTTGGGTAATCATGCAGTATACTATTACAACATAAAATAGAATCATCAAATTTTTTCATAGAAAATAAAATTCGCTCTTTATGGTATAAGGCAATATTGTATTTGGGATTATCTTTTAGAATTTCATCACAAATCAATAATGACTCTGTAAAATGACCTTGTTTTCGAAGAGATGAGATCTTGTTGACTAAAACAGAAAGATCATCAGGGCGTATCTTCAAGGCAGCATCATAACATTTCATAGCATTATCATAATCTTTGAGTTTACTTAGTGCATATCCTTTATTGTTAAGAGAACTGATGTGTTCAGGAATATCATTTAAAATTTTATCATAATATACAATAGACTCTTTTAATTTTCCTTTTAGAAATAATCTATTTCCCTCATCTAGAATTGAATTTATTTTAGGATTTTCCATTTTTAATCACAATTCAGGTTTCATCAAAATTTTTCCAAAAAGTCCTTTTCCTTTTAGCATTTTAGTGTGAGCCTCTACTGCATGTTCCAAAGAATATACAGAATCAATTACGGATTTGATTTTACCCTGAGACATCCAGTAAAAACATTGTTCTAATTCAGATCTAGTTCCTTGACTTGAGCCTAAAATATTGATTCCTTTGAAAAAAATGTGACGTAAATCAGTTTTTGCATCATATCCAGTTGTAGCCCCAGTTGTAACAATGGTGCCACCATAATTTAACAAGGTTAATTCTTTGTTCCAATGAGCTCCACCAATATGTTCAAAAATTACATCAACTCCAGGTACGTCTCCAAAAGGTTTTAGAATTTTTTTTGCAATTGATCTTACTTCTTTGTGCCAATCTTCTTTTCTATGATCTACTGCAAAGTCTGCTCCAAGTTCTAGACATTTGTCTAGTTTGTCTGGGCTTGCTGTTGCAATAACAGTACACTCAAAAAGTTTTGCAATTTGAATTCCATAATTTCCAACACCTGAACTACCACCCATAACCAATACTAATTGTCCAGGAATTATCTTCGCTCTACCAACTAACATGTGCCATGATGTTAGTAAAGTCATAGATGCAGCTGCTGCATCATCATAAGATACATTTTCAGGAATTTTTAGGACATTAACTTCTGGAAGATGTGTAAATTCACAATATCCTCCCCAAAGTGGACCAGTTTCAAATCCCCAAATAGAACGTTGTCGACAATCATATTCTCGTCCACTAGTACATGCTTTACAAACTCTACAAG
>Ga0257122_1001387_pt1 | contig 17208 bp, 12 predicted proteins | sample SI106_120metaG_FD_190146 | JGI IMG/M metagenome (GOLD analysis project Ga0257122, IMG submission 190146) | Marine microbial communities from Saanich Inlet, British Columbia, Canada - SI106_120 | ecosystem: Environmental > Aquatic > Marine > Inlet | place: Canada: British Columbia | collected... | reverse complement strand
AGAATGGCGACCATCGTGCGGGCATCCTCCGAGAATGGGGCTTGAAGTATGCTGAATCAGCAAACCCAGAAGCAAAAAAATGGTTTGATCTCGGCGACGAAGTGCAGTCAATTATGCTTCGCGATAAAAACATTCACCCAAACGTGGACTTTCCTTGTGGCATGACCTATTTTGCAATGGGCATTCCTGTCCCACAATACACACCCATTTTTGTTGTTTCCAGAATTACTGGATGGTGTGCACACATTATGGAACAACACCAAAACAACCGAATCATCCGCCCACTCGCTAGGTACACTGGCGAAGAGCTTAGAAACTGGAACGATTAAATGCCTGTACAAAAAATCGCCGTTATTGGCGGCGGAACAATGGGAAGCGGAATAGCACTAACTGCCGCTACAAATGGTATTAGCTCGGTTGTAATTGATATCAACGAAGAGCAACTTGGCCGAGCCAAAAGTTACCACGAAAAACAACTTGCACGTGCTGTTTCCAAAGAACGTATGACCCAAGAAGAGTCAGACGCTGCAGTTTCACGGCTTTCATATCTGACCTCGATGTCCGACGCTTCAGATGCCGACTGGGCAGTAGAGGCTGCTACCGAAAACATTGACGTCAAAAAATCAATTTTTACACAAATGCGGGGAACGTTTGGCGAAAATGTTGTACTTGCAACAAATACATCGTCTATATCAATTACCGATTTGGCATCTGCAATTCCTGACGCAAATCATCGTGTTATAGGGATGCATTTTTTCAATCCAGTTCCAGTGATGAAGCTCGTTGAAGTCATCAAGGGTAAGGAAACAAGCGAAGAAACAACTGCCGCAACAATTTCCTTATCTGAACAAATGGGAAAAATCCCGGTTCCTGCAAACGACCGTGCTGGGTTTGTATCAAACAGGGTTCTTATGCCCATGATTAACGAAGCGTTTCACGCTTGGACGGACGGTGTTGCGGAACCAGAAGACATTGACTCCATTATGAAACTCGGATGTGCATTCCCAATGGGCCCACTCCGCTTAGCGGACTATATTGGCTTAGATGTATGCCGCGACATCATGATGGTGATGTACAACGGTCTAGGCGAAAACACAAAATACCTACCAAACAACAAACTTGTTGAACTTGTCGAACAAGGAAAACTTGGCGACAAAACCGGTCACGGTGTTTACGAGTACAACAAAGGATAAACAAATGAAACAGCCCGCACACCCGTACTTTCGTTGGCCGGGAAGCTTGCTTTGGATTCTTCCTTTATTAGCGTCAATGCTTTTGTTTTGGAGGGTCGGGGGCGTGGGTTCTGTTTGGTGGTACATCGTAGTTCCAACACTTGTTTCGCTTGTCCTTATAGATTTGTTCACAACTGTTTGGTTCGGGATAACTACTCTTGTTTTGTTGTTTGTGTATTGTTCTATTGGATCTTCTGGTGTGCCAATCAGTTTTGCAATTTGGGAACCGACAGCATGGATAAACCTTCGGGAGATGCGCGGGTTCGAAATGACAGAGTTCGAATGGTTTCATTGGTGGCCATTTAAATGGCTCATTGCAATTCTGTGTTTGAACATGGGTATTGTTACCATCCGAAAAATCAAATGTAACATTTTAACAGTCGGTGTCTGGACAATTCATGGCGGGGTCATTGTGATGGTGCTCGGTTGCATGGTCTATTTTTCACAAAAAATAGAAGGCGATGTTCTTGTTTCTAGAAGAATTGTGGTAATCCAAACCCCTGAAGGCGAGCCGGTTTCTATGGTTGTAACTCCTTCAAATTCTGTAACTATTGCAGACACGACCTACACAATCACCGACATTAACCCATCGTGGGAAATCTTGTCTGGAGACGATGTTGGGAAAAAAGTGTACACGGCGACAATCTCGGTTCAGGGTCCAGAGCAAGCATTTATGCGGCAGCTTATCGCTGGATATTCCGAATACACAGAAGACATAATCCAAAGCGACGACCCCGGGCAACCGATGGCTCGTGCAAAAAATGTTTTAGGCAGGGCGCTTGTGGATGAATCGTTGGATATGTCATTGCAATATGACGCGAAGGACCAATTTTTTGTCACCCAAAGTGGCGCAATATATCTGCGAGAACTATCTGAAGAGGGCGTTCCATTAACACCATGGTTTGAGCGCCCAATCAATAATTTGCCGCGCTTTAACGATTACATAGCAGGATATGATGACGTTTGGCCGGTAGGAAATGCGACCCAAGAGTTACACCCGCTTTCAATCTCGGTTTCACCAACAGAAGGCGACCCTGTTGAAAACGATTTTGTTGTGAATAGTTATTTACGTTACGCATATATGAATTCACAAGTTGCAGCTGGCGGCGAAGACTTGTTCCCCGTTGTGTGGGTCACGCTCCGTAAGGGCGACGAAGCAGTTCAATCAGTGCAGCTCTATGCATTTGATCCATCAGCAAGCACTGCAGATACTTCATTGATGACATTCCGCTGGCTTGGAAGCACCGCAGAACTAGTAGGGCTCGAAAAATCTTTGTTGCCAATGATGACCGCGACTATCGGCGGCTCAGAACACCAAATAAATATAACGCCCAGTGATGAATTTCAACAAATAGATGACACTGAATATGCGTATAAAATAAAGTCAGTTCAAAACAACCTAAATATTGGAGGAGAGGTTGTGTCGCTAGCAATTGTAGAGTTGCAACGCGGCGACAAAACGTGGGAAAGGTGGGTGTTTGACAACCCAACGATGAACAGAGATGTTATTGAAGGTTCAGACCACGACAACTCCGGTGCAAAATTCTTAGACGACAATATAAAGATGACGTACTCCGCAGGCGCCGCTCCAATTACGATTGTTGGTGGGCTAGATAACAATTCGTATGCCATGCTAACGTCTATAGGCGGAGACAAACCAACCTCTGTACCACTTATGGTTGGTGAACCAGCCCCACTCACAGATGAAGTAACAATCACAATAGACCGCGCAGAATCTCATACATATTCTGACACAAGACCTATGATCGTCCCTCCACTGCAACGAGAACCAAGTGCAAGCAATATGTATTCGATGATACAGGTTCTTATCCCATCAAAGGATGGAACCGTTTCTACTTGGCTTCCGTACCACCATTATGTGTTTGAATCACCCAAAGAACTTGTCCGAAGATTTCAATACAAACCAACACCGCTTCGATTGCCAAGCGGAAAGATAATTGAAGTTCTATTTTCTCGAGAACGAGCTGAATTACCAACACCAGTTGCTTTAAAAACATTCGAAGTAGACTCACACCTTGGTGGTTTTACTGGCTCTACATCTAGTATTTTGAACTGGAGAAGCGTCGTTGCGTTTTTAGACGGAAGCGATTCTACTATGGCGGTTAGTGTCAACGACCCAAAACCGTATGGAGACTTTTGGTTTTTTCAATCACAGTGGGACCCCCCAGACAGCACGTCACAGGGGCTTAACTACACGGTACTCGGTGTTGGAAACAGACACGGAGTGTTCCCAATGTTGCTTGGTTGTTGTTTAACTGTAGCTGGAATGATTTGGGCATTTTATGTTAAACCAATGATAAAAAGAAAGCGCCAGCAAGCGGTTTACGCGGAGACCTCTACATGAAATACCTAACAACACTTTTCATATTATTGTTTTCGTGTCACTCGTTCTCGGCAGACACCCCATCGTTTGAAACACAGGTTGACATGACACCATGGAGCGACAACGTTGCCGTTTTTACAAACGGTCGCGTAAAATCCTTTGAAACTTTTGCCCGCTCGTTCATGCCATATATCACAGGTCCTCGAAAATTTGAGGGGCAGAGCCCAACCTTTACATATTTTGACATGTTGATTCGACCCGAGAGGTATATGGGTGAGTCAATCATTTTTGTTAAACACAAAGGCCTACGCGCAGCGATTATTGGCGAACTCCAAACAGAAGAACCGTCAGTAAAAGAACGCGCTGACAGCTTTATGAAAACCGGATTGGTTTCCAGAGAAATTTTACGAAAACCAGAGGTTCGTTCTCTGCTCGGCCGTCTTCGACAAGATGTCCGCAGGTTTGCAACACCTGTTGAAACAATTGACAGCGCCATTGGTGCAAGTGATCCACGAAGCTTATGGGGAGTGCTTAAAGTTGTTCCGCCTACAAGTGGTTCGTTTGACGAACAGTGGACAACGCTAGATGGAGTGTCAGATCAATCAATCGTGGAGTCTTGGGGGGTAATGGTAGATGCGTGGAAGACAGGGGACGCAGCCGTGGTAAACGTGGAGCTGGTTAAGTTGTCTCAACTACTACCAGCACTCGGTGTTGATAGTGATATTTATCCAACAGCAAACAAGCTAAAGTTAGAAAGTCTTTATTTTCGAATGGGCAACTTCACAAGTATTTGGCTTGTGTATTTGGTGAGCACTATTCTTCTTTTGATGGCATTTGTATATAGGTTTAAACGTGTTGGGCAACTTGGGCTCGCGTTTTTTGTATTGGCTGTTTTACTTAACACAGTCGCCGTTATTTGGCGCTGGTATGTTTCTGGGCGTTTTCCAAACGCAAACATGTTTGAGGCAATCACAACCGCCGCATGGATGGGCGCCGTGTTTGGTGTCATGATGGAGATTATTCTTCGTAAATCCTCAATGAAATACGTGTTCTCCCTTGGCGCAGCTATTTCTGCGATTGTGGCACTGCTTGCCGTTCGACTCTATCCACTTGAGTTGAACCCACATATATCGAACAAAATGCCAGTGCTACATGACATCTGGCTTTATATTCACGTGAACTTTATTATTTTTAGTTACTGCCTGATTTTTGTCGCAGCGGTTGCTGCAGCGATTTACCTCATACGCAGGTTTATCCAGACAATCCGCGGACAAAACGGCAAAGAAGACTATGCAAGAGCGGGGGGTGTTGCCTCGCTTGTTGAAGTGAGACCAGGCAACAAACCAGCACTGTCAAACAACATAGGATCGGTACTTGATGGTGCAACCATGATTTTAGTTGAGCTTTCATTTATTCTGCTTTGGGCAGGTATTGTCATGGGGGCAATTTGGGCAGACCACTCTTGGGGGCGACCATGGGGGTGGGATCCAAAAGAAACGTTCGCGCTGAATACCTTCATTATTTTTATAGTGTTACTTCACGCTAGAATTAAAGTGAAAGACAAAGGGTTGTGGACTGCTTGGCTTGCGCTAATAGGTTGCGCAGTGATGTTATTCAACTGGATTATCATTAATTTTACAATTTCAGGTTTGCACTCTTACGCGTAGAAATAGACACATTTTCTGTGTGACAGCGATTTCGACGTGACTGTCACTAGAAATCAAACTGTGCCTGCCACTAGAAATCAATGCAGGGTGACAGTCACTATATATCTCCACTTAAACGACTACCATACTCAAATGCAACCGATTGTCATCCAAACTGAGAATCTCCCACAGGTTTGTAGTGACTGGCTCGCATCTCGATGCGACTTGCATGTGTGTCCTTCTGATTCACTTCGATTTAAAGAGTTGTTACCACTTGCCCACGGGTTAGCTATTCGCACGTACACAGAGGTTAACGAAGAAATGATTGCCGCAGCACCAAACTTAAACGTTGTGGGAAGGGCTGGGGCTGGAGTAGACAACATAGATTTGTTGGCGTGTAAAAAACACGGTGTAACGGTGGTGCACACCCCAGACGCAAATACCGAATCGGTGGTTGAGTTTGTGTTAACCACCATGCTCTCTCGATTAAGAAACCTACACCAGGTTACAAGCAGTCTTACGCAAAAAGAATGGAACGCTTTTCGGGGGGCCTCAATGACTAAGAAAGAGTTTACCGAAACAACTCTTGGCATTATTGGATTCGGCAGAATAGGAAGCCACTTAGGCAAAATGGCGCGGACACTTGGGTTTAACGTTTTGTTCAACGACCTTGTAAAGATAAAAGAAAAACACGGTTGTACACAGGTTGGAATAGAGCAACTGTTGTTCGAAAGTGATATTGTTTCTTTACATGTCGATGGTCGAAAAGAAAACAAACATCTTTGCGGTGCAGATATGTTTAGACAAATGAAACCAGACGGGTTATTTATAAATGCTGCAAGGGGCTTTGTAGTAGATTCGTATGCACTTAAGGATTATTTAACACACAGTCCAACAGCCCAAGCAGTTCTTGATGTGCACGATCCTGAACCCATAACAAACAAATACCCCTTGTTGCACCTTCCAAACGCAACCCTGTATCCACACATTGCGTGCAAAACACAAACAGCCTCAATAAACATGGGTTGGGTTGTGAAGGATATAGACGCAGTGCTTCGCAGTGTGCAACCCGTCTTTCAAATCAAAACTGAATAAAAAACCCCATAAAAAGAAGGGAGAACCAAAAAAACGGCATAAAGAGACCGCAAGCACCTACCACTCCCTTCCAAACAGGGCTCAGGTTGAGTGCCCACACACGCAGTTTCCACCAGTACATTAAACCGACAAACAAAAGAATAGACAAAACTAACTCTGGCAATATCCACGACCACAAAAAAGAAACATTGTTGATTACACGTGCCGCTATAAATAAACCAGCCTGGTCAACACAAACTCCAACTGAAGCTATTAACCCAAAAGTAAACAAGAGCCAAGATGTGCACCGGAAAGGTTGTTTCAATGATAAAACTAAACATCCTCCACATTCTGGGCATCGATGCGTCTGAGGTTTTTTAAGATGGAACGAGCAGTGTGGGCAAGGCCCATCATAAAGTTCAAGAAATGCAAGCGTGGTTACCTCAAGTTCTGTTTGTTTCATGAGGCTATTGTATGATTCCCACATGGCTACAACAATTTCAAACATACATGCTAGGCAAATACTTGACTCACGAGGAAACCCAACGCTAGAGTGCGATGTTCACCTAAAAAATGGCGCTTTTGGAAGGGCGGCCGTTCCAAGCGGGGCGAGTACGGGCGAACATGAGGCTGTTGAACTAAGAGATGGAGGCAGTTTGTGGTGTGGCAAAGGCGTAAATACTGCCGTGAAAAACATAAATGGCGCTATTGCTTCGTCGGTTGTTGGCATGGATGCCCAAGACCAAGAGGGTGTAGACAACACGATGATTGCCTTGGACGGTACTGAGAATAAAGGAAACCTTGGCGCAAACGCATTGCTCGGCGTTTCAATGGCAACAGCACACGCTGCAGCGAATTCTTTACATGTGCCGCTTTATAAACACTTTAATCCCGAATCAAACATTCTTCCTGTTCCGATGTTTAACATTTTAAACGGTGGCAAACACGCAGACAACACCGTGGATTTTCAAGAATTTATGATTCAACCCATGGGCTTCGATACATTTGGCGAGGGCTTACGCGCAGCGGTTGAAATATATCACACGTTAAAAAATGTTTTACACGATCGAAATATGTCAACAGCGGTCGGTGATGAAGGGGGGTTTGCACCCAACCTGTCTAACAATGAAGACGCTCTTAAAGTTATCGAAGAAGCTGTTGATAAGTCGGGCTATTCTTGGGGCGATCAAATTTTTGTTGCTCTTGATCCCGCAACAAGCGAACTTGTGTCAGAAGCAAGAAAGCTAGGCAAAGATGGGTACTGTTTCTTTAGCAGCGAACCCGAAAAGGTAATTTCCTCTGATGAAATGATTGACATTTGGGCAGATTGGTGTAACCGTTACCCAATACGATCCATTGAAGATGGTTTAAGCGAAGAAGACTGGACGGGTTGGGAAAGATTGACCCAACGTCTCGGCGATAAAATTCAGCTTGTTGGGGACGACCTGTTTGTAACGAACCCAAGATTTCTAGAACGCGGAATTGCAGAAGGGTGTGCAAACTCGATATTGGTAAAAGTTAACCAAATAGGAACTCTAACCGAGACATTTTCCGCAGTAAAAATTGCGCAGGCAAACACATACTCTGCAGTGCTAAGCCACAGAAGCGGTGAGACCGAAGACACAACCATCGCAGATATTTCAGTTGCAACGAATTGTGGACAGATTAAAACCGGCGCACCATGCCGGAGTGACCGAACCGCAAAATATAACCAACTCATCCGCATCGCCGAACAGTTGGGCGACAACGCACAATACGGTGTCTAAATGAAACAACAATCGTTGTCCAAAATGGTTGGGTGGCGACTTGTACAACTGCCCTTCATTTTATTTGCGGTGTACACCGTAACCTTTTTGTTAGCATGGCAAATACCTGGAAACCCACTTGAAAAAGACGGTCGCCGTCCACCACAAGAAGTGATGGAACAAATGCAGGCACAATACAACTTAGATGATCCTGTTTCTTTTTATGGTGATTATATTTGGAAAGCGTCTGGACTCGCATGGGTTTCTGGAGAGAGAAACGGTCCAGTATTTAACCTAGGTCCAAGTTTGCGCCACGAAAACTGGACCGTGAACGATATTTTAATTGCGCAGCTTCCCGTCTCGATGACCATTGGATTGTGTGCAATCTTGCTTGCCCTCTTTATTGGGTTGTCGGCGGGGGTGTTAAGCGCGATTAAGCCGCGATCATGGTTAGATGCAGCGTCGTTTGTTGTGGCTATAGTTGGGATTAGTCTTCCATCTTTCGTCATTGGCATGGCGCTTTTAATTGTCTTTGCTGTGTGGTTGCAATGGTTTCCCATCAGCGGGTGGGGAACGTGGCGACACCTTGTGTTGCCGTCGATTGCATTAAGTTTACCTTTTGCTGCATACATTGCACAACTTACTAAAACAGGAATGATTGAACAGTTAAGGAGCGACCACATCCGTACCGCCAGAGCTAAGGGTGTTTCAGAAACATCCGTTGTGTTAAAACACGCAATGAAAAACGCCCTACTTCCAGTTGTAAGTTATGTAGGACCTGCAACAGCTGCTGCGATGACTGGTTCATTTGTGATTGAAAAAGTGTTTGCGATTCCTGGAATTGGAACACATTTTGTTGATGCAGTCCTTGGTAAGGATATAACGGTATTGATGGGTATTGTGTTGGTGTACTCAGCACTTCTTGTCCTGTTTAATCTTGCCGTTGATGTGATGTATCGCTTCCTTGACCCTAGGCCCTCTTGATTCACCACCGCTTTTCCGTGGGTGTCCCCCTAGCGCGCATTAGACACAGTGACTGTCACGGTCACCACACCACCGCACGCGACAAAAAAACCTAATCAGAAACCATCACACGCCAGAGGTGTTGTACCAGTCGGGGGTGTGAGGTAAGCCCAGAGACACGTTCTGGATCATACATATATAGCTGTAAAAGCTGGCAAACAACAAGCATCGGTACCTCTTTTGTAAAAAGCTCTTCTTCAACATTACGAAGCATCGCCATCCGCTTTTGTGGATTTTGTTCCCTATTTGCTGCGTCGAGCGCCGCGTCGATTTTGAGGTTTACATATCCTCGATCGTTGTTGCCGTTGTCGCTGCGAAACACATCTAAAAAAGTGGTTGGATCACCGTAATCACCATACCATCGCCCACGCGCAACCATAAAATTGCCCGAATGTAGGTCCGCGCTAAAAAACTTATTATCTGTACCCCGTAATTCTACTGTGACACCCAAAGTCTTTCTCCACTGATCTCGAAGCTCTAGCGAAACCCATTTATACCGCGGGGTGTTGGTTGTATACAACAAATCAATTGTTGGAAATCGATTACCCTCAACATCTTCTACAAAACCATCTCCATCTCGGTCTTCCCATCCGGCATTTTTAAGTTCCTCTTTAGCCTTTTCAGGATTAAAACCAAGACCCTCAACGCTTCCATACCCAACTATGGAATGAGGGGGAACAAAACTATTCACAGTGGGTTCGTTGAGCCGCGTGGCGTGCTTTACGATGGTATCTCTGTTTGTTGCTAGTACAAACGATCGACGAACCGCTGGGTTTGAAAAAGGGTTTTTACTTCCATTTGACAAAAATGGCCTGCAGTTAAAAGAAAAGAAATCGGTACCAAACGTAGGAAACGCATGAATATTTGTTCGTTTTCCCCTTCGCTTTTCTTCAAGCATATCTGATTGATAATCAACATTGACGCTGCTTAGCCAATCAACTTGGCCACCTTCAAATCCAAGCACCGCGGTGTTTGCGTCCGTAACAGTAATACCCTGCATCGAATTGATGGATGTAACCAAAGGGGAGTGATAGTTGGGGTTACGAACCAACCACATGTCGCGTTTATACCTCCAATCATCAAGCATAAAGGGCCCATTACATACAAGTGTTTCAGGCCTCGCCCAATAATACTGCTGTTGTATTCTTCCAGACACACTGTCCACAGAAATCCATTTCCTGTTTTCCATGGTAGGCGGTTTGACGGTTTGCCAACCACCCAAAAGTATCTCTTGTTCTGTTTGTTCGTTGACTATCCACCCTTCCACCGAAGGTTTGTACACGGGGCTACATACAGCTAATGCAAGTTGATCTAAAAAATAGGGAACAGGACCAGAAAGCACAACCTCAATAGTTTTATCATCAACGACCCGAATTCCAACCCTTTTGGCAAACTCGCCCTCGATTTCTTCAAGCGTAAACGGGACTTCTTTTTGAATTTGAGCCGTTCTCCAGTCCCAATATTCCTTAGCCCCACGGATGCAATGAAAAAAGTTTGAATAATCAGAAGCGGTGTCTGGGGTTAATAAACGCATCCAAGCGTACCGAAAATCATACGCGGTTACGTTTGCCCCATTACTCCACCTTGCGTCGTCACGAATGTGAAACGTATACGTAAGACCGTCGTCAGCAACATCCATACTATCTGCAGCAGCGAGTTCGATAGAAAAATCTTCTGTGTTCCACCTTACTAACCCCTCGTATAAGCAATACGCAATCTGCATATCGGTTAACCAACTCATTCGCTGTGGATCGAGTGTAAAGACATCTCCCCGATTAGCAAAAACAAAATCCGCCCTGGGTCTAGTTTTGTCTAACCCAACAACACAAAAGACAACAGCAACAACAAAAGCGATGGGGATGAATAATCGCCACATCGCAAATTAATTACCTGATAGCTTCTTCCACCGGGCAACTTGTTTTTGTATTTCTTCACTGTTTCCCGAATTCCACAAATCAACAAGTGATATGTTGCTTGTGTTTGTTGAACCAAGAATGTGATTGACAATGTTCCCAGAAACTAACACACTGTCTCTATACCCCGCGTTCAAAGACGGGTTTTCTTCAACCGATGGAGCGTTTGCTGATGCTGTTGCAACAAATTCGATGAGCGAGGGAAGAATTTCTTGCCCCGCACTTTTTCGCACACCCTCATCGATGGCTGGCTCTACAAGTTGCAACAATATTGATGGAAGTACAACTGGAAGGGCTAAAACGCGGCTGTCACCATCAGTGTTACCATTTATGTTTGTTAGAAGTGTGACGATTGCCTTGCACTGAAGTTCATACGACAGCGCTTCTAATTCTGTTTGGGCCCTGTTGTCAAGCCCCGGAATCTCTTGCAGTGAAGCAAGTGTGTCAAACTGTCTAGCAATGGTGTACCAATCATTTTCTCTTGCCATTATCTTGGGCAGAAGTTTTGCTGTGGATTCTATGCTTCGACTTGACAACACACCTACTTGAAATGTTGTGCCAATACCAACGGAAGCCCATAGCCGTAACGCTGAACGTTTTTCAGTGTTGATATCGGCGTGGTTGATAAGCATACCACACCCTTGGTCTGTTCCAAGCATCGAAATGACCTGTAACGCATTGACCGCAATCATTTGGTTTACATCTTCGTTTTTAAGAATGAGCTCAAACCCATCTTTGATAGAGTTTCCATAAATCGATCTTGCGTAAGGAGTTATTCCAACCATTGGCTCGAGCGGAGCAATGAGCTTTTTTCGGGCATCGTTAAGATCTTTTCCGTTGGTTGTTTCAAGAGCATTTGTCCAATACGTCGCATATCCGTTAATTTTTGCAATTTCTTCCTCATTTAGAGTTGTATTGTCAACAATTTTATTAATGCTTCGGCTCTGGGCAGATGCGGCACTACAAACACAGAGTGCCAGACAGATTGAAAAAACATAAATTTTGAACATTAAAAACCTCTTCCTGTCGTTGGAACAAAAAACAAACAAATTAGCGTATGCGTACTACAATCACCCCTACTATATACATACGAACAGGCAGTATATACCCCTTTGTTAAACCCCACCATCGCCCCCAATTGGAATATCATCACGGTCATGCAAATCCGAGTTCTACCCATTTTGTTTCTTTTCCTCTTGCAGAAAAACGTAGTTTTTGCAGCGCAAACGACCCAGAATCAAGACATTGAAACAGATTCAGCATCCCGCTTAGCAGAAGAATTTTTGCGAGTGGCGCATAAAGCAGCAATGTCCGAGCCCCTGGACATCCTAGCCATTTCTACTGCCGAGATACTTATTCAAGAATCAACAGTTCTTGACCCTCAAAACCCATCTGTTTGGGAAGCGGCTGTTGAGGTTTCACAGATGGCGGACAACCCCTCGTTTCAGAACGACGCGATTAAAAACCTGTTAGCCACGGCCCAAAACGACACTTCTTTGCAGCTCTCTCGTCTTAGAAATGTTGTAGAACAAACAAATACGGTCGATCAAAGGATGGCTGTTTACGAACAACTTCTGTCCGAAGGCAGAAGCGCATTGCTTGATGCAAGGGTTGCTTCTAGGCTTGCGTTTGACGCAGCACTTCTCCAGAGGCAAGTTGGTGACATTCAGCAATTTGCAAGATGGCTAGCCGAGTCGGTCGCGTTAGATCCAACCTACCCAGATGCTATGGCGCTTGCAGCAGGTTTTTTTGGCGATGAATCAGCGGACGCATTTCGCCGCGCCGAACTCTTAGCAGCAGCGATGCTATCGAATATTCGCGATACCGCGCTTCAGGTATCTCTAGCAGAGTTTCTCATGGCGTATGGTGACTACAAAGACGCCGCAGCAATGTACACATTTATTCTTGGTAAAAATGTAGGTAACGAGGACGAAATAACAGATGGTCTCCTTGCTGACGTCATCTTAAGCAGATGGGCTGCAGGAGATGCGCTGTCAGCACTTGATATGGCAACGGTTCGCCAGACGCTCGTTGACAAAAAATTTAGAAAACAAACAAAACAACAACAACCTAGGTTAACACCACTCGAACTCGCGAGAATCCATGCTCCATTGGCGCCAAAACTTTCGACTATCCGAGCCACCATCTACGCGGAGCAGGGCGATGAACTTGCAGCAAAACAGTCACTTGAAGCCGCCATTGCATCAATGCTTTCTTTGGCAAAAATTTACGCCTCAGCGAACCCCCCACAATTAGACTTTGTTGTTGCAACGCACCTTAAAGCGGCTTGGGTTACGCTCTGGTTAAGTAGCGATGTAGACCTAGCGAATTCGTTACTAGCAACCGTAGAAGAAGGCGCGGTTCTTGAACAAAAGGAAAAAACACTCCTAGATGGTTGGATCGCTTTGCGAAAAGGCAACCCGCAAGAAGCAATCCAGACCCTTTCCACAATTCAAGACAATCACCAGGCACAGGCAGGCGCCGCGTTGGCGCACTTATCCCTAGGCAATAAGCGCATTGCTGCAACCCTGTTCCTAAACATTGCAAAACAAAACGGTGGATCAATACTTGGAGTCTGGTCAAAAAACCAACTTCAAAAAATAGTAGAAACAGAGTTTAATATAAGGCCAGAAATCCCACAACTACAAGAAATGATGACTGGAGTGTTTCAAACGATAAACAGTTTTGTGTTGGACCCAAGACCCGAGCTCGATGTGCAGGTCTACACAAACAACGAAACGCATGCACCATACGAACCAATCTTAATCAATATTTCGTTTACAAACAACACAACAGTTCCACTCACCATTGCAAAAAACGGCCCAATTCAGCCCTATTTGCTACTTGAGATAAATCTAGAAATACCTAGAGTAAATCTCGGCGTTATGCCGCCGGTTATTGTTCCAATGAACAATCAACTTTCTATTGTCCCAAGAGAAACGATGGTTGTCACCACAGATTTGCGGCAATATTGGCCAGGCGAGTTACTCAACACGTTTCCCTTTCGCGGCGCGTCTATGAGTGTTAAAGCGATAACAAACTTTACCGCAAGAGAAGCCCTAAACAGAACAAGAGAAAAGGTTCTTGTGTATGAACCTGGAGCCCTGGGCACACTTGACGAACTCATGGGATTACGCATAGACGGTGTTCGGCTCACAAACGAATGGCTCACATCAAAAATTGCAATGGCAAAAGAAACAGAATCGATTAATGACGTGACAGCAATTGTGCAATTGACATGGGTGGTTGGATACGACACCAAACTTACCGTTGTTACTCCTCTTATAAAACCACCACCTAGCGAAGCCCCAACCTTGTCCGACGAAGAAACAGTACAAAAGCTCAAAATTGAAGCAATTGAAACCGTGCTCACAAAATTTCCTCAACTCGGCCCCATGTCTCAAGCGTGGGTGCTCTCAACAATGTCAAACGAACCTTCGGTCGAAGCAGTTGTTGGTATGCAAAAAGAACCAAAAACCACTGTTGCACAACTCGCTCGACTTGTTCGGTTTGTTTCATTCAACCAAGAGCCAGAAATGCTTGATGACCCATTTTTACTAGAAGCAACACAATCCGAAAACAAAAAGATTCAAACGGTTTCAAAATGGATTTATAACAATCTCCAAACACGTTTTTCGCAACCAGACACCCCATAATCCCCACACGGTTCCAACAAATCACTGATACCATACCTCGAATGAATAGAGAAAAACTTGCAAAACGGATTGCTGAAACATCAGTATTGCACGGTGATTTTACACTTCGAAGTGGGCGTAAAAGCACTTGGTATATCGATAAATATTTATTCACTACCAGGCCTGACATTCTTGCATCCCTCGGTGAAATGTTTGCGGAAAAAATTTCAAACAAAGCAACACTCCTTGCAGGCGCAGAGCTTGGTGGTATTCCCTTGGTTACGGTTGCAGCAATTGCAGCCGAATTGCCCTGCATTTTTATCCGGAATCAAAAAAAAGAATATGGAACTTCGCAACAACTTGAGGGTGTTTTAACGCAAGATGACAGAGTTGTCATCGTGGAAGATATTGCAACAACGGGTGGTCAGGTTCTTGAGGCCGCGCAATCAATTCAAGAGCGGGGCGCGACAATTGAATCCATCATTGCAGTGATTGATAGGTGCGAAGGCGCTCGCGAAAATGTCGAGTCGGCAGGGTTTGTGTTTGATTCAATTTTTACAACTGCTGACTTGGGAATTGTTGAACAGCCCGCATCATGAAAATAATCTCAACCCAACTTCTTATAGGAATGGAAATTCACGTAGAGCTTGCAACAGAAAGCAAGATGTTCACAGCAGCCCCGAATGGAGCAGTGCCAGAACGATATGAAGCGAAACCAAACACACTAGTGAATCCACTTGTTATGGCGCTTCCAGGCTCTTTGCCCGTTATTAACAAACGTGCAGTTGCAATGTCGATGCGTGTTGGCCTTGCTCTAAACTGCACTATCGCCAACTTCACAAAATGGGATCGCAAGAACTACTATTATCCAGACCTCCCCAAAGGCTACCAAATAAGCCAATTCGACAAACCCCTCTGTCTAGAGGGCGTCATTGAAACTGAAGTGGACGGCGTAAAGAAACCGGTACGCATTACACGTGCACACCTCGAAGAAGACACTGGAAAACTTGGGCACGAATTACCAGGAGGAGTACATTATGATGGCTCTCTTGTGGATTTAAATCGAGCCGGCACTCCATTGCTTGAAATTGTTTCAGAGCCGGATATGTCAACCGCCGATGAGGCTGTCGCGTATGGAAAAGAAGTTAGAGACATCTGTCGTTTTTTGGGTGTGACCGAAGGCATCATGCAGCGTGGACACATGCGTTTTGAACCAAACATCAACGTGATTATCACGACAGAAGATGGTGTTGAGCACCCAACCCCAATCGTAGAAGTGAAGAACCTTAACTCGTTTAGAGCGCTACACGGAGCGATTGAACATGAATCAACTCGGCAAGTTGAACAATGGGAAAAAGACGGTCTTGAAATGGGTCCAAACGCAAAAACAACGCGCGGCTGGGATGAAGAAAAGATGGTTACGCTGCTCCAGCGCGAGAAGGAAGATGCACACGACTATCGCTTTTTCCCAGACCCAGATCTTGTGCCACTTACAATTTCCCAAGAATGGATTGATGAGGTAAACGCAACAATCCCAGAACTTCCAGCATCAAAGCGTTCGAGATATAAAATCGAATATAAACTTTCCGATAAGGATATATCAGCATTTATATCAGACCCCACACTGTGTTCTTTTTTTGAAAAATGTGTTCAACAATCATCGAACGGAAACGAAAGTGCAAAGTGGATTCTAAACGCCGGCGCAAAACTCGCAAACGAGAAAGGGCGTAGCGTCGACGAGTTGGGTATTACACCCGAACAAATTGCAGGAATAATCGCACTTCGAGAAGCCAACACTATAGGCTCGTCGGCTGCAAATACACTGTTTGAATTATTGTGTACGTCAGATCAAACCGCAGAGTCTCTCGCGGACGCTGAAGGACTTTTGCAGGTTAATGATGAAAACGCATTAGCAACATGGATACAAGAGGCAATCGACGCACAACCACAAGCGGCTGACGATATACGAAATGGCAAGGACGCCGCTATTGGCCGCCTGATTGGCGAGGTAATGAAGCGAAGCGGCGGCTCTGCGGACGCTGGAGCTGTGCGCGAGAAAATTGTTACCACGCTTCGTCGGTGAGAAGGAGAATGAAATCATGTTCACAACATTTATAGTATCTCTAGCGGTACTTACGCAACCCATTACTCCCCTTCGAACATACAACGGATTGAAAAATGGAATAATCGTTGAGGTTGAGTTGGGCAACAACGAAGTTGGCAAAGTCGCCCTGTTTGACTATGAAAACAACCCGCTTTCAAGTCCAGCAATAATCATGAGCGGCACGCACAATTTGGTTAGTCGCATTCCAGAGATTAAACAACTTACAAAAGCAGCTTGGATTCAAATCTCTGTCCAAAACGAACCAGTTGGCGAACCGCTCGTTGTTCAACCCATGCTTTCAAGGGAAGTGCCGATTGTCAAAGAAGAATTAAGGCCAGACGGGGAAACAACATATACAAAAATTGTTGGGTGGCAAAACGAAGCCGAAGAAGATGGTGTTGAAGGAGCATTTTTGAGTGGTTGGAGAGTGTATGTTGATAAAGATGCTCTCATTGAAACATCAAAGGGAGATATTCGAATTGCACTTCGCCC
>Ga0257122_1001383_pt1 | contig 17248 bp, 13 predicted proteins | sample SI106_120metaG_FD_190146 | JGI IMG/M metagenome (GOLD analysis project Ga0257122, IMG submission 190146) | Marine microbial communities from Saanich Inlet, British Columbia, Canada - SI106_120 | ecosystem: Environmental > Aquatic > Marine > Inlet | place: Canada: British Columbia | collected... | reverse complement strand
TACGATCAGCCGGCCCATGGAGCCTGTACTATGTTCAGAAAAAGTTGCTTAAAGAAATTGGGGGGCTATGATGAAACTATTTCAAGGCAAGATGGTTATGAATTATGGTTGCGGTTTATTGAGCAATTTGAAGTTGGGAATATTAATGTTCCATTATTTTATTACAGACAACATTCTGAAAGTTTAACTAAAGATGAGACGAAATTACTTAATGCAAGATCAGACATATTGAGTAAACATTCACAAAAAAGAAATAAATCAAAAAAAATAAAAGTTATCGGTATTATATCAATTCGGGGATCCGAGATAGATTATAGAAGCAAACCATTTGTAAAAATTGGCGGGGAATATTTAATTGACCGTACAATTTCTGTTTTAACGGAATGTAGGGCGATTGAAAAAATTATTGTTACGACACCTGACAAAAATATTTTAAAGCATGTAACTAAATATTACGATAAAAATAAAGTCATAAGCCTTGAAAGACCTTATGAATTGGCAAGAATTAATAAATCTGGCCAAGAAACAATAGATCATGCACTTGAGTACGGTGTTCCAAATGAACAATTCGATTATTATTTTGGTTCTTCTATAGAAACACCATTCAAAAGGAAAGAATTAATTGAATCCGGAATAAATATAGCTACTATCTTTGATGTAGATACCGTTATAGGTGTAAGGCGTAATACCAAAAAACATTTTAGGCATAATGGCAAAGGCTTGATTCCTGTAAATGATAATCCAGAATTCTTGCGTCTTGAAGGGAGTCAGTTATTCACAAGGGTCTCCGGGTATTTATTAAGAGAAATAAAAAATTATAAAAATAATGGAAAAGCTATGGGTGAAAAAATTGGACATGTTATGATTGATCGAAAAGCTATGTTTGAAATTGAGGATGATATTGATATAGAAATTGCAAATACAATTATTAAAAATGGTTAACATTAAAATATGAAAGCAATAATATTAGCGGGTGGTTATGGTACCCGAATCAGCGAAGAATCCCATTTAAAACCAAAGCCTATGATTGAAATTGGTGGTAAGCCAATTCTTTGGCATATAATGAAAATATATAGTCATTATGGAATTACAGATTTTATTATATGCTGCGGATATAAGGGTTACGTTATTAAAGAATATTTTGCTAATTATTTTTTACACATGTCTGATGTTACAATTGATATGAAAGACAACAGTGTGACAGTTCACAGAAAAAATGTAGAACCTTGGAAAGTGACCTTGGTTGACACAGGGTTGGAAACAATGACGGGAGGGAGACTTAAGAGGGTAGAAAAATATATAGATGGTCCTTTTTGTTTAACATATGGTGATGGTGTTTCTGATATAAATATAGAAAACCTGTTGGATTTCCATAAAGAGAAAAAATGTATTGCAACAGTTACAGCCATTCAGCCCGCAGGCCGCTTTGGTTCTCTCGATATATCGGGGGCAAGAGTAAAAAGTTTTCAGGAAAAGCCTAAAGGTGATAATCAATGGATAAACGGGGGCTTTTTTGTGTGTGAGCCGGAAATTTTATCTTATATCAAGAATGATCAAACAATTTTAGAAAAAGATCCTTTAGAAAAATTAGCAATTGAAAATCAACTTTCTGTTTTTAAGCATACAGGTTTTTGGTCTGCAATGGACACATTAAGAGATAAGATATATCTTGAAGAATTATGGAAAAATAATAAAGCAAAGTGGAAAGTATGGAATTAATCCCAAAATTTTGGAAAGATAAAAAAGTTCTCATAACCGGGCATACTGGCTTTAAAGGCTCTTGGTTGTGTCTAGTACTAAATGAACTTGGTGCAGATATTTATGGATTTTCCCTGCCACCAAATACTACTCCCAATCTTTATACTGAAGCTAAAATTAATGAAAAAGTTACGTCTTATTTTGGAGATGTAAGAAACTATGAAAAGCTGAATGATGTTATCCAGGACATTCAACCCGAAATTATAATACACATGGCAGCTCAGGCACTTGTGATGGAATCTTACAGGAATCCACGAGATACTTTTGAAATCAATATAATGGGCACTGTTAATCTTCTAGATTCCGCAAAAACAACAAAAAATGTAAAAGCAATTGTCAATGTCACTACAGATAAATGCTATGAAAATAAGGAGTGGCATTGGGGTTATCGTGAAAATGAACCTATGGGCGGGTATGATCCCTATTCTAGCAGTAAAGGATGCTCAGAGCTTATTACTGCAGCTTATAGAAATTCCTTTTTTAATTTAAAAGAAAATGGGATAGCTCTAGCTTCGGCTCGTGCAGGAAATGTGATTGGCGGAGGCGATTGGGCACGTGATCGTTTGATTCCAGATTTTATAAGAGCTATAACTAAAGGTCACGATTTAAAAATTAGGAGTCCATATGCTGTTAGGCCATGGCAACATGTGTTGGAGCCTTTGTCTGGTTACTTAAATTTAGCTTTCAAATTATTTCATCATGGATCTAAATATGCTGAGGCTTGGAATTTTGGGCCTGATGATAGTGATGCTCAAAATGTTGAATGGATTTCTAAGACTCTTTGTGAAATTTGGGGTGATGGTGCTTCATACAATATTGATACTAACCCACAACCTTATGAAGCTAAGTATTTGAAATTAGATTGTTCTAAAGCAAAAGCAGAATTAGGCTGGAGTCCCAAATGGAGTATTAATACTTCATTAGCTTCAATTGTACATTGGAATAAAGCTTATTTAAACAAAGAGAATATATTCGATATAACAACTCAACAAATTAAAAACTATTTCAAAGAAGTTAGTTCGTGAACAAAAAACTTGTTAAAAGACAACCAATAGATCATTGTAGAATTTGCGCAAGCAAAGAACTTGAAAAATTAATTACATTATCAAAAATGCCCTTTACAGATGAGTTCATTTCTCATGATGAATTAGGCAATGAATATTTAGCTGATATTGAAATAGCTATTTGTAAAATTTGTGGATCAACCCAAAATATTAACAATACTGATATGGTAGAATATTATTTTGATTATACCTATAGTGTTCAGTCATCTAGTTTTGCGGTCAATTTTATGAAAATCCTTGCGAACAGAGTTAAAAACACCTACTTCAAGAAAAATTTAAACCCAAAGATTATTGAAATTGGAAGTGGCTCTGGAGAACAACTTCTAGAGTTTAAGAAAATTGGATTTGATGTGTTAGGCATAGAACCTTCTGATAAACTATCTAAATATGCTAATAGTATTGGTGTAAAAACCCTCACCACCTTTTTTGATGAAAAATCAAAAAGAGTTGTTGAAAAAAATTTTGAAATAGTGGATGCAATAGTCTCAAGCTATACGTTCGATCATATACCACAAGTTAATGAAGTCTTAAAAAATATTTATGGAATACTTAAAATGGATGGGCTTTTAATAATCGAAGTCCACGATCTGGAATTGATAAGAGAAAGAAATGAATTTTGCTTGTTTGAGCATGAGCACTATACCTATTTAAATGAAAATACTCTTACTCAGCTACTTAATAAAAATCAATTTAAAGTATTAACATTTGACTTGCTTACGTCTGAAGAAAAAAGAGGAAATTCCTTGCTGGTTGTTGCTCAGAAGTCATTCAATTCCAAGTCAATAGGTATTAATGTAGAAAATGAAATTTCAAAATTAATTCATTTGGATTATGAAATAAAATCATCGATCAATCGTATAGACCAATGGTTAACTAAAAATCGTAACTTAAAGATTGCTGCATATGGTGCCGGAGGAAGGGGAATAATGACTATTGCTGCACTAAAAAAATCAAGTATAATCCAATATATTGTTGATAAAAATCCTAAATCTTCAAATATCTATTCCCCAAAATCACATTTGCCGGTGTATGGTATTGAACAATTAGGTAAAAATCCTGTTGATAAGATTCTTATTTTTAGCTTTGGTTATTACAAGGAAATTATCAATGAACTTTCATTAAGGTTTTCTTACAAGTCTGATCAATTCGTAAATATATTAACTCTTTTAGGAACAAAAAATGAACAAGAAAATTGAAGTATTAGATTGCACTCTTCGTGACGGCGGTTTAGCTCTTGAAGATGCTATGCTTGTTACAGGAAGTAAATCCTCTTTCAAGGAAAATACAGTTTTAGATTTTATTAAAACTATGAAATCGTCATTGATTGATATTGTCGAGTTAGGTGCAATTGAAATAACTAATAAAAATCAAAATGAATTTTCAATATATAAGAGTATTGAACAAGTTTCCAAGTTAATTCTAGACAATAAACCTGATAATCAAATGTATGTAGCTCTTTTTCGTGGGCCTGATACTCCAATTGAAGACATCCCCGAATGGAATCCATCATATTGCGAAGGGATCCGTGTTATCATTCGTTATTCAGAAATTAATAAATCATTAAACTTTTGTCGATCCCTCGCTGAAAAAGGATATAAAGTATTTGTTCAACCAATGTTGACAATGAGATATAATAATAGAGAACTTGATACACTAATTAATGAGGCAAACGAACTTGGAGCTTATGCACTATATCTTGTTGACAGCTATGGATATATGGACTCTAATGATGTTTTAAAACTTTTCAGATTTTTCGATAAAGGTCTTAACGATAAAATTCGTATAGGTTTTCATTCACATAACAATATGAATCTTGCATTTAGTAACGTTTGTGAATTTGTTGGGCAAAAATCAAATCGTTCAATAATTGTTGACTCTACTATCATGGGAATGGGACAAGGAGCTGGTAACATTCAAACCGAATTATTGATCCCATACTTAAATGATTTAAATTCAAACAATTATAATTTTTATTCTGTACTTGATGCTTGTGAAATAATTGATCCTTTTTGGAAACATAATCTATGGGGTTACTCTGTATTAAATCTTTTGCCAGCATTAAGTAAGACTGCTTACAAGTACTCTTCTTCATTGAGGAAAAAACACAAATTATCATACGCTCAAATTCATAAGATACTATCTAATATTCCTGAAGAATTAAGACATCGTTATACCATAGATAACACCAATAAACTATTAGAAATATTTAATGTGAGTAGTAAAAAGTAGAAGTTATGAGAGGATCTGACTTTGTAGTAGATTTTTTGATTAAACATCAAGTAACTGACGTTTATGGTATCCCCGGAGGAGTCGTACTTGATTTTCTCTATGCATTAAATCATAGAAGTTCTGAAATAAAACCGCATCTAAATTTCCATGAACATAATTCTATATCTTCTGCTTCCGGTTTTGCTTGGTCATCAAATAACTTGGGTGTTGCATATGCTACTAGAGGTCCTGGGATCACAAATATGGTCACAGGTGTAGCAGATGCTTATTGTGACTCTATTCCAATTTTGATCATCACAGGTCATTCTGCCACTGTGCCTGAAAATGGTATGCGTGTTACATATGATCAAGAAATTAATGTTGTTGAAATATTTTCGAGTATAACTAAATATGCTGAAAGAATAGATAAAATTGAAGACATCAAATATAAACTAGAGATGGCATATTTTGAGGCAATGGATGGTCGTAAAGGTCCTGTATTACTAGATATTCATTCTGACGTTCTGTCAGCACAAATTAATCCTGAAATTTTACCTTCATTATCGATTGAGAAGGGTAAAAAGGTATTCAAAGTTGATGCTGTAAAAAAAATCACTCAGGCAATTTCGGACTCCAAAAGACCTGTTTTTCTTCTTGGTGATGGCTTCAGGGGCACTAAATCAACTTACCAAATAAAAGAAATTGCAGAACAAAACAATATACCAATCTTATCAAGTAGATTTTCGCAAGACTTATTTCAATCTTCAGCCAATTTCTTTGGCTACGTTGCGAGTAAAGGTCTTAGATATAGCAATTTCATTATATCAAAATCAGATCTAATCATCATTATTGGAAATAGAATGACTTTCCCAATTGAATCCAAAAGCTTTTCAAAAATCGTGAATGATATACCTAAAATAAGGATTGATATTGATGAGACTGAGCTAAATCGAAGATTCCCCAACTGTAATAGCTATGTTGAAAACTTGGCAAATGTTGTTTCATATTTAAAAAAAGAAAAAATTTCTTATAAGAATCAAAAAAAATGGATAGAAATTTGTAATGAAATAAAGAATAAATTGTTTATGAATGATATTGAATTTCCAGTTTCAGCAATATCAGAAATTCTTAAGGCTATTGATGATGACCATATAATTGTGAGTGATGTGGGTAATCATGAATACTGGTTGTGTAGAGCATCGGCATTTATAAGATGTAATAATCCAACATTTTATTCAAAATCCTTTGGCGCATTAGGTTCATCCCTTGGGAAATCAATAGGGGCATACCATAGTACAAAAAAACCAGTCTATTGTTTTATTGGGGACCAGGGCTTGCAAATGAGTATCCAAGAATTGCAACACATTGCAGCTAATCAATTACCAATAACGATAATTTTATTAAATAATTTCTCATCTGGAATGATTAGAAGTAGAGAGAAAGTAAAATATGGAGAGAGTTTTTTCCCTTTACATACAACATTAGAAAGTGGCTATTCGGTACCTGATTTCTGTGAATTAGCAAATTCATATGGTATTAAAACTTATACTTTTGATGAACATAATTATGAACAAGCAAAGAGTCTAGTTATTAACAAGAGCAGTCCAAAACTGATTGAAATAAAAATTAATTCGTCAATTGAATTAATCCCCTTTACTCCAAAAGGAAAGTTATTACAAGAAATGTCTCCTCAAATTGAATCTAGTTTACACAGAAATCTAGAGAAGTTATGAATTTTCAATACAAATAATATTTTGAATAATTTTGAAAATAAAAGAGTTTTAATTACGGGTGCAACCGGACTTTTAGGCTATAATCTAACTAACCACTTAATTAAAAGTAAAAATGTTCATGTTACTGCTATCAGTAGAAGTTTAAAAAAACTTCGCAAATGCTTCTCTATTCATAAAGATAATACAAGATTTTCATATATTGAGCATGATGTCTCATCACCATTATATTTATTTGATTATCCTGTTGACTATATTTTCCATGCAGCTAGTCCTCAAGAAAACAAGATTATCTCTGAATCTCCCGTTGACGTAATAAATGCAAATATATTAGGTACTATGAATTGTATTGATTTTTTAATAAATCAAGAAATTGAACATAATGTGAAAGGTAGATTAGTTTTGTTTTCCTCCGTCACTATATATGGAAATAATACAACAACGAATCTGGTAGTAAAGGAAACAGACACTTCTCTTACCGAAAAAATTGAATCTATTGGTGCTTCTTATTCTCAATCAAAAAGAATGTCAGAAGTAATTGCAAGAGCATATTCTAAACAATTTAATTTGGATGTAGTTACTTCAAGGCTAAGCACTGTATATGGTGATACATTAATAAAGACTGATACTGCATTTTTTGAATTCATAAATAATGCAATTTTGGGTCAAGATATTCATATAAATAAGTCTGCAAACCCTCGAAGGGATAATATTTATTTGGATGATGCCATTTCTGGATTATTATTAATTGCATTGAAGGGGAAAACCAACGAAGTATACAATGTTTCCTCGAATGGAGAATTAGAAAATTTTCAAGCAGTTGATGAAATAGCTTCCATAATTGCTGAAGAAACAAATAAAATATTTGGGACTACGCGATCACGAGTTAAGGTAATTAATAATGATTTTAATAAGGTAAAAAGACAACCAGGTATTATACTCGATAATACAAAACTTAAGAAATTGGGATGGACATTGAAAACAAGTTTCAAAGATGGAATTGCAAAAACACTACAACTAAATATACCTAAAACCGTAAAAAAACCTTTTTAGAACTCAGATCAAAATTTAGAATGAAATATGTTATTTAAAATTTTTTGCAAACACGTTCATATTCATCAAAAAAAACCAAAAACATTTTGGTTTTAATTTCACCACTTACTCTTAATTTTATCACGTATTTAAAATAGGTTGCTGACCAAAAATTGTTATCAGAATAATACAAAATAAAATACAATTGTTGCATTAGAAGAGCATTTGCTTGCTGGAGGATTTGGATCTTATTTGTTAGAAATGGGGTTGAATGTTGTTCCAATATACCTAAAAAGCAGTGTTTGTGGAGAAGTAGGACAGCGAGATTTTCTTTTGGAGCGACATGGCCTAGGTAAAGAAAATATTGTTAAACAAATGATGGAATTAAACTAAATGGAAAACCAATGTTAAATATCTTTAGTATGTTAGGGCCTTCTAGAGCTGGGAAGGGGGCACCTATGGCAATAATATCTGCCATAAATAATTTTGAATTACCTTATTGTAACCCAGATTTGGATATGTATGTGGATGCATATAATTGCGGTGATATGTCAGCGAATACACTATGCAAGTTGTCTACCATTTATATGCTTTGTTACTCTTGGTATGGTTATCTGGGACGGCATATCAATTTAAGATCATGTGATTACTCAAGTTTACAAAAAATGATGCCACACGTTAATGTAAAAGGAAAATATGAAAGGGAAGACAAAGATGATGAATTCATAAAATTTTTAAAAAAGAATGATTTAGGGAAGATTTGGAATACGTTTCACTGGAATGTTCCACCAAAAATATATGAAATGATTATAAAAAATTATCCCATAAACATGGAACCTTTATTTTGTTATAGAAGTCCTTTTTCTCTTTTCTCTAACTGGGTATCAGGAAATAGAATAGACAGGGGAGATTATTTGTCTAGAAGACTACAATATGAATCGACAAATAATCTATTGAATATTGACTTATTAGAGCAATATTCTGTAACACGGAATGACAATGAAATGAGCGTAGATAAACAAACTAGAAAATATACTTTCCATAAATTTGAATATGACAAACTAGCTGCTGATGCGGAAGAACAAGAAAAACTTTTACAATTAATTAATAAAAATAAAAAATATGCTAAATATTGGGCAGAAAAGGATATGCTTTATCACTTTGAAAATATTGTTTCTGATCCGAACAAATTCGCTAATTATCTAGAGAAAAGGTTAGGAGTTCAATTTGATAACGATATACTTGAGGATCGAATTGAGTTTATGGATAAACGGCCTTTAGAAAAAGTTATTGAATTAGATATGCAAAATATAGCGCAGGCTCTAGATGCAATTGGATGTAAAAAAAATATTAAAGAAATCATAATTGAAGAACAGAAAAAATACATTGAAGAACTATAGTAATTAGTTCAATTAAATATTATTATTTAAAAAGAATTTAATTCCTGAATTCAACTCTTAAGTGCAACTCAAAGACTGGTTGTGAAAAAAGCGGAACTGCTGTAGGCTTCGCACTTTTCCCACCGTCAAAAATGAGGAGCACAAATGAAACACTACAGCCAGCTCACGCTGGAACAAAGATACATAATTAAATCGATGATTAAAGTATGTGGGAAACGAATTTTAGAGTATCAGTTGGATGCTTACCAGGAAGCAGGTATAGAAGAAATTATTATTGTAACTGGCTATAAAAGTGAATCAATTGAAAATTTTGTTAATAGCAAAGATTATAAAAATGTCACCATTGTAAGAAATAATGACTATGATAAAACGAATAATATGTATTCATTATGGATGTGTAAAGACATCCTACTTAATAGCGAACGCACTTTAATTTCAAATGCAGATGTAGTATTTGACAGGTCGATAATACAAAGGTTGAAAGCATCGGAAGGGAATTTTATAGTTTGTGAAAAAGGGTTATATAATGATGAATCAATGAAAATCACCATTAATAAAAATGGTATCATTGATAACATTAATAAAGTTATTAATGAAAAGGATGCTTTTGGATGTTCAATTGACCTTTATTCATTTAGCAAAGAAGTGACGATTGAGTTATATGAGCAAATGGACACAATTTTGAAAGAAAATAAAAATCAATGGACAGAAATTGCAATTCAGAAACTATGCAAGAACCAAATAGTAGATATACTGCCATTTTGTATTGAAGACGATGAAAGATGGTTTGAAGTTGATACTATTGAGGATTTAGTTTTTGCCGAATCAACATTCTCACCACTTCAAAACAAGATTAGAAATAAAAAAGAATTTATTTTTGATTTAGACGGGACAGTTTACATTGGTGATTCGCCTATTGATGGTGTTGATAAATTAATTTTGATATTACAAAAAAAAGGATGCAATGTAAGATTTTTATCAAATAATTCTTCAAAGGATAAATCTGAATATGTACAAAAGTTAAAATCATTTGATATATGTATCGAAGAAAGTCAAATAATTCTCTCCACAGATGTTTCAATTAAGTATTTGAAACAAAATAAATTCAAAAAGGGTTTTATAATTGGTACTGAATCAATGAAAAATTATTTACGCTATAATGGGCTATTACATTCGGAAGATAATCCAGAGTTTGTATTACTAGGTTATGATACTGAATTAGAATATGAAAAAATATGTAACGCATCAAAGTACATTTATAGTGGATTGCCTTATTTTGCAACGCATAATGATAAGTTTTGCCCTACCATGTCAGGACCTATCCCTGATGCTGGCTCATTTATTGAAATGTTTAAAGCTACTACTGGGCGGGAGCCGATTGTTTTTGGAAAACCTGAAAAATTTATGATTGATTTCTTATCAAAAGATGCAAAAGATATTAATGATTATGTTTTTATTGGAGATCGACTTCATACTGATTTTGAAATGGCAAAATTAATTGGTTTTGACTTTATTTGTGTTCTAACAGGCGAAACAAAGAGAGAAGACATAGAAAATGAAGCAATTTGGCCGAGTTTGATTTTAGAGTCAGCTGCTGAAATATCTAATTTTGTGTAAAGAACCTTGTCAAGTATATAATTGCTTATTCTCGCACAATCTTACCCTCATGTTAAAAATGTTTTATATTTAATTGATCGTTATATCAATGATGCTACAGAAATCAAATTACTAGTTTTTCAGAATAGATATCTTTTTGATTTTTTCAATGAAATAAACAATGATCATTTTAACAGTCAATTAAATATTAATTTTATTCCAAAATATAAGGATGTTACCAAATATACATTTCTAAAGTTCTCATTACTTCCAGAAAAATTATTTTTATACAATATATATAATAAATATTTAAAAAATGATACATCTAAAACAGTGTATTTTTTTAGTAAATCATTTACAGATTATGGATATTACTTTTTAAAAAATCTACATAGAAACAATAAAATAATTCATATACAAGATCCTGGTTGTGATGTTTACAGTATTACTGATGGTAAACCAGACGATTTTAAATCATTGTTTAAATTAATTTATGCAAAATTATTATTAGGAAGACATATAGTTTATGGCGATACAGGTCGTAAGAGATTTCACAATATTTTTACTATATCAGATAAATACTACAATAAAATAGTAAAGAAAACCATCCTTCAAGAAGAAAGAGATGATCTGCAAAAATATTTTTCGCTGGCAAAATACGGTATTTCAAAATACAGAAACCTAAAAGTAATCTATTTTGATAAAGATGTTGTAAAAGATGGTTTGTGTGATGATGAAATATTTCAAAGGGAAATAAAAGAGATATTTGATGTAATAACAGTATTCGTTCCATCAAATCTTATTGGCAAAAAGTATAAACCCAATAGAACAACAGATTATAATAAGGATAGATTGAAAATAGGTAACGTAATTCCAGATCATATACCGGCGGAACTTCTATATAATGAAAATATTGCTATTTATTTTGGAATGACCTCCATTGCATTGGCAAATATTGAAAAAGGGAATGTTATTTCTTTGGTGTATTTAATTACATATTTAAATCCTGATCATAGAGAAGGGTCTGTTCAAAATCAGGAAAAGAGAAAAAAAGGTAAAAAGATATATTATCCAAAAACCTTGGATGAATTAAGATCCCTTTTGTTAACGTTGTTAAAATAATTTGAATCATTTATTAAAAAATATATCTTATTTATCCATTGGTCAAGGCATTAAGATTTTAATAAGATTTTTTGCGTTTAGCATGATTACAAAATCTTTCTCTACTCACCAGTATGGCCAATTTTTAACAGTCGTCGGATTTTGTGAATTTTTTCAGATTTTTACTTTGCCGGGACTTTCAAAACCCTTGGTTCGTTCTGCTTTAAGAGAAATCGATAAACTTGATGTTATACTATCAAGCAAATCTGGAATAAGAAATCTTCTGGCTATTATTGCTATAGTATTAGTTAATATTTCCGTTTCTTTTATGGATTATGATCATTCAGTTGTTACTTTAATTAGATTTTATTCTATTATTTTATTAATTGATAGTTTAAGAACATATATTAGGATAGTATTTAATTGCTTCGAAAAGTTTAAATGGGTTTCCCTTTCTGAAATTGTTCAATCTGCAACCTATCTTATATTAGTCACTATTTCTATAAAATATCAATTGGGCGCTAAAGGGATTCTTTTTTCTTCTGCCTTATCCATAATAATCAGCTTTATAACTGATTATATAAATTCAAGAAAATACTCTAATTTTAAATTGTTTGGCGGCTTTGAAATGGACAGAGTATTTTTAATATCGGCATCGGTATTTACTTTAACAAACATAATGTGGTTAATAATCACTAAAATTGATATCCTAATGTTGAGCGTTCTTACTACTAGTGAAAATGTGGCCATTTATGGTGTTGCAAATAGAATTATTTTTTTTTGCATGATGGGCATATCTATAGTTTCAAAGGTTTTGTACCCACCAATGATTAGAATGTTGAAATCCGGGCATCTCGATATAAAACAACATGTTCTTAAAATTGTTGGTGCTTATATAATAATATTTGCCTGCTGTTTAATTGTTTTTTTATTTAGTGACCTGATAGTTACTACAATTGCAGATAAAAAATATTTAATGTCTTCTAAAATATTAAATATTCTCTTACTATTTCTAATTATTCAAACTTTGTCAACACCAATAAAGCTCATATTATATGCTCTGGATAAAGAAAAATTATTATTTTTAATAATTTTACCATTACCAATAATAAAAATAATATTAAATACAGCTTTTTATAAGATTGCAGGTTTGCATGGCATTGCTTACTCAACTGTTTCTGTATATGCAGTTTATCTTTTATCGCTAATTATTATAAATAGAAAATTATTAAAAAATATTATAATTGTAACCCCAAAGGGAATAAATGTTTAAAAAAATATTGAATAAAATAAATAAATTAAATGGGACAATCTGGGACCTTCTTTATAATAATCACTTTTTCAATGAAGAAAATATTATTTTGGGAGAGGAAAAGAAATTTATTAATGAATTTAAAATTACCAGAAAGGACTCATTAATAATTTTAAATAAAATATTAGGAAAAACTCACGATAGAGAATTTGATGAAAAGAATGATAGTGGACACTGGTTGATATGCGCAGCCATATCTAAATCTACAAATATTAATAGAATATTAGAAATTGGCACTTATACTGGAGAGTTCACCGCAATATTATCAAAATTATTTCCAGAATCAGAAATAGTAACAATAGATTTACCAGAATATGATCCAATCCTCCGTAATAGTTATAATAGAGATAACAATGATTTGTACAATGATTTCAAAACGGCGCAAAATTATAATATTGATAAATCGAACAATGTGAATTTGTTATTAACTAATTCTTTATTTCTCAATGATAAAGTGAATGGTAAATTTGATTTAATTTGGGTGGATGGGGGACATAATTACCCTGAAATAGCTTGGGATTTATGTAATAGTTATAATCTTTTAAATGACGGCGGCATTCTAATGTGCGATGATATAATAAAAATGGAAAAAAACTTTGCAAGAGGATTTGTTTCCACAGATTCATATCGTGTTCTTGAATATATAAATCAAAGAATAAATACAGACATAACATATTTCTTAAAAAGATTGGATGGAAAAAGATATTCCAGATTAATTAATAGAAAATTTGTTTCATTTCTAAAAAAGTAATTAATAATAATATGTTGGTTTATTATGGATTAGGGACTCGGAGAGGAAAGGACTTGTCCCATGAATTGAATAGCCAATATTATAGGTCAAAAATAAAATTAAGACGAGGCAGTTTCATAAAAACAATTGACTATGCTCTGTCGGCAACAATGGATCTTATAAATATTTGGAAATATAAACCGCGTACAATTATAGTTGAGTTTGCTCAAAGTGATATTATGCTAATGGTTGCTTGTATAGTAAAATTATTTAATCTAAATATTAGGATAATTCCCGACTGTCATACAGCATCGTATATTCAAGAAGGGCGGGATATAATTGGGTTTACTAAAACAAAGAAAAATTTAGTTGATAAATGCAATGCATTGATTTTGCATAATGAAGAAACCGTTGAATTAAACTTACATAAAAACCAATTTGTTATAGAAAGTAAAGTACCAAAAAGAAATAATAAGAATCAAAATAGTGCAGGTAAAAATATAACATTTATAACAAGCTGTAATCCTGATGAACCATTTGAATTAATATTTGATGTGTCCAAATTAATGAATAATGAGTACAAATTTTTATTCACCGGTAATTATAAAAAGTTAAGCAAAGAATTATTAGCAAAAAAACCAAAGAGTATTACAGGAACAGGATATCTATCTGAAAGTGATTATAACAATTTAATAAATGAGTCATTGGTGCTTGTAGTCTTAACAGAAAGAGATTATACACTTTTATATGGGGGCAGGGAAGCCCTTGCATACAATGTCCCCGTTGTGTTAAGCAATAATAATAGTAATTATTCATTCTTCTATAAAGGCACAGTGTTGGTAGAAAATGATGTAAATGAAATAGTAAAGGGTATTAATTACGCCATAAAATACAGAACCAAATTAAAAAACGAATTGAAAGAATTAAATTCTGAAAAAATGATTTTATGGGATAATAGAATTAACAAGTTTAATCAATATCTATTTGACTCTTGATTAGGATAATAACTTATGCATTTGCTTGGCGTGTTTTACAAAAAGTAAGCAATCAATTATATATTAAATTGCGCTACTTACAATTTTTAGACATTAAAAGAAGGGTAAATAAAATATATTCAAGGATTCCAAGCAAATCGTCTTCTTTTAATTTGGACCTTTCTCTGTTAATCAATGATAATAAATCTATTTCAGACGAAGCAATTGCAAAAATATTAAAAGGAGATTTCCATTTATTAGGAAAAAATTTGGAAAGTATGCCGCCCGATTGGCATCTTGACGGTCATTCCGGTAAAAAGTGGGAAATAGATTTTCATGAAAATATAAAACCATTTTCTACTATTAATGATCGGTGGGATAAAAAAATCCCATGGGAAAAAAGTCGCTTACAGTTTTTGATACCATTATCAAGAAAATACTTAATCAATAAAGATAAAAAAATATTAATAGCAATTGAAAATATTTTAAGTGATTGGATAGATAAAAATCCACCATTTTATGGTATTAACTGGGCAAATAGTATGGAGGTGGGTGTACGGGCAATCAATATAATCTTTTGTATACAATTATTAAGTGAAGTACTAAATAAGGAACTATTTAGTAAAATCAATAAATCTCTTTTATATCATTTATTTTACATAGAAGTAAACCCTGAAATAGATTTTAAAATCAACAAAGGTTTTATAAACACGGTTAGAAATAATCATTTTATTTTTGGATGTACTGGCGCACTATATGTATCAACCTATTTTAATTATAGTAACAAAATGACTAAATATATTTCTTTATTAGAGAATGAATTAGATTTTCAATTTTATGATGATGGCGGAAATTTTGAGCACTCCATTCCATATCATTATTTTACTTTTGAAGCATTTGTGATGGTGGCATTTCTACATAAAATTAAAAAAATAAGTATAAATAATAAATTTCTTAAATCCATTGAAAATATTGCGATATTTACAAAATCAATTATTAAACCAAATGGGTCAATCCCAAAATTTGGGGATAATGATAGCGGCTGTATTGTTTGGCATTATGATTCTCCTAATTTATCGATAAAATATCACTTATTGGATTTAGCGGCCACGGTATTAGATAACGATGATTTATATTGCTCCACTTCATCTCCAAGCGATAGTTGGTTATGCAAAATTCTGAAAAAGAAAAAATCTATACTGGACAATGATAATCTAAATAATAAAGATTTTCTTAATAAGGATTTTGGAATTGTAATTTCTAAAACCGATAGAAATTATTTAGCGATATATTTAGGACCTCAAGAGAATCGAAATCTTACTGCAGGACACGCTCATAATGATTGCATGAGTTTTGAATTGAGTATTAACAATAATGTTGTTTTTACAAATAAAGGTACACTTACCTATGCGGATATAAATAATCGTAACAAGGCTCGAGAGTCATCTTCGCATAATGTTTGTGTTATTGATAATCATGAAATAAATACACTGCTAGAGAATCAACCATTTTATTTGGATTATATGGTAAACCCAATTATTGAAAAATATGAGAATAAAAACGGGTTGTTGAAAATAACCTGTAGTCATGGAGTATTTAATAATATTGGCATACAGAAATATAATAGATCATTTAATTATAATAACAACAATGGTGATTGTACAATTACTGATATATTGGAAAGCAATAACCAAAATAATATTCAGTGGTATTTTCACACTCCAAGCAGTGATGTAATTTTGCAAGATGATAGAATAATTATAACAATACAAAATAAAAAATACTATTTAAGAACAGAAAATTCCTTTGACAATATATCAATAACCTCAACTCTTTTGTGGCCAGAATATGGCGTGAAAGAAAAAGGGTGTTTAATTTGTTATAGCGTAAATAATGTTATTCAGAAAAATAGTTTTAATTTTAAAATTGGGAGCATTAATTGAAAATTAGCATATTTGGTTTAGGCTATGTTGGCTGTGTGTCTGTTGGTTGTTTATCAAAAATGGGACATGATGTAATTGGTGTGGATATAAATGAAGAAAAAGTTTCCATGATAAATAATGGTAATGCAACAATTATAGAAAAAGATATTGAAAAACTTATTAACAATGGTTGGCAGAAAAAAAGAATAAGCGCTACAACAGATGCTATTGGCGCGGTAAGAAACTCTGATATTTCATTTATTTGCGTTGGTACACCATCGAATAAAAACGGTGAATTGAATTTAAATTTTGTTTATGAAGTTGCTAATCAAATTTCTTATGGTTTAAGGGAAAAGAATGAAAATCACATAATAGCTGTTAGGTCTACGGTGAATCCAGGAACTTGTGAAAAAATTAAAAA